>Ga0209699_100597_pt1 | contig 15704 bp, 12 predicted proteins | sample SynthPrep_1_END__FD_187204 | JGI IMG/M metagenome (GOLD analysis project Ga0209699, IMG submission 187204) | Synthetic microbial communities from Ohio, USA - SynthPrep_1_END_DS7_MetaG (SPAdes) (version 2) | ecosystem: Engineered > Bioreactor > Aerobic > Activated sludge | place: USA: Ohio...
GCACTGAACATGGGGCTGCTCGGGCTGGCCGAGTGGCACACGGTGCAGCGTTCATGGATCACGCTTTCGATCCGGGCGAAATCGGTGCTGGCGGCAGGCGCTGCGCTGTCGGCTGCGGTGGGCGATTGCTCGCCTGCATCGGCCTTGGCCCGGGTTTCCTCAACGCCAGGCTCGCGGGTCGTGGACGGATTTCCCGGCCGGCCGGTAGCCGGAACGGGAGCGTACTTGATCGCGGGGACTTGAGCCGCTGCCGGCGCACTGACCGAGTTCGTTTGCGGGCCGGTGACGTAGGCCAGGCAGATCATGCCCAGCGCTGCGGCCGGTAGCGTCCAGACGTACTTGTTGCTGTCGTGGCGGGTGTTGAAGTAATGGCGCACCAGCACCGCCAGGATCGCGATGCCCGCGAGGATCAGCCAGTTGTACTGGCTGCCGTAGGTGCTGGGGAAGTGGTTGCTGATCATGATGAACAGCACCGGTAGCGTGAAGTAGTTGTTGTGGCGCGAGCGCAGCAGGCCCTTGGCCGGCAGCAGCGGATCGGGGGTGGTGTTGGTCTCTATCGCCTTAACCAGTGCGCGCTGGGCCGGCATGATGGTGAAGAACACGTTGCCGACCATGATGGTGCCGATGATCGCGCCGACATGGATGTAGGCGGCGCGGCCGCTGAAGATCAGGCTGAAGCCATAGGCGGCGGCGATGATCAGCACGAACAGCACGGCGCCAAGCAGAGCCGGGCGCTTGCCCAGCGGCGAATCGCACAGCAAGTGATAGATCACGTAGCCGGCGGCCATCGAGCCGAAGCCGATGAGGATACCCATGGCCGGTGTCAGCTCCACGCCCGGCTTGATCAGGTAGAGGCTGGGGTTGAGGTAGTACACCACCAGCAGCAGAGCGACACCGGACAGCCAGGTGAAGTAGGCCTCCCATTTGAACCAGTGCAGGTTCTCCGGCATTTTCGGCGGAGCCAGTTTGTACTTTTCCAGGTGGTAGATACCGCCGCCGTGAATGGCCCAGAGATCACCCGACAGCCCCTCGCGCGGGTTGCTGCGGTTGAGGTTGTTCTCCAGCCAGACGAAATAGAAGGATGCGCCGATCCAGGCGATGCCGGTGATCATATGGATCCAGCGGATGCCCAGGTTTAGCCATTCGGTGAAATGTGCTTCCACGATCTGTACCTCTTTCCCGGAGGAGGCACGCCAGCCCCGGGCTTCTCTTATTGGTGGGGGTTGAGGAGAAGAAGCTCGTCCTCATTGAAGAAATGCTCATCGCAGTTGTTGCCGGAACCACTGCGATCAACCACCAGGAAGTCATCCCGATCGTCCGCACCGGGTGGTGCCAGACGCCGCGATGGTAATTGACGCCCTGCCTGCCATTGCTGAGGAAGGCGCGGACGGAACCTGATACAGGTACATCGCCAAGTGGCGCGACCACGATCAGAAAGGGGTTGCCGAGCAGCGGAATGAAGGCCTGGCTGCCCAGCGGATGGCGTTCCAGCATGCGGACGGTCAACGGCATCTCCAGTGCTTCGGCACTGAAGATACTGATGATGGCCTTGTCCTCCGGCTGTGCGGTCTCCACGGTGGCCAGCTTGTGATAGCGGCGGGTGGAACCGTTGTTGATCATGAAGAAGTCGCTGCCGTCGGTTTCGATCACGTCACCGAAGGGGGCGAAGGCTTCTTTGCTCAGGGGCTCGATGGTCAGGCTGCGCATGGCTGTTCTACTTGTTCTGTTCGGTTGTCTGGGAAGTGCAGCGTGTGGTTACAGCTGCTGCAGGCGGAACATGGCGATCTTGTTGATCTCGCTCAGGGCAGTGGCGAACTCCTGCTCCGGCGTGTTGTGAATGCGTTCTTCGAAGGCCGCCAGAATCTGGTGGCGGTTGCTGCCCCTGACGGCCTTGATGAAGGGGAAACCGAACCTGGCCTTGTAGGCATCGTTGAGTTCGGTGAAGCGGGCGAACTCTTCGGCGGTGCATTCATGGATCCCTGCGCCGGCCTGCTCGGAGGTGCTGGAGGCGGTCAGTTCGCCGCGCACGGCGGCCTTGCCGGCCAGATCCGGGTGCGCGTTGATCAGGGCCAGCTGCGCTTCACGGCTGGCGGACAGAAGGATGTCGGCCATGCGTTGTTGCAGCGCCTCGATCTCGTCGATGGCGTGATCTAGGCCAAGGTCATAGGCTTTCTCGGCGACCCACGGCGAGTGTTCGTAGATGTCGGCGAAGGCTGCAACGAAGGCGTCGCGGCTCAGTTGGGAGGGCGTCAGGGTCTGGAAACGGCTCATGGGCGGCTCTCTTGTCATTCGGTCGCGCGGAAGGGGTGAGTGGCGTGCCAGTGCCTGGCGATATCGACACGGCGGGCGCACCAGACCTTGTCGTGGCGCTTCACGTAATCGAGGAAGCGCGCCAGCGATGCCAGGCGGGCAGGGCGGCCGAGCAGGCGGCAGTGCATGCCGATCGACAGCATCTTCGGTGCGCCGGCCTCGCCTTCGGCATAGAGCACGTCGAAGGCGTCCTTGAGGTACTCGAAGAAATCGTCACCCTTGTTGAAACCCTGCACCTGGGTGAAGCGCATGTCGTTGGTATCCAGGGTGTAGGGGATCACCAGGTGCGGTTTTTCCGCCGTGCTGGCCGGATCCCAGTAGGGCAGGTCATCGTCGTAGGTGTCGGAGTCGTAGAGGAAGCCGCCTTCCTCGCGAACGATGCGCCGGGTGTTGGGCCCCAGGCGACCGGTGTACCAGCCCAGCGGGCGTTCACCGGTCAGCTCGGTGAGGATGCGGATGGCCTCGAGCATGTGTTCGCGCTCAGTGGCCTCGTCGATGTTCTGGTAGTCGATCCAACGGTAGCCATGGCTGCAGATTTCGTGGCCGGCCGCGACCATCTCGCGGATCGCCTCGGGGTGACGTTGGGCAGCCATGGCGACGGCGAAGACGGTCAGTGGAATGTCGTGCCTGCGGAACAGCTCGAGCAGGCGCCACACGCCGGCGCGGCTGCCGTATTCGTAGAGCGACTCCATGCACAGGTTGCGTTGCCCCGGCAGCGGCTGGGCGGCGACCATCTCCGAGAGGAACGCTTCGGATTCCTTGTCACCATGGAGAATGTTGCGCTCGCCACCTTCCTCGTAGTTGAGCACGAAGGACAAGGCGATGCGGGCATCGCCCGGCCAGTGCGGGTGGGGTGGGTTTGCGCCGTAGCCGATCAGATCGCGTGGGTAATCAGCGTTCACTGCAGTCTTCCTGTCTGGAATGTTGCGGTCATGGCGCATTCTGGATTCGATGGCTGCATGACCTGGATGGCTAATTGTATACAAAATAGTTTGTATTTTGTAAATCCGATTTTCACCGAATTCACTTGTTCATTGTCAAGCAAGAAACTTGCCCGATTGGTCAGTTATCAGCCGTTATACCGGCATCCACGTTGAGTCGACGAGTCATGCCTCGGGTGACCTCTGGTAGGCTGATGCGAAGTTTTAATGCAAATATTGTGTACAATTTGTGCTTGAAATGTTTTATATTTGCTCTGCATGCTATCCTGCCGAAGCGTTGCAGAATGGCGCCGAGCCGATTTCATCAGAGTAGAGGAGGTGCGGTATCCGCAGAGCGCCGGTCGCGGTGGATGCCCGAGAGCCATGGGACGTTTGACTACACATGTATTGGATGCCGCACACGGTTGTCCGGGGAGTGACATCAGGGTCGAGCTGTATCGCGTCGAGGGCGAACAGTTGCAACTGATCAACACCGTTAGAACCAATCACGATGGTCGTTGCGATGCGCCGGTATTGCAGGGAGAGGATTACCGCACGGGCGTCTATCAGCTGCATTTCCATGCGGGCGATTACTACCGCGCGCGTGGCGTCAGCCTGCCCGAGCCCGCGTTTCTCGATGTCGTGGTGCTGCGTTTCGGTATCGACGCAGGGCAGGCGCACTACCACGTCCCACTGCTGATTTCCCCCTACAGCTATTCGACCTATCGCGGTAGCTGAAGGAACGGCGGCGCAGCCCGCCAGACGAATGCTTGTCACCCTCAGACTCGTTCGAGTCCTTGCGCCCGCTCACACTGCGGGCTTTTTTATGCGGCTTTTTTACCAGGATCAGAAACAAGGCCGACGTTCCGACGTGAGGCAGCCGCACGTGGGGTGCGCTGCGCGCACCGGTAGCACCATGGCGTCGCGGTTGGCGCGGTGCGTATGGCGCCCCTCGGGGGCGTGGGCAGCGACTTGCGTCCAGGTGGCGCTTGCGTGCGGCATCGATGAAGCAAACGAAAACCCCGGCACATGGCCGGGGTCTCGATCAGCGTATGCAGCTTGCGGTCAGAGGAAGGCGAACTTGGCGATGAAGATGATGCACAGAACATAGAGGCTCACCGATACCTTGTCGCGTTGACCGGTAAGAAGCTTCAGCGTGGCATAGGTGAGAAAGCCCAGTGCGATGCCATTGGCGATGGAAAAGGTCAGCGGCATCATCACCACGGTGACGATGGCCGGAATGGTGTCGGTGTGATCCTTCCAGTCGATGTGCGCCATGCCGCTCATCATCAGCATCGCCACGTAGATCAGTGCGCCGGCGGTGGCATAGGCCGGAATCATGCCGGCCAGCGGGGCGAAGAACATCGCGGCGAGGAACAGGATGCCGACGGTGATCGCGGTCAGGCCGGTGCGGCCGCCAGCGGCGACGCCGGCGGCGCTCTCGACGTAGCTGGTCACGGGTGGGCAGCCGACCACGGCACCCACCACGCTGGACGTGGAGTCGGCTTTCAGCGCCTTTGACAGGTTCTGGATCTTGCCGTCCTCATCCACCAGATTGGCGCGGTGCGCCACACCCATCAGGGTGCCGGCGGTGTCGAACATGTTCACGAAGAGGAAGGCCAGGATCACGCTGATCATGCCGACATTGAATGCCCCGGCGATGTCCATGGCCAGGAAGGTCGGTGCCAGGCTTGGCGGCATCGATACCAGGCCGCCGTATTCCACCAGGCCCAGTGCCCAGCCGATGGCGGTGACGCCGAGCATGCTGAAGAGAATCGCGCCAAACACGTTGCGGTGGCTGAGCACGGCGATCAACAGGAAGCACACGGCGGCGAGCAGGGCCGAAGGATTGCCGAACGAACCCATGGTAAGCAGGGTGGCCGGGCTGTCGACCACGATGCCGGCGGTTTTCAGGCCGATCAGGCCGAGGAACAGGCCGACACCGGCCCCCATGGCGAAGCGCAGGCTCATCGGAATGCTGTTGAGCAGCCACTCGCGAATTTTCGACAGGCTCATGATCATGAACAGCACGCCGGAGATGAACACTGCGCCCAGTGCCACCTCCCAGCTGTAGCCCATTTCACCCACCACGGTGTAGGTGAAGAAGGCGTTGAGGCCCATGCCTGGAGCCAGGCCCACTGGCCAGTTGGCATACAGCCCCATCAGGAAGCAGCCCAGGGCTGCTCCGATGCAGGTGGCGACGAACGCGGCACCGTGGTCGATACCGGCGGTTGCCATGATGTTGGGGTTGACGAAGATGATGTAGGCCATGGTGACGAAGGTCGTCAGGCCAGCCAACAGCTCGGTTCTGATGCTGGTGCGGTGCTCGGTCAATTTGAAGAATCGGTCGAGAAGGCCGGTTCTCTCCAGTTGAGTCGCGTGTTGTTCTTGTTTGACGCTTTCCACAGCGGGTACTCCTCATCTCTCTTGTTGTGTACCGCCCAGAGCCTTGCGCAACGGCACGGGCTCTCTGAGGCAGGCGGTGTTTTGGCGGTGCTTCCTGGCTAAGTTGTTGACCGAGCGGTCAAGAAGTCACACGAGCGCGATTATGCTGTTGTATACAAAAAATGCAATTAATGTTTTCACTGTTGCAGAAATCGAACCTGGGAGGATTCCGGCCATGGGAAATGCCTGGATTCGACGACAATTGGCCGCGATCGAACGGTAAAAATCTTTTAAAACAAATGGATGAACGTTCATGGCGTGAACGGCGCGGCAAGCGGGAGGGGGCGGTGTCGAGACGGATGCAGGGGGTGGTTATCGATCAATGGCCTGAGAAACGTCACCTATATGGATAAAGGATTGAAACGAGGGGGTGGGTCATTGAAGTTTCCCGAGCGAGCCCCCCAGCTGTGATGTCTGACAACCAGAGGTGTAGAGGGCGGGTGGCTTGTGTACAATCAGCTCAATTGTTTTCCCAGGTTTTTCTCTCGGCGCTTGTCAGCTACCGGGTAGAACACAGTAGAGTCTCGGTGTCGGCGACTCTCATTGACGCGAGCCAGAATGAACGATCAATTGCAGCCCCTAAAGAAGCAGCCACGCGCGGCTAAAAGCAGCCGCAGCGGGACTCAGGATGATGTCGTATATGCTCATATCTTCGATGCCATCCTCGAGCAGCGCCTGGCGCCCGGCACCAAGCTGAGCGAAGAGGCGCTGGGCGAAATCTTCGGCGTCAGTCGCACCATCATCCGCCGCGCACTCTCGCGTCTGGCGCATGAAGGTGTGGTACTGCTGCGACCGAACCGTGGCGCGGTCGTGGCCAGTCCGAGCGTCGATGAAGCCCGGCAGATCTTCTACGCCCGACGCCTGGTCGAACGCGCCATTACCGAACTGGCGGTACAGCACGCCACCGCCGAGCAACTGGCCGAACTGCGGCAGATGGTGCGCGACGAGCAGGACAGCTTCTCCCGCGGCGACCGTGGTGCCGGTATCCGTCTCTCCGGCGAGTTCCACCTCAAGCTGGCCGAGGCCGCACGCAACGCGCCGCTGGTGAGCTTCCAGCGCAGCCTGGTGTCGCAAACCTCGCTGATCATCGCCCAGTATGAAAGCGGCAGTCGTTCGCATTGCTCCTACGACGAGCACAACCAGCTCATCGATGCCATCGAAGCGCGCGATGCCGAACGTGCGGTGCAGTTGATGATGCATCACATGGATCACATCGACAGCAAGCTGAACCTGGACGAGGAAAGCGCCTCCGACGATCTGCATGCGGTGTTCTCGCACCTGCTGCAGACCAGGAAGAAGCCGGGGCGCAGCGCCGCCAACCGCTGATCGCGGCATGCAGCTTTTCACCGGATATGTCCGCGTTCTGCAGGAGCGGCCGGCTGGCGCGCCGCTCCAGTCGTCAGGTTCGCGGATACATACGCTCCTACAGGCTCTTTCTTCGCCGAGACCATACTTGTCGCCATGGCCCTCAACCTCGACCCTTTCTGGAAACGCAAGACACTCGCCCAGCTCGATCCGGGGGAGTGGGAGTCGCTGTGCGACGGTTGCGGTCTGTGCTGCCTGCAGAAGCTCGAGGATGAAGATGACGGCGCCGTGTATTACACGCGTATCGCCTGCAAGCTGCTCGATCTCAAGACCTGCCGTTGCAGCGATTACGCCAACCGCATGCACCATGTGCCTGACTGCATCCAGCTCACTCCGGCGCAGGCCGATCAGTTCCAGTGGCTGCCGCAGACCTGCGCCTATCGCCTGGTCAGCGAGGGCAAGGATCTGCCGCACTGGCATCACCTGGTCAGCGGTGATCCGGAGGCCGTGCACGTCGAGCGTATTTCCCGGTCGGGCCGCATGCTCAGCGAAAACAGCGTGGCCGAGGACGACTGGGAAGAGCATCTGATCTTCCGCGCCGGTTGATTCGGGCCACGGCTTCGTGACAAATCTGTTTCTTCATATGGAATTGCTCATGGGCAAGGTGGTCATATTGCCACCTGCCTGTCTGTCTCTGGAGCCTGCATGATGTCTCTGCCCCGTGTGCCGCTGTACTCGTCGATATTGTTCATGAGCCTGAGCCTGCCGACCTGGGCGGCGACGCAGAAGGTCGATCTGGACTATCTGGTGCGTTTTCTGCCGGAGAGCGATCAGGCTGAGGTCAGCATCACGGTGGAGAAGGGCGAGCGTATCCGCAGCCTGGACTTCAACCTGGGTGAGCAGGGGCGCTACAGCGACTTCAAGGCCGATGGTCAGTGGTCGGAAGAAACCTCGGGGCGTGGCAAGTGGCAGCCGGCCAAGGGCAAGAGCACCTTGAGCTATCGCGTGCTGATCGATCACGAGCGCAAGCCGGGGCGTTACGACGCACGCATGACGCCCGACTGGGCGATTTTCCGGGGTGACGATCTGGTGCCGGCCGCCGTGCTCGATCAGGTGGACAAGACCGACCTGGTGGCTCGCCTGCAATTCGAGCTGCCCAAGGGCTGGAAGAGCGTGGAGACCGGCTGGCCGCGCATCGGCAAGAATCGCTTCCGTATCGACAACCCGCAGCGCAAGTTCGACCGTCCCACCGGCTGGATGCTCGCGGGCAAACTGGGCACTCGCCGCACTCGCCTGGGCGACACCGAGATCGCCATCTCCGCACCGGTAGGCGAGGGCATGCGGCGTATGGACGTGATGACCTTCCTCACCTTCGTCTGGCCGCAGATGCAGCAGGTATTCCCGCGTGATCCGGACAAGCTTCTGATCGTCGGTGCCGGCGATCCGATGTGGCGCGGTGGTCTATCGGCGTCCAACTCCTATTTCATGCACGCGGATCGACCGCTGGTGAGCGAGAACGGCACCAGCTCGCTGGTGCATGAGCTGGTTCACGTGTTCAGCCGTATCTACGCCCGTGACCGCAGCGACTGGATCACCGAAGGCCTGGCCGAGTACTACGCCATCGAGCTGATGCGCCGTGCCGGTGGCATCAGCGAGGATCGCTACCAGAAGATCCGCGAGCAACTGATTAGCTGGAGCAAGCCGGTCAACAGCCTGCGCACCGACAACGCCAGTGGTCCGGTCACTGCGCGCGCGGTGTTGCTGCTGCAGGAGCTGGATCGGGAAATCCGCCAGAAGACCAAGGAGAAGGGAGCGCTGTCGCTGGATGACGTGACTCGTGGTCTGATGCGCCTGGACAAGGTCACTACCAAAGACTTCATCGACATCACCGAGAACGTCATCGGTGGGCCGTCGAAGACGCTCGATACGCGCCTGCTGCGCTGAGTTGACCTGCACGCGACAACTGCTGTTAAATGATATTTATTATCATTAACTGGCGCCTTCGGGCGCCTTCAGCAGTCAGGGGGCCTCGTGCAGGCAGTTTGTTGCGCCTTGCCCGGCGGTATCGCTCGTGGATAAACAATTTCACGGCACCTTCTCTTCCGTTTACCGCAGTGTCCATGCAGAGCTGACCCGTTTCTTTCGCAAGCGTCTGGAAAGTCAGGCCGATGCAGCTGATCTGGCTCAGGATGCGTTCGCCCAGTGGCTGGGGTGGCGTGATCGCAACGGGGTTGAACAGCCGCGTGCTTTCCTTTTCCATATCGCCCGCAATCTGCTGCGTGATCACTGGCGTCGGCAGCAGCGCCAGGGGCAAACCGAACCATTGGATGTGATTGCAGATACCGCCGCAACGCAGCCGAGCCCGCTGGAGCGTCTCGATCAGCAACAGCGGCTGCAGCAACTGGCTCGTGCGCTGGAGGGGCTGCCTCCCAGGCGGCGTGAGGCCTTGATCCTGCACCGTTTCGAAGGCCTGTCGCAAAGCCAGGTGGCTGCACGCATGGGCATTTCCCTGAGTATGGTGGAAAAGCACATTGCCGCCGCCTTGCTGCATTGCAAGCGGCAATTGGCACATGAGACAGGGAAGGATGAGCAATGAGCGAGAGTCGAATCGATGCAATGCCGCCTGATGAGCAGGCTGCCACCTGGTTCGCTCTGCGCAATGGGGATGCGTTCGACGAGCAGGCCGAGGCCCGGTTTCAGGCCTGGCTGACGGCTGATCCGGCCAATGCCCGGGCTTTCAACGATCTGCAACTGCTCTGGCAGGACATGGCGCTTCTGCCCAGGCCTCGCATCTCTGTGGCTCTTCCGGCGCGCCGACCGCGTTGGCGTTCCTGGGCCGTGGCTGCCTGCCTCGGTCTGCTGGCGCTGTTGCCTGTCTGGATGACGGGTCAGCAGGATGTGGCGCCCACTCTGCTCAGCAGTACCGCCTCGCCTCGCGAGGTGACCCTGGATGACGGCAGCCATATTCATCTCAACCGCAACACCCGCATGGAGGTTCGCCTGCTGCCCGATCGACGCGAGGTCGAGCTGTTGCAGGGACAGGCCTATTTCAGCGTGGCCAGGGATCAGCGGCGTCCCTTTCATGTGCAGGTCGGGAAGGGCAGCGTACAGGTGCTCGGGACGCGTTTCGATGTTCGTCGTGGCCGCGAGCATCTGATCGTGACGGTACAAAGTGGTCGCGTTGCCCTGCGCCCGCAGGAGGATGCTGCGCTGACGGAACTGCGGGCAGGAGATCGCGCGGTCTACGACCAGGCTCGCGGCGAGTTGCTGCGTTCGCGAGTTGCCGAAGACGAGGTGGCCAGTTGGCGATCGGGGCGTCTGATTTTTCAGCAATTGCCATTGGCGCAGTTGCTGGATGAGCTGTCGCAATACCGTGCCGCCCCCGTTTCGCTGGGTGATGCTTCTCTGGCTGCCAGGAAGGTTTCCGGTAGCGTCGATCTTGCGCGCCCCGACGATTTTCTTGCGGCGCTGCCGGCCATGTTGCCTGTGAGGCTTGAGCACCTGGGTGACGGCAGCATCCGGATCGTGAACGCAGTAAATTAAAAATATTTTCATTCTCATATGAGGGTTTTCGTCGTTTCGCCGTCTTCCATGCCGACCACCTCATGCCGTGGTGGTGTCGTTAGCAGTGGAGACCTGGATGAAAACCCGCCTTTTGCCCCATGCCCGGTGGCGCGCCCCTGCCGGCGCAACGTTGATGCTCGGTTGCCTGATGAGCACCCTCGCTCAGGCGCAGCCTCGTGACTTCGATCTTGACGCTCAACCCATGGAGAGCGCGTTGACTGCTCTGGCTCGTCAGGGACAACTGCAGATCTTTTTCGAGAGCGATCAGGTGCAGGGGGTGCGAGGTGCTGCGCTGCGTGGACGCTACGAGCCGGAAGAGGCGCTACGTCAGTTGCTGCTTGGCAGCGTTCTCGAAGTGGTGCACACCCAGGGTGGTTTCGTGGTGCGCCGACGGAATGCCACGGCACGTGATGAAAACACCATCGAGCTGGGGTCGGTGAGTATCATGGGCGACGGTCGTCAGGTCGACGCCAGCAATGTCGGGCGTTCGACCCTGAGCAGCAAGGAAATCGAGCGGCAGCAGGCGGACAACGTTCCAAGCCTGCTGCAGACCCTGCCGGGTGTGAGCATGGGGGGCTCGCCGAAGCCGGGCGGCCAGACCATGAACATCTGGGGCCTGGGGGATGCAGAGGATGTGCCCTTCACCCTGGATGGCGCGACCAAGAGCGGTTTCGAGCGTTATCAGCAGGGCACGGTGTTCATCGAGCCCGAGCTGATCAAGAGCATCGAGGTGGACAAGGGGCCGCACTCGGTATTTACCGCCAATGGTGGCTTTGGTGGCACCGTGCACATGGAAACCAAGGATGCGCAGGACTTGCTGCAGGACGGGCACAACGCCGGTGCCATGCTCAAGTACGGCTATCACAGCAATGATCAGCAGAAAATATACAGTGGCGCGGTGTATGGCCGAACCGACGACGGCCTTGCCGATTCGCTGCTCTACCTGACCGGGCGTGACGGTCGGGATATCAAGCTCGCCGACACCATTCCCGACCCCGATCAGCGCTATCCGATCAACCCGCAGCGGCTGCCGAACACGGCCCAGGATCTGGATGCCGGCTTGTTCAAGCTCAACCTCCACCCCACCGAAGAGCATGATCTCAACCTGTCCTGGTCGCGCTCGAAAAGCACCCGATGGACGCCGTTCTCTTCTGCCAGTTACCCGACGCCTCCTACCCAGAGCAATATCAACCAGTATGGTTACGAAGGCGCCTTGCGTCGTTTCCTGGCCCATCGGGAAACCATCGACACGACATGGGCGAGCAAATATCACTTTCAGCCCCTGGATAACCCCTGGGTCGACCTGACTCTCAGCTATGCACAGTCCAAGGTCGAGCAGGTCGATGAGCGTGAGCAGACCGCGTTCGTGCAAGTCGCCACCGGTGGGCGAAAAATGGATACCGCCTATCGAGACAAGGTCGTCGAACTGCGCAATACCAGTCGCTTCGAAACGGGTGTGCTCTCCCATGCGTTGACACTGGGTGGGTCATGGCGCAAGCACAACCGCGACACCCGGATGTATATCGATACCAGCACCTACAACAATGCCAATTACAATTTCGGACGCTTTCAGCCGACCTTCATGCCCAGCGGCGAGCAATTGACGCACAGCTTCTACGTGCAGGATGCAATCGACTATGGTCGCCTGACGCTTACGCCATCGATGCGTTTCGACAGCGTGCGCAATGAGGGCGAGCCCAACCTGGCGCCGATCTACAACAACAGCGCCAGGGGGCATGACTACAGCAGCCAGAGCTATTCGGGCTGGTCTCCACGTCTTTCGCTGTTCTGGCGTGCCACCGATGAGCTGGGCTTCTTTGCCGATTACACACAGACCTGGCGTGCTCCGCTGATCGACGAGCAGTACGAGGTGCAGAACAGCACGACTCGACCGGCGACCAGCCGTGACCTCGACCCCGAGCGAATCCGTGCCCTGCGCTTCGGTAGCCTGGTCAACCTGGGCGATCTCCTGGTCAATGGCGACAGCCTGCAGCTCCGTACCACGCTGTTCCGTAACAGGATCAAGGACGAAATCTTCAAGAACGTGGGCGTAGGCTGTGCAGAGCAGGCCGCCAGCGATGGCACCCTGTCGGGTAGTTGCGGCGCTTATCTGCCCCAGGGTAACTATCGCAATATCGGTGATCTGATCATCGAGGGGTTCGAGGTCGAGAGCTTCTATGACAGCGCCCGCGTATTCGGTGCCTTGTCCTACTCGTGGATGAGTGGCGAGCATGATGGCGCTTACACCAATCCCTGGGGGCCGGATGTCTGGGCGCGTGGCATTCAGCCCGCGAAATGGGTGGCTACTCTGGGTGTGAAAATTCCCGAGGTGGATATGCGACTGGGCTGGCAGGGCGAGTTCGTGCGCAAGACCGATCGACTGCCCAGCGATAAATATTCAGGGGGCATGGGCAGCTCGGTAGGGGACACGTTCTACGATCATTTCGACAATGCCAGTTACGACACTCATCGCGTGTTCGCCAACTGGATACCGCAGCAGGCTGGTTTGAAAGGTACCGAGGTGAACTTCGTGGTGGACAACCTGTTCAACCGTTTCTATCAACCAGCCCTCAGCGGTGATCGTGTCTATAGTCAGGGGCGCAATGCCAAGATCAGCATCACGCGATTCTTCTGAAAATCAGGTTTTTTTCAGCAGCTCGGCCAGCCCCGCCAGGCCCTTGTGCGTGACCTTGCTGCCGGAGCCCGCGCTGGCCGCCTCTTCCTTCTGGTAGTGCAGGTCGACCTGGCGCTGGTGTTCGTTGTCATGGCAGTAGAGGCACAGCAACTCCCAGTTGGAGCCATCCTCGGGATTGTTGTCGTGGTTGTGGTCGCGGTGATGCACGGTCAGTTCGCTCAGGCGCTTGCCGCTGAACTCGCGGCCGCAACGGCCACAGATGTGCGGGTACATGCGCAGCGCCTTCTCGCGGTAACTGGTTTCGCGGCGTTGCTGGGCTTCGGCGAGGATCTTGTCGAGCTTGCTGGTGGTCATTGGGCAGTCTGCGTGAACATTCAGGATCGGATGTTGCCAGAATAGAACGAAAGGCAGCAGATCAGGAGACTTGCCATGCGCTTCCTCCTTCTTGTCACGACGGTTCTGGTAGCCGGTCTCGGCAGCCTGGCCTGGGCTCAGGAGCCCATGCGCATGCCGTCTGTGCCGGCGGCTGGCTCACCAGGCACGGCCACGCCGCAGCCCTACGGCCAACCGTCTGCGCCCAATACGATCAAGCGCCAGGGATCGGCGCCCCTCTTGCCTCCACCCCAGGGGCAGCCGGCTCCGGGAGCCGCGCCGAAATCCGGCGGTGATCAGCCGATTCCGCAGCTCGATCAGCAACTGCGCCGCAACAGCCAGGGGCTGGACGGGCAGCGCAAGCAGGATTGACCCGAGTGGGAGGTTCACGTGCCTCAGGGCGTCTGGCTCGTCAGGCGTCTTCGCTGATCCCCAGTACACGGAACAGGAAGGCATATTCCAGTGCCACGTCCCTGATGCCCTGATAGCGTCCGCTCATGCCGCCATGTCCGGCACCCAGGTCGGTCTTGAGCAGCAGCAGGTTGTCATCGGTCTTGCGCGCTCGCAGCCTCGCCACCCACTTGGCAGCTTCCCAGTACTGCACACGGCTGTCGTTGTAACCGGCCACGGCGAGGATGGGCGGATAGGCCTGGGCACGCACGTTCTCATAGGGGGCATAGGCCTTGATGCGCTCGAATACCTCGGCCTGGTTCGGGTCGCCCCATTCGTCGTATTCGGTGACGGTCAGGGGTAGCTCCGGGTTGAGCATGGTGTTGAGCACGTCGACGAAGGGCACTTCGGCGATGGCGGCGGCGAACAGCTGCGGGCGCTGGTTGAGCACCGCGCCGATCAGCAGGCCGCCGGCGCTGCCGCCGCTGATCGCCAATTGCGCCGGGGTGGTCAGACCTTGCGCGATCAGGCATTCGGCACTGGCGATGAAGTCATCGAAAGTATTCTGCTTGTGCGCCAGCTTGCCGGCGCGATACCAGGCTTCGCCCATCTCGCCGCCGCCACGTACGTGGGCGATGGCGAAGATGAAACCGCGCTCCAGCAGGCTCAGGCGGGCGTGCGAGAACCAGGGGTCGAGGCTGGCGCCATAGGCGCCGTAACCATAGAGGTAGAGCGGCGCTGGTTTGTCTGCCGCGAATACCTCGCGGCGCGCCACCAGGCTGACCGGCACCTGGGTGCCATCGGCGGCGGTGGCCCACAGGCGACGACTTTCGTAGGCATCTGCATCGAACGGGCCTTCCACCGGTGTCTGCTTGAGCACCTGCTGCGAGCCCGTGGCCAACTCCAGCTGGCGCACCTGCGCCGGGCGGCCCAGGGCTTCGTAGCGCAGGCGGATGACGTCACTGTGAAACTCCAGGCTGTCCTGCACGTAGAGGCTGTAGGCGGCATCCGGCAGTTGTACGCGATAGTGGGCGGCGTCCTGTGGCTGCACTTCCAGCACCGGCAGGCCGCCTGCGCGCAGGGCAAGCACGATGGCGCACTGGTTCAGCGTGGCGCCTTCGAGCATCACCTGCGGGTCATGGGCGCGGATTTCCTGCCAGTGAGGTCGCTGCGGGCTCGCCTCGTTCGCGCGATAGAGAGCGAAGTTGATGCCGCTCTGGTTGCTGCGGATCAGCCAGCACCACTGACCGTCCAGCATGCCGTGGTCGGCGTCGTATTCGTGATTCTCTTCGCGTGGCGCCAGGCAGATGAAATCGCCCTGCGGCTGCTGGGCATCCAGCACCCACACCTCGCTGGTGGTCTTGCTGCCCAGTTGCAGGATCAACTGGCGCTCGGAGCTCGAGCGGTAGCAATGCAGGAAGAAGCGACCATCGGCTTCCTCGAACACCAGTTCGGCCCCCTCGCTGCCCAGGTGGTGGCGATACAGCTTGCAGGGGCGGTGGGTGTCGTCCAGCTCGCTGAAGAACAGTGTCCGGCTGTCGCCCGCCCAGGTCATGCTGCCGTCGCAGTCATCGAAGGGCAGTTCGCTGATCTGGCCACTGCTCAGTTCCTTGACGAACAGGCGGTAGATCTCGTCGCCGCTGGTATCGAGGCTGTAGGCCAGGCGCTGTTGGTCGGGGCTGATGCTGAAGGCGCCAATGGCCAGATAACCGCCGCCAGCCAGTGCGTTGGGATCGAGCAGCAGCGTTTCGCTGGCGGTGTCC
>Ga0209699_100599_pt1 | contig 15598 bp, 13 predicted proteins | sample SynthPrep_1_END__FD_187204 | JGI IMG/M metagenome (GOLD analysis project Ga0209699, IMG submission 187204) | Synthetic microbial communities from Ohio, USA - SynthPrep_1_END_DS7_MetaG (SPAdes) (version 2) | ecosystem: Engineered > Bioreactor > Aerobic > Activated sludge | place: USA: Ohio...
GTGGCCGGTGCTTCCACCTGCGCCGTGTCAGTGGGCCTGGGCTGTGCGCTGGGTGCGGCCGGTGTCGCGGGCAGTGTTGCGCAATACAGCGACGGCCTCGAACGCCTGAACACGGGCTTCGTCTCCAGCGAAGGGCAGCACGTTCTCGACTCGTTCAGGCCGGGCACTCATCCGGGAGACGTGAGTCTCGGCAGCCGCATCGGTGGCTATGTCGTATCGAGCGCAGCGGAACTGGTGCTTGAGCGGGTTGGGGGCAAAGCGATTGGAGCGGCCGTTCATGCGGTGGATGGAAAGAGGGGTGGAACTACTGGCAAAGTAACGGATGGGCTCATTCCGCCGGGGATGGAACGTCCGTTCCGTCCAGTCAATCCAGAGTTTCCACCAAACACGGCTGTTGTAGATGCGATGAAAAGTCCCCAAATTAAAGGTATGACAGTTTGCCAAGGAGCAGACTGCTCGGAGATTGCAAGTAAGCTCCTTAGTGCGGCGGCTGGTAAAGGGAAGGTCATTGAGGTTAGGCCGAAGCAGCCCGGTAACTTAACCCTTTTTGAAAATGGAGCGAAGGAGCCAGGACAGTTCTACCATCAGGTATATACGGATGGCCGCTATGTATATGACCCTCGCCTGTCATCTAATCCGATTCCGAAGGGTGACTGGGAGCAGCATATTAAGGGCATGAACCCCGAAGGCGTGACCATCTCAGATAAGTTGAAGGGGCTGTAATGACTATTAGAAAAATTACAGCGCCTGAAGGAGGTTTACTGAATCTCCTGTATGAGATCAGCCCTCTGGAGTGGAGGAAATACCAACAGCGATACCCGGAGCTTTGGGTTGGCGACCATTTTGAGAGGGTAGATCGTAGTGAGTGTCCGCCATATATTTCATTCAGGTTTGAAGATGATCATGAGGTAGCCATAGAGAGGCTGAGGCAGGCAATAGAAAGCTACTCTGGAAAGATTTTGTGGGTGTTGGGTGAACATAAGCGAGATGGTCTGTCTGGGACAAACTGGACAATAGGGCCAAGCCGATTATGGGAGGTGAAAGAGCAGGCATTAAAACTGGGTTTGACCCCGGATCAATACCTTGCTCAATACGAGCCAGAGTTTGGCCCGGTTGCTTATGACGACTTGGAAGGCCTAACCAAGCACATTCGACAGGCCTTCCCTGACGTACCGAGCAGCAAGTAGGGTGGAAACGCTCTGCTTATCCACCGCTCTTTAAAAGCACAACTGAATTCCTCAGCAGGCCACTATTGACCCCTGATCGTGCTCTTGCCGTTATTCAAATTGTTCATTTGGGACGGTGATTATCTCGCCCTGGCGCAAGGTCAGGGAGCTGCATGACAGCTTCAAGCACAGCCAGTCTGGGTTGGGCGTCGCGGCGCAACTGATCATCGCGATCCTGATGTCAGCCGTGGTGGGCCCGATGGCCATGGGTGCCATGGGCGGCGCTGCTACCAGCGCGGCAGCTACCAGTCTGGCCACCACCGGAGCGATCAGCACCATCAACAACAAAGGCAACCTCGGGGCGGTCGCCAGGGACGTCACGTCCAAGGATGCCATCAAGGGCTACGCCATCAGCGGCATCACCGTCGGCCTGACCTCAGGGCAGTATGACGGCTGGACGGGTACCGAAACGGCGTCTCATACAGCAACCAGGACAGCGAACACTGGCGCCCTGACCAACAGCGCCACGGTTGCCACGACCGAGGGCCTGTCCACCTGGAGTGGCATCGGCCAGTTCGCCGCCAACCAGGCGTTGCAGCAAGTAGGGGGGATAACGCCTCGCTTATCCCCGCTCTTTAAAAGCACAACCGAATGCATCGGCAGATCACGTCGATGGCCTGCCTGCGAAGCTGATGTCTATCAGTTCGTGCCAGCAGCCATGCAAGACACTACCTCTGAGGCACTGGAATACTTTGCTTTGGGGGCTCTATGCAAGGCCGGCTAATGGGAGTCCTCATTTTCGCTCCCTCCCTTTTCTCGGATGGATAGCATGTTCGCGATTTTTCCGAGTGCTTGTGAGCGTCCTGGGAACCAGGATCCCACCTGTGAAAATCATTGGCTACCCGTCAGGGTTGGTGAAAACTCTCCCCTGAATGCGGTTTGTTCCTTTCTCTCTGATCGACCTCTTATTGATTCCGTGTTCAGCATTTGTTCAGGGATTGGATTCTATTGTTGGCTGGCATCTGTGGTGAAAAGTTGCTATCCAGCGCTTTTCAAGCAAGCTCCAAACTTTCCCGGAAATCTACTGCATGCGGGTGGGGCGGGTTTATTTTTCGAGTGGTTGTGTGTGTAAAAATAAATCCGTCCTTTTTATTTCCGGTGACTGCTCAGCCAGGAAATATGGCCAGACGATGCATGCTTCCCCAGCGTTTGCAAGTGCCTGACCTCGTGAGTGGCATAAAGCTGCTGCTTCCGGTGTTGGAGCTGTATTGGAGGATTGACTGGTTTTCAAATTGAGTCAGTTAATTTAAAGGGTTGAGGGCTGATATTCATTGATTTACGTTGAATCTACCGGTCAGGGATGAAACTCGGAGAGAGGAGGTATGTCTCCGGTTGTGTTGCAACAGCGCATAGTGCAAGGAGCGGGTATTTCCGTAAATTCCTGGCCAATCTGTTGCAATGCGCTAGAGAGGGGCAGGTTTCGGTAGGAAGCGTAGATCAGCAAGCAAGGCAAGTTGTTCTGGTTTCACGGTATGACGCCTTATGTATCAGAATCATTTTTTCTGCATCTGACCAGGATTTTTCGTGGGGGCGTTTTGTGGATGAGATATCTTGGGAGGAACTTGATCCGATTACGGACGAGCCGCTACTTGAGTCGGCAAAGGTTGATAAGATTGGTTTGCTTCCAGGAGGGATAAGTGCCTTGAGCTTCCACATGCCTGACTATGTTTTCCTGATGAATGTTGCATCTGATATCTACGCTGCTTTTTTTCATGGCAACGAAGGAAGGGAGACGGATTCATCTTCTGACTGATGTTGCGCGCCAATATCACGTTCACGTTATAGCCGGTTCAGCTTTTCGAGGAACTGTAATGTCCAGCGGAAGGAGATATCGATGTTTCACATATCATCTGGATGGGCGCATCTGACACCGACGTTTCTCCTGTGTTGTCTCTGTCTGGTTGCCAACGCCCAGACCCCCAGTGATCAGGAGTTCATCCGTGAGCGCCAGGAGCACCTGCTGCAGGAGCAGCAACAGCGCCTTGACGATCTGCAACGCTTGCCGGGTGATAAGGCTGACGAGCGTGCTTCCACGATACCCGAGGATAACCGTTGCTTTGCTATCGAACTCATCGAGCTGGAGGGGGCTTCGCTGCTTTCCGATGCCGATCGCGCTCGGGTTCTTGTCCCTTTCACCGGGCGCTGCCTGGGGCTGGCTCAGTTGGATGAGCTGCTCGAGGCGGTCTCCGAGCATTACATCGGGCGTGGCCATATAACCACCCGGGCCTATTTGGCCCCGCAGGATCTCGGATCAGGCACGCTGCGGGTCATCGTGATCGAAGGGCGGTTGGAGGGGCTGGACAGTTCTATCATGGCCAGCGACCTGGAACTGGCCATGGCCTTTCCAGGCGTGACGGGCGAGGTGCTTGATTTGCGCGAGCTGGAGCAGATGGTCGATACATTCAACCGACTGCCTTCGCGTTCGGTTCGGTTGGAGTTGCTGCCGGGGGAGCAGGTAGGTAGCACTCGTCTGAGTTTGCAGGGTGAGCGCAGCAAACCATGGAAAGTCAGTCTCGGTCGTCACAATGAGGGGCAGAGCAGTTCCGGTGAGCAACAGTGGTCGCTGGGCATTTCATGGGATAGTCCGCTGGGGCTTGCCGATCATCTCGGTCTGCGCACCAGTCGCGATGGCGTCAGCGACAGGTACCGCGATTCGCGCAGTCATGGCCTGCACTATGGCCTGCCATATGGTTGGTGGCGACTGGACTACAGCTACAGCTACAGTCGATATCGCACTCTGGGCCGCATCAACGATTTCAGTTTCAAGCGCCATGGTGATAACCAGCACCACGGCTTGCGGGTCGAGCGTGTGCTGCACCGTGACGCCATGGGCAAGACAGCGCTCAACCTGGGCATCAGTCACTTGCGCTCGCACAACTATCTGCTTGGTCGTCTGCTCAGAGGGGCCAGCCATCGGCTCAGTGAGGCGCATCTGGGCTTCAATCATGGCCGGCGTCTCGGCGCCGCCTTCGTCAATCTGGACGCTGGCTGGCAGCGCGGTATGGGTCTGTTCGACGCTCAGGCCGATCATGGTTCCGGATCGGATGCTCCCCGGGCTCGTTATGACAAATACAGCCTGACCCTGAGTTACCTGCAGCCGATGAGCTTCTGGAGCCGACACCTGAGTTTCGAAAGCCTGGCCACCGGGCAGAAGAGCAATGATGTACTGCATGGCCCGCAACGTATCAGCATCGGTGCTCTCAGTTCGGTTCGCGGGTTCAAGCAATACTCGTTGTCGGGTGACGAGGGTGGCTACTGGCGCAACCAACTGCGCTGGACGCAGCCGGTCACTGCGCCGCAGATTCAGCCGCAGATATCTCAATATGGTGTTTCACTGGCTTATGACGTCGGCGCGATTCGGCACAGCCGCTACAACGGTGGGGCCAGTGGTCGTCTGAGTGGGCATGCTCTGGAGCTCAGTGCCCGTGGCGAAAACCTGTCAGTCGGAGTGACGCTTGCTCATTCCCTGAAACGACCCAGCGCAATTTCGCAAAGCGAGAGGCCGCTGCACTTCAGGTTGGAGATGTTTTTCTGAATCAGCGGGGCGAGGGTGGGTGAGGTGATCATGCCGCAATACGTCGGGGCAGCGCCAATAAAAAAGGGATGCCGAAGCATCCCTTTTTTATTGGCCTTGTCGATCAGACTTGCGGTTTGGCAGTGTCTTGATCCTGTTGCGTTTGCTCGTCGACCGACGTGACGATCACATCGGCTTGCTCGGCTTGCTCGGCTTGCTCGGCTTGAGGCTCGACCGCGGTCTGGGGTTGCGCTTCCTGGCTTTCCGCTTCGGCGCTGACTTCGACCGCAGGTGCCGGCTCCGCTACCGATGTCTCGGCTACCACGACAGCTGGTGCAGCCTTGGCAGCTTCTTCGGCTTCACGAGCCAGGCGTTCCTGCTCGCGCTTGCGGCGACGAACTTCGCGCGGATCGTTCGGGGCGCGACCATTGCTGGCTGCTGGTGTGGCGGGGGCTTGCGGCTCGCTCTCGCTGATGACCGTTGCCGGTGCTGTCTCGACAACCGGAGCCGCATCGACGACTGGCGTGGCGGTGACTTCGACTGCCGGTTGTTCGACAACCGCGGTTTCGGCGATTGGCGCCTCAATGGCCGGTGCTTCGATCACCTGTGTTTCGCTGGCCACTTCGGCGGGTGCTTGAGCTGCCTGCTCGGGTGCGGTTTCGGCCATCGGGGTCGTTTCAGCTGCCTGTTCGATCTGTGGCAGGGCTTCGATCACTGCATCGGCGCGCTCGGCGATGACTTGAGCTGGGGCTTCTTCAGTGACCGGGGCGGTCTGCTCGGCTTCGGTTTCGGCGATCACGGCGGCAGCGGTGGCGGCTGCTGCGATGCTGGCGGTGGCTACCGGCTCGTTGGCAGTTTCTTCGCTGCCTTCGATCAGGTTGCCATCGGCATCACGCTGACGCTCACGACGGTTGCTACGGCGGCGCTGACCACGGGAGCGACGACGCGGACGCTCACCATCGGCGCCTTCCTGCTCGTCATCCTGCAGTTGCTCTTCGTTCGGCAGTGCTTCTTCCTGTTCGCCGCGCGGCTGACGCTCCTCGCGTGGCGGACGCTGACGCTCCTGGCGCTCGCCACGAGGCTGACGCTCGGCGCGTTCTTCGCGCTGCTCATTATCCGCATCCAGCGGCTCGCGCAGTTCGCGCACGCGCTCTTCGCGCGGTGCGCGTTCTTCACGCGGTTTGCGCTCGCGACGATTTTCCTGACCTTCACGCGGTTCGCGTGGGGCGCGTTCTTCACGCGGCTGACGCTCTTCACGTGGCAGGCGTTCTTCGCGAGGCTGACGCTCTTCACGGGCCTGGCGTTCTTCACGCGGTGCGCGTTCTTCGCGCGGTTTGCGCTCTTCGTCGCGACGACCGCCACGGTTGCGGCTTTGCTGACGACCGTTGCGGCGCTCTTCGCGCGGCGGACGCTCGTTGCTCTTCTTCTCGACGACGGCAGGTTTGGTTTCTTCTTCCTTGCTGGCGAACAGGCTGACCAGCGACTTGACCAGGCCCTTGAACAGGCTCGGCTCCGGCGCCTTGGTCGGGGCCAGCGGTGCCTGAGGCTCGGCAGCGACCGGTGCACTGCTGCGCGGCGCGGCCTTGATCGCGGCTTCCTGGCGAACCAGAGTGCGGGTGGCGGCTGCCGGATGGGCGGCTTCTTCGGTTTCCGTCGTGGCGGCGATTTCGTAGCTGGTCTGGCTGCTCAGGGCTTCCGGGCTGTCATCACGCAGACGCTGTACTTCGAAATGCGGGGTTTCCAGGTGATCGTTCGGCAGGATCACGATGCGTGCGCGGGTGCGCAGTTCGATCTTGGTGATCGAGTTGCGCTTTTCGTTGAGCAGGAAGGCGGCGACCGGGATCGGTACCTGGGCACGGACTTCGGCAGTACGATCCTTCAGCGCTTCTTCTTCGATCAGGCGCAGGATGGCCAGCGACAGGGACTCCACGTCACGGATGATGCCCTGGCCGTTGCAACGGGGGCAGACGATGCCACTGGTCTCGCCCAGAGATGGACGCAGGCGCTGACGGGACATTTCCAGCAGACCGAAGCGCGAGATACGACCGACCTGTACGCGGGCGCGGTCGGCTTCCAGCGCTTCGCGTACTTTCTCTTCGACGGCGCGCTGGTTCTTGGCAGGGGTCATGTCGATAAAGTCGATGACGATCAGGCCGCCGATGTCGCGCAGGCGCAGCTGGCGGGCGATTTCCTCGGCCGCTTCCAGGTTGGTCTGCAGGGCGGTTTCCTCGATGTCGCTGCCCTTGGTGGCGCGCGCCGAGTTGATGTCGATGGACACCAGGGCTTCGGTCGGATCGATCACGATGGAGCCACCGGACGGCAGCTTCACTTCACGCTGGAAAGCGGTTTCGATCTGGCTTTCGATCTGGAAACGGTTGAACAGCGGTACGCTGTCTTCGTACAGCTTGATCTTGCTGGCGTACTGCGGCATGACCTGCTGGATGAAGGAGAGGGCTTCTTCCTGGGCTTCGACGCTGTCGACCAGTACTTCGCCGATGTCCTGACGCAGGTAGTCGCGAATGGCGCGGATGATGACATTGGATTCCTGATAGATCAGGAAGGGGGCGGAGCGGCTGGTGGAGGCGTCCTTGATGGCGCTCCACAGTTGCAGCAGGTAGTCGAGATCCCACTGCATTTCTTCGCTGGAGCGGCCCAGGCCCGCGGTACGGACGATCAGGCCCATGTCGGCCGGTGCGTTGAGGCCGTTCAGCGCTTCGCGCAGTTCGTTGCGCTCTTCGCCTTCGATGCGACGGGAGATGCCGCCTGCACGCGGGTTGTTCGGCATCAGCACCAGGTAACGACCGGCCAGGCTGATGAAGGTGGTGAGAGCAGCGCCCTTGTTGCCGCGCTCTTCTTTCTCGACCTGGACGATGACTTCCTGGCCTTCCCTGAGCACGTCCTTGATGTTGACGCGTCCGCCTTCGGGGGATTTGGAGAAGTACTCGCGGGAGATTTCTTTGAGGGGGAGGAAACCGTGACGCTCGGAGCCGAAATCGACGAAGGCGGCCTCAAGGCTGGGTTCGACGCGGGTGATGCGGCCTTTGTAGATGTTGGCCTTCTTCTGTTCGCGGGCACCGGATTCGATGTCCAGATCGTAGAGTTTTTGGCCGTCTACCAGGGCAACACGCAACTCTTCAGGCTGAGTCGCGTTAATTAGCATTCTTTTCATGTGGTACCAATGGATTCCGGGCTACCGGAAGCCACGTTAGGCACACACGACTCTCAGGGTCGGTGTCAGGCGCGTCAGAAACGGTCGTAAATCGTTCCACTGTCGAGCGACGGCCAGTCATCAGAGGTGGCGGTCGCGACGGACGTCTCCTGCTTGCTGTGGTGACAGAAAGCACTCAGTCAGGAGGAGGAATCAACTGAAGGTCGCGGACGAGATGAGGCGTCTTTGATCAAGCCAGGGGCTACGCAGGCCGACAGTTGTACATCTCCACCCTACACGTATCGCTGAAAATCGGGTGCCGCGCGCGGATTCCGCAGCGGTTGTCATTTATCGCGACCGCCTTGTCAGGGCGAATCGCGCATCATACTCAAGGCGTTATTTCCGAACTCTTCGTGACCACTTTGCGGCCTTTCTAACTCCGAAGACTCCGTCGGACGGCCTCACGTCCAGGAAGGGTTGCGCGGGCAGGGGATGGCAAGGTTGGCGATCATCCGCAGGCCAGGCCGCTTTTGGCGGCGTTCGCGACTATATCAGTAATGATTAAGTGCTTCAATTCCATAAAAAATTGTTATGATTGCGCGATGACTACTCCTGCCTCTCCAACCTCCGGCGTTCAGCTGATCGAGGTTGCACCGGAACTCGCCGGCCAACGTATCGACAATTTTCTTCGGACGCAGCTCAAGGGTGTGCCCAAGACCCTGATCTATCGCATCTTGCGCAAGGGCGAGGTGCGCGTGAACAAGGGGCGCATCAAGCCCGAATACAAGCTGCAGGCGGGCGATGTGGTGCGCGTGCCGCCGCTGCGTCTGGCCGAGCGTGATGAGCCCGAGCCGCTGGCTCAGGGGCTGCTCGAACGCCTCGAGGCAGCCATCGTCTACGAGGACAAGGCGCTGATCGTGCTGAACAAGCCGGCAGGTATCGCCGTACATGGTGGCAGCGGCCTCAACTACGGCGTGATCGAGGCGTTTCGCCAACTGCGTCCCGACGCCAAGGATCTGGAGCTGGTGCATCGGCTGGATCGCGACACTTCCGGACTCCTTATGATCGCCAAGAAGCGCAGCATGCTGCGTCATCTGCACGAGGCGCTGCGCGGCGATGGTGTCGACAAGCGCTACATGGCGCTGGTGCGTGGTCACTGGGCTACCGCCAGGAAGCAGGTCAATGCGCCGCTGCAGAAGAGCAACCTGCGCTCTGGCGAACGCATGGTCGAGGTCGACAGCGAAGGCAAGGAAGCGCTGACGCTGTTCCGTGTACTGCGTCGTTTCGGTGAGTTCGCCACGCTGGTGGAGGCCCGGCCGGTGACTGGGCGTACCCATCAGATCCGTGTGCATGCCAAGCATGCCGGGCACTCCATTGCCGGTGACTCCAAGTATGGTGATGACGATTTCACCCGCGAGATTCGCGATCTGGGCGGCAAGCGCCTGTTCCTGCATGCCTACGAGCTGGTCGTGCCGCTGCCCGATGGGGGTGAGCTGCGCCTCGAGGCGCCGGTGGATGAGATGTGGGCGCGTACCCTGGAGCGTCTGAGTGCCTGATTATCAACTGCTGATCTTCGATTGGGATGGCACGCTGGTGGACTCCATCGGTCGGATCGTCGAGGCCATGCACCGTGCCGCGGACGTTGGGCAGTTGCGGCGTTGCAGTGATGCCGAGGTGCGCGGCATCATCGGACTGGAGCTGGGGCATGCCATCCAGACCCTTTACCCGGAACTCCACGAGTCCAGCCGAATCGAAGCCATCCGTCGTGCCTACAGCGAGCAGTACCTGCTGCTGGAGCGTGAGCCGTCACCGCTTTTCGAGGGGGTGAAGGAGTCGCTCGAGGCGTTTCGCGAGCAGGGCTATCGATTGGCGGTTGCCACCGGCAAGGGGCGCAATGGCTTGCAGCGCGTACTGGCGGACAAGGGATGGCTGGAGTATTTCGATATCACCCGTTGTGCCGATGAAACGGCCGGCAAGCCTGATCCGAGCATGTTGCACGAGATTCTGGCGCACTGCGGTGTCGCGTCCGAGCGGGCGCTGATGGTGGGGGATTCGACTTTCGATCTGCTGATGGCGCGCAATGCCGGCATGGATAGTGTCGCTGTCGGTTATGGGGCTCAGCCGCTATCGGTGCTGCGCGAATGCGGCCCGCGTCTGGCTATCGAACAATTCAATGAACTGCGTGCGTGGCTGGAGGGTTTTCCGCTGCGGCGTGAAGCAGAGGTGAGTGAACATGTCGGATGAGTGGAAGTCATCGGCCTCTTCCCAGGGCGAGGATGCCAGGAGTTGGAAGCTGCTGGAAAAGGCCTTGCTGTCCAGTGTGCAGGAGCAGCGGCGCTCGCGGCGCTGGGGGATTTTCTTCAAGTTCCTGACCTTCATCTATCTGTTCGGCGCGCTGGTGGTGTTCCTGCCGATTCTGGATCTCAAGAGCACCTCGAGCAGTCAGGGGCATACGGCCCTGATCGAGATTCGCGGGATGATCGCAGATCGTGAGGAGGCCAGTGCCGACAAGGTGGTGGGCAGCCTGCGTGCGGCCTTCGAGGATGCCGGTACCAAGGGTGTGATCCTGCGTATCAACAGCCCGGGTGGCAGCCCGGTGCAGTCCGGCTACATCTATGACGAGATTCGTCGTCTGCGTGGTGAGTACCCGCAGACCAAGGTGTACGCGGTGATCTCCGATCTGGGGGCGTCCGGTGCCTACTACATTGCCAGTGCGGCAGATGAAATCTATGCCGACAAGGCCAGTCTGGTCGGCTCCATCGGAGTGACTGCGGCCAGTTTCGGTTTCGTCGAGACGATGGAGAAGCTGGGTGTCGAGCGTCGTGTGTACACATCGGGTGAGCACAAGGCCTTCCTCGATCCCTTCCAGCCGCAGAAGGACGAGGAAACACGTTTCTGGAAGACCGTTCTCGATACCACGCATCGTCAGTTCATCGACAGCGTGAAGAAAGGGCGCGGTGACCGGCTCAAGGCAGACGAGCATCCCGAGCTGTTCTCCGGTCTGGTCTGGTCGGGTGAGCAGGCGCTGCAACTGGGGCTGGTCGATGCGCTGGGCAGTGCCAGCTACGTGGCGCGTGAGGTGATCGGCGAGAAGGAGTTGGTCGACTACACCGTGCGTGATACGCCGTTCGACCGTTTCGCCAAGCGCCTGGGAACCAGTGTTGCGGATCGGATTGCGCTGTGGATGGGCTTTCAGGGGCCGACACTGCGGTGAGGTTGCGTCCTCGTTGATCTGTTCACTGGTTTAGGGCGTGCTGCGCGCACCGAGGCTCTTGTCGTCAGTGGCGCGCATGGCATCCTCTACGGGATGTCGATGCCTTCGTTGCTCAGCATGTCCACCAGGCGAATCAGCGGCAGGCCGACCAGGCTGGTGCTGTCTTCGCCTTCGGTGCTGCGGAACAGGCTGATGCCCAGTCCTTCGGATTTGAAGCTGCCGGCGCAGTCGAATGGCTGTTCGCGCTCCAGGTAGCGTGCGATCTGTGCATCGCTGAGCGAGCGGAAGTGCACGGTAAAGGGTACGCAGTCGACCTGGCAGTGACCGCTCTGGCTATTCAGCAGTGCCAGGCCGGTCAGGAAGGTCACGCTACTGCCGCTGGCGGCGCGTAGTTGCTTCTGCGCTCGCTGCAGGTCATGGGGTTTGCCGAGGATCTGTCCGTCGTCGAGTACTGCAACCTGATCCGAGCCGATGATCAGGTGCTCGGTGTATTGTCCCGCCAGTGCGCGAGCCTTCTCTTCGGCCAGGCGCCTGACCAGGTCGATGGCGGCTTCGCCCTCGCGGCGGGTCTCGTCGATGCTCGGTGACTGCCAGGTGAAAGGCAGTTGCAGGCGGTCGAGCAGTTCGCGGCGATAGGGCGAGCTGGAGGCGAGCAGCAGCGCGGGCATGATCTCTTCCTTATATATGAAGGGGCGGCAAATTCTACTGGCCTCCACCTGGCAGCAACAGGCTGAATTTCCTTTGACACAAGCAGGGTGCATCCCTAGAATGCTGCGCCTATGTTGAATGGGCCGATTCCACCTCACGTTGATCCGCGCAAGCTCGCCGACCGCGAAGCTACCCTCGAAGGGCAGCTCGAACTGGCTAGCCTGCCGCGTCTCTGCGACCCGCTTGCCGATACGGCCGGTGTGGTGCAGGCGAAATTTCATTTCGAGCGTGACGAGCAGAAAACTGTGGTCATCCGCAGTGAGCTCGAGGTTGAGGTCAAAATGGTCTGCCAGCGTTGTCTGGAGCTGGTCGCGCTACCCATCCGCAGCGAGTGTGAATACGCGGTGGTTCGGGTTGGAGCGAACACTCAGTCCTTGCCGAAGGGCTACGACGTGCTGGAAGTGGGTGAAGAGCCGCTGGAGCTGCTCGGTCTGGTCGAGGATGAATTGCTTCTTGCCTTGCCGATCGTTCCCGCTCATGCCCCAGGTGATTGCCAGCAGCCGGACGGTCTCGATGAGCCCGAGCCGGGCGAGGACGAGGTATCGCGGTCCAACCCGTTCAGTGTATTGGCGCAGTTAAAGCGTGACCCAAACGTTTAGGAGTTAATGAGTTATGGCTGTTCAGCAGAACAAAAAATCCCGTTCCGCCCGCGACATGCGTCGTTCGCACGATGCCCTCGAGGCCAATGCCCTGTCCATGGAGAAGAGCACCGGTGAAGTTCACCTGCGCCACCACGTTTCTCCGGAAGGCGTATACCGCGGTCGCAAAGTGATCGACAAGGGCGCTGACGAGTAATCCTTGTCCGCCTCGATCATCGCGATTGATGCAATGGGTGGGGACTTCGGTCCCCACTGCATTGTTCCGGCCTGCATTTCTGCACTGGCCGAGTTCCCCTCGCTGCATCTGGCCCTCGTCGGTCAAGCTCCCCTCATCGAAGAACAGCTCGCTCGTCATCCGGGCGTCGACCGCGCACGTCTGCAGGTTCATCACGCCAGTGAAGTGATTGCCATGGACGAACGCCCGGCCCAGGCATTGCGTGGCAAGCCCGATGCATCGATGCGCGTGGCGTTGGAAATGGTGCGTCAGCGCCAGGCTCACGCGTGCGTCAGTGCCGGCAATACCGGTGCGTTGATGGCGCTGTCGCGCTATGTGCTGAAGACGCTGCCAGGTATCGACCGGCCGGCCATGGTCAGCCCGGTGCCCACCGAGCTGGGCCACTGCTACCTGCTGGATCTGGGGGCCAACGTCGATTGCAGTGCCGAGCATCTTTACCAGTTCGCGATCATGGGCGCCGTTGCGGCGGAGACGCTTGGTGTGACGCGACCGCGGGTTGCGCTGCTCAATGTCGGCACCGAAGACATCAAGGGCAATCAGCAGGTCAAGCTCGCCGCCAGCCTGCTGCAGCAGGCCAGGGGGCTGAACTTCATTGGCTACATAGAAGGTGATGGTGTCTATCGCGGTGAGGCCGATGTGGTGGTGTGCGATGGGTTCGTCGGCAACATCCTGCTCAAGTCCAGTGAGGGGCTGGCGCGGATGATCACTGGTCGTGTCGAGACGCTGTTCAATGAGGGGCTTTTCGCTCAGGCGGTGGGGGCGCTGGCAATGCCGCTGTTGCGTCGACTCAAGGCCGATCTGGCACCGGCCAGGCACAATGGTGCGAGTTTTCTCGGTCTGCAGGGCATCGTGGTCAAAAGCCATGGTGCGGCGGGGCAGGAGAGTTTCCAGAGTGCCATTCGCTGTGCGCTGCGCGAGGTGCAGGAGAATTTGCCGCAGCGACTGCATGGTCGTCTTGAAGACTTGTTGTTGTAGACTCGTCGCGTTCGTTGGGTTGGGGTGTGCTCGGGAATGTGACCGGGGCACGTGGCCTGCCATCCAACTGTCAGTTTTCTACGCCAGGCTCGCCCTGGTGTGGGTTTTTCGACTCAAGGGACTTATTCATGTCTGCATCCCTCGCATTCGTCTTCCCCGGTCAGGGTTCGCAAGCCCTGGCCATGCTCGCCGATCACGGTGCCCGGCAGAAGCTGGTGCTCGATACCTTCGGCGAGGCCTCCGAGGCTCTCGGCTATGACCTCTGGGCGCTGACCCAGCAGGGGCCGGAAGAGCAACTGAACCAGACCGACAAAACCCAGCCGGCCATCCTTGCCGCGTCCATCGCCCTGTGGCGCCTGTGGCAGGCTGAAAGTGGTGCCAGGCCGGCATTCGTTGCCGGTCATAGCCTGGGTGAGTACTCCGCACTGGTTGCCGCTGGCAGCATTGGTTTTGCCGATGCGGTGAAGCTGGTGGAGCGCCGCGGTCAACTGATGCAGCAGGCCGTACCGGCCGGGCAGGGGGGGATGGCTGCCATCCTCGGTCTGGAAGATGCCGACGTACTGGCCGCCTGCGCCGAAGCCGCACAGGGTGATGTGGTCAGTGCGGTGAATTTCAACGCGCCTGGCCAGGTGGTGATCGCCGGCAGCGCGGCGGCCGTCGAGCGCGCCATCGAGGCTTGCAAGACGCGCGGTGCCAAACGCGCCATGGCGCTGCCGGTCAGTGTGCCATCGCACTGCGCCCTGATGAAGCCGGCTGCCGAGCGCTTCGCCGAGTCGGTCGAGGCTCTGAACTGGCAGGCCCCACAGATTCCGTTGGTGCAGAACGTCAGTGCGGCTGTGGTTTCTGACCTGGCCACATTGAAAGCCGACCTGCTGGCACAGCTCTACAGTCCGGTTCGCTGGGTCGAGTCGATGGTGCGCCTGTCCGAGCAAGGCGTGACTGACCTGGTCGAGTGCGGTCCGGGCAAGGTGCTGAGCGGCCTGAACAAGCGCTGCGTGAAAGGCATCAACACCCAAAACCTGGATACCCCGGATGCCTTCGCTGCCGCTCGCGCAGCCCTGGCTTGAGCAAGGAGAACGAACATGAGTCTGCAAGGTAAAGTCGCGCTGGTCACCGGCGCCAGTCGTGGTATCGGCCAGGCAATCGCCCTGGAACTGGGCCGTCAGGGCGCCATCGTCATCGGTACCGCCACCAGCGCCTCGGGCGCCGAGCGTATCGCCGAGACGCTGAAGGCCAACGGCATCGAAGGTGCCGGCCTGGTGCTCGACGTGAGCAACGACGAGTCCGTTGCCACCACCCTCGAACACATCCAGCAACATCTTGGTCAGCCGCTGATCCTGGTCAACAACGCCGGCATCACCCGCGATAACCTGATGCTGCGCATGAAAGACGACGAGTGGCATGACGTCATCAATACCAACCTGAACAGCCTGTACCGTCTGTCCAAGGCCGTGCTGCGTGGCATGACCAAGGCGCGTTTCGGGCGCATCATCAACATCGGTTCCGTGGTCGGTGCGATGGGCAATGCCGGTCAGGTCAACTACGCGGCAGCCAAGGCCGGTCTGGAAGGTTTCAGCCGTGCTCTGGCGCGTGAAGTGGGTTCGCGCGGTATCACGGTCAACTCGGTGGCACCCGGTTTCATCGACACCGACATGACCCGTGAGCTGCCGGAAGGCCAGCGCGATGCGCTGCTGACCCAGATTCCGCTGGGCCGTCTGGGCCAGGCCGAGGAGATCGCCAAGGTGGTCGGCTTCCTGGCTTCCGATGGCGCAGGTTACGTCACAGGGGCTACTATCCCGGTGAACGGCGGTATGTACATGAGCTAAAAAGGGCGCCTCCGAATGTCCGGAGGTTCTCGAATGTGACGCGAGCCATCAGAAAACTGTCATAGTGGCTGTCTAAAATCCGTTATAAAGCTGCAACAGGTTTATAGACAGATCGTTGAAGTGTTCCTGGGGGCTCCCCGGCATTCAGCTTGA
>Ga0209699_100603_pt1 | contig 15499 bp, 10 predicted proteins | sample SynthPrep_1_END__FD_187204 | JGI IMG/M metagenome (GOLD analysis project Ga0209699, IMG submission 187204) | Synthetic microbial communities from Ohio, USA - SynthPrep_1_END_DS7_MetaG (SPAdes) (version 2) | ecosystem: Engineered > Bioreactor > Aerobic > Activated sludge | place: USA: Ohio...
CGACCATAGAGCGTTGGAACCACCTGATCCCATCCCGAACTCAGTAGTGAAACGACGCATCGCCGATGGTAGTGTGGTGCTTCACCATGTGAGAGTAGGTCATCGTCAAGCTCCTATACGAACGCCCTGATCAGGTAACTGATCAGGGCGTTCTTCTTTGTGCGCAGAAAAAGCCGGGGACGTAGCGTGTGCCTTGCGCACCAGGGCGAGTCCTCGGCGCACGACTTGGGGCGCGCTGCGCACCCAGCGGTGCTGAAACTTCATAGCTGCGCATGGCGCACCCTGTGAGGTTGAAGGCGTACCCCACGATGACGTGTCGGCGTTCGGTACGGCTCGGGTAGAATGCGCGCATTCTGCAGGGGACTTTCATGTCTGACTCTCCGTCCGAACCCTCCTTGTCATCTTTACCGCTCGAGCAATTGATCGCCTGTCATGAGTGCGATCTGTTGATGCGCAAGCCGGTCTTGCAGGATGGTGAAAGTGCCGAGTGTCCGCGGTGCGGTTATGAGTTGTTCAGCCATCGTCATCATGTGGTGCGACGCAGCCTGGCCCTGGTGCTGACAGCCCTGCTGCTTTATATCCCCGCGAACTTCCTGCCGATCATGCAGCTCAACCTGCTGGGCCAGACTTCCCAGGACACTGTCTGGAGTGGCGTGATCGGTCTGTATGAAAGCGGTATGCAGGGTATCGCCGTGGTGGTGTTCCTGTGCAGCATGGCGGTGCCGTTGCTCAAGCTGCTCTGCCAGTTGCTGGTGCTGCTCAGCATTCGCCTCGATCTGGGGCGCAGCTACGGCCTGCTGCTCTATCGCGTCTACCACCATCTGCGCGAATGGGGGATGCTCGAGGTCTACCTGATGGGCATCCTGGTGGCGATGGTGAAGCTGATGGATCTGGCTGATCTGAGTCTTGGCCTGGGTTTGTTCTGTTTCATCGCACTGCTGCTGGTGCAGGTATGGCTGGAGGTCACCATGTCACCCCATCAGATCTGGGCAGCCTTGTCCGGGGAGAATATTCATGCGGGCGATTGAGGCTGGCTTGCTGATCTGCCATGAGTGCCATCAGCTCAACCCTGTCGATGCTGATGCCAAGCATCAGTATTGCAGCCGCTGTGGTGGGCAGATACACGAGCGTAGACCAGGCAGCCTCGTGCGCACCTGGGCTCTGTTGCTCACCTCTGCGATTCTCTACATTCCGGCCAACCTGCTGCCGATCATGACGGTCAACAGCCTGGGCAAAGGCTCGCCTGCGACCATCATGGGCGGGGTGCTGGAGCTCATTCACCTGGGCATGCTGCCGATTGCGGCGGTGGTGTTCATCGCCAGCATTCTGGTGCCGACGTTCAAATTGGTGGGCATCGCGTTGTTGCTGTATTCGGTACAGCGCCATCAGCCGATGTCGGCGCGTCAGCGTATTCTGATGTACCGCTTCATCGAATGGATTGGCCGCTGGTCGATGCTGGACATATTCGTCATCGCCATTCTGGTGGCGATAGTGAATTTTGGCAGCCTGGCCAGTATCGAAGCTGGAGCAGGAGCGGCCGCCTTTGCCAGCGTGGTGATCCTGACCATGCTCGCTGCACTGACTTTCGACCCTCGCCTTATCTGGGACAACACGGAAACCGACCATGACTGACCTTCCTCTGGCCAAGACGCGCCCCGCTTCGAACTGGTCGGCCATCTGGGTTCTGCCCCTGATCGCACTGATGATCGGCGGCTGGCTGGCCTGGCGCGCATACAGTGATGCCGGTATTCAGGTGGAGCTGGTATTCGCCAGCGGCGAGGGCATCCAGGCCGGCAAGACCGAGCTGATGTACAAAGGCATGGCCGTGGGCAAGGTGACGGCCATCAGCCTGGATGACAGCGAGAAGAACAGAGGTGTCATCGCCACGCTGGAGGTCAACAAGGAGCTCCAGCAATACCTGCGCAGCGGCACGCGTTTCTGGCTGGTCAAGCCGAACGTAAGCCTGGCCGGGATCAGCGGTCTGGAGACGCTGGTTTCAGGCAACTACATCACCTTCAGCCCGGGCGAAGGTGATCCGAGCAGGAGTTTCACCGCTCTGACTCAGGAGCCGCCGATGGGCGATGACGTCCCGGGTTTGCACCTGACCCTGAAGGCGGAGCGACTCGGCTCGCTCAATCGCGACAGCCCGGTCTTCTACCGGCAGATTCAGGTGGGCCGGGTAAAGAGTTACACCCTGGGTGAGGATCAGAGCACCGTCGAAGTGAAGGTGTTCATCGAGCCGGCCTATGCCAGTCTGGTGCGTAAACATACGCGCTTCTGGAATGCCAGCGGGATCAGCGTCGATGCCGACCTCTCCGGTTTCAAGCTGCGCAGCGAGTCGCTGGCCAGCATTGTCGCCGGCGGCATCGCCTTTGCCACGCCCGAACACCGCAAGGACAGCCCGCCCACCGACCCCGCGCTGCCATTTCGGCTTTATCAGGACTATGACGAAGCGCAGGCCGGGATCAAGGTCGTGGTGACCCTCACCGATTTCGAGGGGCTACAGGAAGGCCGTACGCCGGTGATGTACAAGGGCATCCAGGTCGGCTCGCTGAAAACCATGAAGGTCGACCGCGATCTCAATAGCGCTACCGCAGAGCTGACCATCAACCCACTGGCCGAGGAGTACCTGGTCGAGGGCTCGGAGTTCTGGGTGGTCAAGCCGTCCATCTCGCTGGCCGGCATCACCGGCCTCGAGGCCCTGGTCAAGGGTAACTACATCGCCGTGCGACCGGGCGAAAAGGGCAAGCCGCCGGCGCGCAGCTTCGTCGCGCGTAGCAAGGCGCCGCCTCTGGATCTGGGGGCGCCGGGCCTGCACCTGGTACTGTTTACCGATCAGCTCGGTTCCATCGAAGTCGGCAGCCCGGTGCTCTACCGGCAGATCAAGGTGGGATCGGTGCAGAGCTACCAGTTGGGGCGCGACAACAACCAGGTCGTGCTCGGTGTACATATCGAACCGGACTACGTGCACCTGGTGAATACCACCACGCGCTTCTGGAACGCCAGTGGCATTACCCTCAAGGGCGGGTTGTCCGGTGTCGAGGTCAAGAGCGAGTCGTTGCAGACCTTGCTGGCTGGCGGCATCGCTTTCGAAACGCCTGATCTACAGGCGGTCAGGTCGAATCGCCAGGTGCAGCGTTTCGCCCTGCATACCGATCGCGAAAGCGCCTTGCAACTGGGGCAACAGATCACGATACGCGTTGCCGATGGCGATGGCCTGCAACCGGGGACGCTGGTGCGCTACAAGGGGCTGGAGGTCGGCAAGGTCGAGAACCTCAGCCTGACCGATGACCTGCAGGCGGTGATCCTGAATGTGCGCATCACCCAGGCTGGCGAGCAGATCGCGCGTGAGGGGACGCGCTTCTGGGTGGTGAAGCCGGAACTGAGCCTGACCCGTGCGGCGAACCTCGGGACGCTGGTCAGCGGTCAGTATCTTGAGGTGCAGCCCTCGGCGCAGAAGGGGGCGCGTCGCACCGAGTTCACTGCCCTGGCCAGTGCGCCGAATCAGGCCGTGCGCGAGGAAGGCTTGCGCCTGGTATTGAGCGCGCCGCGGCGTGGTTCGATCAAGCCGGGTGTGCTGGTCAGCTACCGCGAGGTGCCGGTGGGCAAGGTGGTGGATTTCGAGCTGGGACCGACTTCCGATCGTGTGCTGATCCATGTATTGATCGAGCCACGTTATGCGCCGCTGGTGCGTTCAGGCAGCCGCTTCTGGAACGCCAGCGGCATTGGTGTGGATGCGGGGCTGTTCAAGGGCCTGAAGGTGCGCACCGAGTCGCTGGAGGCGTTGATCGAGGGGGGAATCGCCTTCGCCACGCCGAACAATCCGGAAATGGGCGGGCCGGCGCAGCCGGGGCAGACGTTCGCGCTGTTCGATGAGCCGCAGGAGCCCTGGATGCAGTGGGCGCCGAAGATCGTGCTGGAGCAGTGAACAAACTATAGAAATGAAAGGGGCCGCATTGCGCGGCCCTTTTCATTTTTGCGGCCATAAAGCCGCTACAGGAGCGGCTTCAGGCAGCGATGGGGTCAGGCCGGTTCGGCCGTTTCCTCCTGCTGGGGAGCCTGGGCCTTGGTGTTCTCGCGCGGTTTGATGAACTTCCAGTCCGCTTCGTCGATATAGATGCCGTTGGGGCCGCTGCCGCCTTCCAGATCGATGGCCACGTGGGCCGAGACCTGTGGCTTCACCGAGGCCAGGATCGGTACGAAGCCGAGCTGCAGGCTGGTTTCGATCAGCGCCTGCTGGTTGCGTTCGTCGATGTCCGCCGCCTCGTCGAGGTAGTAGGGCAGGCGTACGCGGCCGGCCTGTTCACGATCCATCAGGTGCAGCAGCAGGTACATGTTGGTCAGCGCCTTGATGGTCATGGTGGTGCCGTTGGAAGCGGCGCCATCGATGTCGGTATGGATGATCGGCTGGCCATGCACCTTGGTGATCTCGAAGGCCAGTTCGAACAGATCCTTCAGGCCCAATTGGTTGCCGTTGGCCGCCACCAGGCGCGACAGGTAGTCCTTGGCTTCCTCGTTCTTCGCATCCTGCTCGGCCGATTGCGACAGGTCGAACACCGACAGGGTTTCGCCTTCTTCGTACTGGCCGGCGCTGTGGATGATCTGGTCGATGTGGCGCAGGGCTTCCTTGTTCGGCGCCAGGACAATGCGAAAGCTTTGCAGGTTGGAGACCTGGCGCTTGTTGATCTCGCGGTTGAACAACGCCAACTGGTGTTCCAGGTTGTCGTAGTCGCTGCGGATGTTGCGCAGGGTACGGGCGATATCGGTGACTGCTGCGCGGCGCGCCTTGGCCAGGGTGAGGGCTTCGTCCTGGCGGTGGGCGTAGGCGTTGACCAGCAGTTGCAGACGGCGCTCGACGTCGTCTTCGCTGTCGAACTTGGCCACGCCCTTCAGGCGTACCTGGGCATAGAGTGCCTCGATCTGGCCGTCGATGCGTTGCAGCGCCTGCCAGGTGTCCTGGTAGTCATTGAGCAACGGCAGCAGGTTGTCCAGCGAATCGTCCACCGGTTCCATGAAGGGGGTGCCGAAGGGCAGGTCGGCCGGCAACAACTGGCGACGGCGCAGGGCGTCTTCCAGCGTGCGCTCCTTGGCTTCCAGATCGGCCAGTTGGCGGCCGACCAGTTGCAGCTTGGCTGACAGTTGCTGCACGCGCTCGGCGAAGGCGTCACTGGCGCGCTTGAGTTCATCCTGGGCACCTTCCAGCTCGGCCAGGCGCTCCAGCTTCTGCGGTTCTTCGGCGGTCAGAGTCTGGCTCTTGCGGAAGTCTTCCAGGGCCTTCTGCGCATCCAGGACGGCCTGGTAGAGCGTCTCGGCCTGGGCCTTGCTGGCCGCGCGGTCAGCGGCCACCGACTGCTGGGTCTTGAGCTGTTTGAGTTCGCGTTCCAGGCGATCCTTCTGGTCACGCAGGGCGGCACGGTCGGCCAGTGCTTGCAGGGCCGGGGGCTCGATATGGCTGAGGTCGATGGACAGGCCCGGTACGGCGAAGGTATCGCCCTTGAAGCGGTCGAGCACGGCCTCGACGGCCTTGACCCAGTCGTCGCCCTCGGCCTGGATGCCTTTCTCACCCAGCGGCAGGCTGAACAGCTGAGCATTGAACAGGCGCATCAGGCGATCGACGTCCTGCTGGCTGAATTCCTCGCGCAGGCGCGAGTAGCTGTTGTTGTCGGCGTGGTCGAGCTGTTGCCTGACCGACTTGAGGCGTTTTTCCAGGTCGCGCAGGCGCTCGTCCAGGTCTTCGCTGGAGAACTGGCGGGACTGCGCCAGGGCGCCGGCCAGTTCGTCGTGGGCGTCCTTGGCGGCCAGCAACTGTTCTTCCAGCACCTTGGCGTTTTCCACCAGGGCGAAGCGGTTCTTCAATACCGCCAGTTCCCCCAGCCAGCGCTGGATTTCGCTGATCTCGCGTTCCAGACGCATCAGCTCGGCGGTACCACCACGCTGCTCGTTCTGCAGGCCATCCTGCTCATTGCGGTAGTGCTCGGCCTGGATCACCAGCTCTTCCTTGCGCGCATCGGCGTAGTCGTGCCAGGTGCCCAGCAGGTTGTCGAGCAGCGGCGAAAGGCGGTGCAGCTTGCCGCGCAGCACTTCGCGCTGGGTCACGCCGGAGGCTAACGCCTCGATCAGCGGGCCTGCGGTCACCAGGGCCTGGTAGTCCTGCTCCATGCGGCGCACGTCGCGAAACGCCTCTTCCGTCGCGGCGATATAGTCGACGCTGCCCGAGCGCAGGCTGTGCTCGAAGGCATCGAGGAACAGCTGCTTGAGCTTGGCTGCGGTGATTTCGCGCATGTGCAGCAGGTTGATGAACAGGGCGCGGAAGGTCTTCAGGCTCTGTTCGCTGGTCGAGCGCAGCGGGATCAGGGTCAGATCCAGCGGGATGCTGGTATGACCGCCGACCAGCAGGCGACGCAGTTCGTCGGGCTTGAGCTCGTAGGCGGTGATGCCGGCCTGGCCGAGGTTCTTGAACAGTTCGCGCTGACGCAGACAGGTGCCGTTCTGCTGGTAATGCTCCAGATCCAGCTCACCGGCATAGGCAAAGAACTGGTGGCCGAAACCACCGCCCGGGCCGCGTCCGGCCACACCGATCACGTGCGGGCCGTGGGGCAGGGCGACTTCGACGAGGATGTAGCTGGTGTCACTGGCGAAGTAGAACTTGCGCGAGGCTTCCAGGCTGTACTTGCCGAAGCTCATGTCGGACATGCGCGCCAGGATGGGGAACTGCAAGGCGTTGATCGAGGCGGATTTGCCCAGGTTGTTGGCGCCATAGACCGACAGCGGGTTTTCCAGTGGGAACAGGCCGAGGCTGTAGCCGGCGGTGTTCAGCAGGGCGAAGCGGCGGATGCCGTAGCGTTCCTGGCTCATGCGTCCATCTCCTGTGCGGCACGTTCTTCGGCCATGGCGCGGGCCAGGGCATCTTCCTCGGATTCTTCGGTCTCGATGGCATCTGCACCATCGGCATCGCCGTCGTCGTCCAGCAGCACCGGTGCCGGCAGCGGCAGGTCACTGCTGTGCAGGCTGGCGGCCAGGTCGCGGTCGTGCTGCACCGACAGGCAGACGTCGAGGAAGCGGTGCATGGGGGGCAGGAAGCGGTACACGCCGTTGCTGTCCTCGGCAAAGCCAAGCTGGACGAGGCGGCGGATGATCTTGTCTTCCAGCTCTTCGAAGGTGGTGACCTCGGCCTGCAGGAACAGGTCGCGGTACTTGTCCAGCAGCGCCGGCAGCTCATCGCGGCCAATGCTGCCGCCGTCGAGCACGGAGAGTGGGTCACGCCCCTGGTCGGCCAGGTGCTCCACGAGGATGAAGGTGAACAGCGCCAGGCGCTGGGCGGTCTTGTTCACCTGCGGGGCGACCTGCTCGGGGACGAAGTAGTAGAAGCCGCGCGGGTCGCATACCAGTTCGAAGCCCAAGGCCCTGAACAGGGCGCGATACTGATCCTGCATGCTGGACAGCTGGGCGTAACACTCCGGCTCGCTGCGCGAGATGTGGTAGCCCTTGAACAGGTCGCGGAAGGCGGCTGCGAGCTGGGTCATTTCTTTCAAATCAATGTTCATACGTCGTGCTCACGGGCAAGCGTAGGGTGGACGACGCTTTATCCGTCCACCGCATGGCAATCAACAAGGTGGACAAGAAAAACGTTGTCCACCCTACGTTAGGGTCATGCATTGGGGCGGCCCACCAGGGCATAGGAGGCGAGGCTGACCTCGTGCTCGCGGGTCAGGTACTCACGGCGATCCAGGCGTTCGCGCTGGAAGCGCGACTCGCGCGACAGGCGCGAGAACCAGTAGAGCAACTCGTCGGTGGCGCCTTCCGGTTCCTGTTCCAGCAGCCAGGCCATCAGATCCGGCAACGGCAGGGCCTGTTCGCAGCGTTCGATCATTTCCCGCGCGGTTTTCGGCGCCCTGGGCGTTCCGCCCTTGCGGCTGCCGCTGGCCTTGGGGAAATGCGCCGGCTTGGCTTCGAAGCGCGCCAGGGCGTAGACGTAGGCCTCGACCTGGCTGGCACTGCCGAGGAAGTTGCTCTGCGGTCGGGTGAACAGCGGCATGGCGGCTTGCGGTACGGCGTCGATGCCCTTCTTGCGGATCACCGACAGCGCCAGCGCCGCGCCACGGGTCACGGCATTGTGCCGACGCGCTTCCTCGCGCAGCGGCAGCAGCAGTTCGCGGGCCTTGCGCAGGGTCAGCTGGGCGGTGGTCTGCATCTCCAGGATGCGGGCATGGGTGCGCAGCAGCAGGTCGTCGTCGACCAGTTGGCCAAGGCGCTGCTGATCGCCGAGCAGGCGCAGCAGCACCTGTTCGACACGGCGCACGCCTTGCTCGAAGGCGCCGTCGGCAGCGACCAGCTGGATCATCGGCTCGACGTATTCGTCCCAGGTGGCCAGCACTTCGGCATAGCGCTGGCGCAGGGGAATCTGTCGGTCACTGGTCTTGGCCCGATCGGCCACGCCGACCAGCGCCTGTTCGTCGTTGGCCAGCTTCTTCAGGACGTCGCGTACGCGCATGTCGAGCAGGCGCAACTGGCGCGCCAGGTCGTTGGCGTCGCGCACTTCGAAGGCGTCCTGGATGTAGCCGGCCAGGCGCTCCAGATGACGCAGGTAGGCTTCGATCTCCAGGCACAGGCCGAGGCGGTGCTCGCGACGCAGGTAGGCGAGGAAGTCATGGATCTGTGCATTGAGCTCGAAGCGGTTGGGGCTCTTGGCCACCGGCACGAGGATGTCCAGGCGTATCCAGGTGTCGAGCAGGGCGGTGGTGTCACCGGGCGTTGCGTCGGGCAGTTGCGCGGCGAGCTGACTGCGCAGTTCGACCAGACTCAGGGTGCCGGCGTCGAAACGCTCGCAGAGCGGCTCGAGCAACGTCCAGTGTTCGGCGAGGGCGCGCAAAACGCGCTTGGGATCGATCATCGAGGCGCCGTGTTCCTGGCAAGTTAAAAGAGGCGATTGTACTGCAAGGCGGATGCCGGGTTTGAGTCCCAATCGATCAGAGGCAGGCGAGTCGATGCACGTGCCGCTCGGGCAGAGGCTGGCGTGGTTCCGTCGCGGGAGGGGCGGCAGTGTTACGCCCCTGTTGCCAGGGGTAACACCCGCCGCATTTCAACGAGTCGACTGACGGCCATTTGCCGGCCCTTTCTCGACTATGGGTCGGGCCGTTCTGGCGCTGGTGTCCCTATAGTGGCCATAAGGATTCGAGTCGGAGTGCTCGACACCACTATAAGAAAAGGGGTTTCGCCATGCGCCAGTCCTTTCGCTTCGCCAAACGTGTCCTGGCTCCGATCTTCGTCGGGCTGATGGGTGTCCAGGCCCAGGCCAGCATGGTCGAGCTGGAGGACAACGAACTGTCGGACATCACCGGCCAGGCATTCATCAATCTCAGCACCGACTCCCATTCGGGGTTGAACTTCACCAAGATCGATTTCGGGGTGAAGGTGGAGACCCAGATGAACATCAAGAAGCTGGAGCTGGGTAACTACGCGCGTAGCGGAGAGACGATGCCGGCTGATCTGTCGATCAACAACTTCGCGCTTGGCACCGTCGGTCCCAACGACAGCATCAATCCTTTCCTGATCAACAACCCCTACATCGAACTGGCCTACAACGGTAACCGGGTGGTGGGTGTGCGAGTCGGGTTCGGCGAGGCGCAGGGTTTTCTGTCCGGCGACATCAACAGTTTCACCGGCAACCTGGCCATCGACATCTACGGCAAGGGTAGCTATCTCGGCGACAAGATCACCTGTGGCTGGGATTTCATCGTCTGCCTGCCCGCCAAGGGCCTGGTCAGCGGTGCCTGGGGTGACGAGGAGTTCAAGGCGCAGGCGACCCTGGTGAACGGCCAGGGCGGGGCCGATCCGGTACGTGCGACCCAGGCCGGGCTGGTCAACGGAACCCAGTTGGCGATGCCGAGCAACAGTCAGTTCGCCAATTTTCTGCTTGGCCTGTTCACCTCGCAGAACTGCAATCTGCTCGGGGTGACCACCTGCTTCAACCTGGCGGATTACAAATCCCTGCCGGTGGGCAAGTTCGATACCAATACCAATCAGTTCCTCGATCCGGCCAAGGGTGTGTTCATTTCCCTGCAAACGGAAAACGTGCCCTGGCGCGATCAGCAGAATTCAGGGCAGTTCATCAACGCACTGGCCGGCGCCTTCATGAACATGCCGCGCAACGCCGATGGTTCGGGCGCCGTGACCCTGTCCTTCCAGCAGGCGCTGGAGGGCATTCTGCGTCAGGACACCTGCCTCGGTAGCGCTGTCTCGGGGTGCTGATCATGCATGCTCGCGTGCTTTACCTGCTGCTTGGCGTGTTGTTCGTTGCTTCGGCTCAGGCCATGGAGCCACTGAGCGACGAGGAAATGTCCGATGTCCAGGGCGCAGGCCTCGGTTTCGTGCTGGATCAGGTGCTGCTGGACGGTTCCGGTGCGCAGATCGTGATCAACGACATCACCGACAGCCAGGGGCGCAACGTGCCCATCTCGCTGAAGAACCTCTATCTCGGGGCCGCCGGCAGCAACAAGGGCACCAATCTCAACCCGGTGACCATCGGCAGCCTCGACCATCCGTTCGAACTGGAACTGGCGAAAGGCGAGGAGTTGCGCACCCTGCGCGACGACGGGCAATGGGTGCAGACCACCCCGAGCAACATCACGGTGCTGTCGTTCAAGTTTCCCGAGCGCCTGACCTCCGCTGGCAACCCTTGCATCGCCAGTTATGCCGGCGCCGGTTCCAACTGCTCCACGGCGGCCAGCGGGCGTGCCGACCTGGGCATGCGCTTTGATTTCCAGGTGGCGGCCGGGCGTACCGAGATGCTGGCCCTGGATTTCCACCAACTGGTCATGGACGGCTCCTACCTGCGCCTGTGGGGCGACCGTGGGCAGAACGGCAATGGTGAGCTGGTCGGCGAGGCACGGATCAACATCTTCGCCAAGACCCTGGAAGTGATGTCCTGCGCCCAGGCCAACTGCAACACGGCGGGTGAGACGGCGGCCCAGCGTGGCGCCCGCACGCTCTACATCACCAACGGCTACGCCAATGTCGCGCTGGGCTACGGCAAGTCGCAGCCTTTGCGCCTGCGCTCCAGCGCTGACGGCCAGTTCGTCCTGGAGCTGCAGAGTCCCACCGCTGGCGGCACCACGGCGGCGCAACGCCAGGCCCTGGCCAGTGACTTCTATGCCAATGCGCCGCGTACCAATCTGGTGTTCGAGAACCTGACCGTGGGCGGCACCCGCAGCAGCCCGACAGCCGTTCCCACTGGCGGTTACAACTTTGGCCGCAACGAGATTTCCGGGCTGAGCTTCAACTACCTCAAGGTGAGCAGCTATGACCTGCGCTAGAACGGCTGTAGTGCTGCTGTCGCTGCTGCCGGCGCTGGCGCTGGCGGAAATGCAGGCGCTGGACGACAGCGCCCTCGGCGAGATGAGCGGGCAGGGCGGGGTCTACCTGTCCGGCGAGTTCAGCATCAACAAAAATGGCGGTGTGCTCTGGGATACCCCCGCCACCAACAATCCGGCGCAGTGGGCGGCCAATCAGCGCAGCTGCGCCCTGGCCGGCGCGGCCAGCCCGGAGAGTTGCGGCATGCGCGTGGCCGTGCGCTCAGGCGCCAATGCCGGCTGGTACGTACTGGACAACATCAAGGGTATCTTCAGTTTCGAAGGCCTGACCCTGAATACCCGAACCCTCACCAGTGCAGGGGGAGAGCGTGACGTGCTGGTGCTGGGGCTACCCAATGAAATCCGCTTCAAGGATGGCAACTTCGCCTTTGGCGTGGCCAGTCAGGGTGGCTGGAAGAACAAAGCGCTGAGCGCCGCCAACGGTGGTGACCCGGGTTATCAGCAAACCAATATCTTCTCGGCCAGGATCGACGGCAGCATCCGCATGCAAGGCAGCGTGCTGGTGTTTCCCACGAACTGAGGGGGCGGATCATGCGGCGTTACGGATGGCTTTCGGCGCTCGTTCTCGGCAGTGCGCCGGCGTGGGCGATGCAGGCGCTGGATGATGACGGCCTGGCCAGCGTCAGTGGTCGTGGCGGCATCAGCATCGAGACCACCGGGGGTGGTTGGTCGGCCGCCAGCGTCGAGTATCGCGAGGACGGCAGGAGTCTGCGTCTGGAGGGCGTTTCCAGCCGTCCACAGCAACCTGGCAGCAGCTCCAGCACGACGATCGATGTGGTCGACGAACGCCTGCATGTCGAACATCAGGGCCGGCCGAACGAACTGGCGGTGAACAACATCGGCTTCGCCGGCAGCGACAAGAGTTTTGGTGCCTTTCGAGCTTTCTATACCCTGGGTGCCAGTCTGCGGCTGAGTGGGGGCGGCGCCAGCGGTGTGGCCGGGTTCAGCGTCGATGGCAGTCGCCTGAGCCTGGACGCCGTGACCTTCTATTACCGCGACAACGGTTTCGATCTGATCGTGCGCAATGCCTCGTTCGATGCCTACCTGAACAATGCCTATCTGGATATCGTCAGCGGCGGCAACGGCTCTGCGGTGCGTCTCGACCTGGGGGATACCCGGTTCGTTGCGCATGTCGGCGGCATCGGCCTGGATCTGGCTCATGGCGATCCCGTGGCCGGTGTCGCGGTGACGCCGGGGATGGCGGATACTCGTCACCCGGAGCACGCACGCAGCTTCGGTCAACTGGACATGGATCTGCGGCTTGGCGGCAGCATTCGCATCGCCGGTGGCGGCGCGAGTGGCCAGGGGCTGCGCCTGATTCCGCAGATCACCATCGCCAACAGCCTGTTCCAGTACAAGGATGACGGCGTGCTGCGTGCCGAGAATTTTGCCGGTGTGCTCAGCAGCCAGAACGGCATCACCCTCGATCTGGGCGAGGACGGTAGCGGGCGTTACGCCCAACTGGCCTTTCAGGATCTCAAGCTCAACGCCAGCCTGGGTGGCCTGATCATCGGCAACCCCGGTAACCAGAAGATCGGCAGCCTGGCGCTGGATCTCAACTTCCAGGATCAGGGGGCGCGACAGAACGGGGTCAAGCTGCGTCCCGGCGGCGATCCCAACTCCGGGCTCAAGGGCATCACGGCCGATCTGTCGTGGAACATGATCAGCAGCTCGGTCTCGCTGACCGATAACGGCAACAGCATGTGGTTCAGTGGGCTGCGCACCCACGGCAGTGGCCAGCTCAGCGTCGATCTGACGCGCAGCTGTGCCGCAGGTGTCAGCACTGGTTGTTATGCCGGCAGTGCCAACACCCAGCCCGGCAGCAGTGGCTATGACGGTCATTTCGATGGCCTGCGCCTGGGCCTGAAGAACCTCAGTGGTGGCTACAGCTTCGATGGCCTGCGGGTTGGCCGCGCCGATGCGCCCTTGCAGGGCGGTACCGAGTTGCTGGTGTTGCTGGAAATCTTCCCGGCCTACGACTTCACCCTCAACGGCCAGCTGACCCTGCGCGCGGGTGGCGCCAGCGGCGATGGGTTGCGCTACGACGCCGATTTCTTCGTCACCGATGCCAATGCCGCGATCACCGTCGACGAGAGTGGCAAAGGCCTGTGGCTGGCAGGTACCCGCTACGTCATGCACTTTCGCGAAGGCTCGCTGGACGTGACGCACAACGGCGTGCAACTGAACAAGGGCACCTACTGGTCGACTCTGGACGTGCATGACGTGCGCTGGGGGGATCGCGCCGCCGGGCAGAGCCTCGGCCGTATCGTGCTGCGTCGCTACGAGCAGGGTTCGACCCTCAGCCTCAGCTCCGGTGGCGCGGGCGCGCTGTGCGTCGGTGGCAGTGGCGCCAGCTCAGCGGCCTGTACCGCCAGTGGCGGGCGCTGGGAGGATCGTGGCAATGAAGGGCTGACGGCGGGGCTGAAGAACGTCTTCGTGCGTGATACCTCGGGCAATCCGGCCGGCAGCGTGTCGACCAGCGAGAAGCGCAACCAGCTGATCATCGAGACGGATCGGGTGAACGGTGTCAACGGCACGGGCGCGCAGCTGGTGGTGGACAACTTCCACACCTCCGATGCCAACCCGAGCGATGCCAACGCCAACAGTTATGGCGTGCGCGTCGATCTCAATCTCGACGTGGCGCCGACGCGGGTCTGCAACAAGGGCGCCAGCGGATGCCCGCCGGTATCGCCCGACCCGCTGGGTTTTGCCGTCAACGGACGGGTGCACTTCAAGGAAATCAACGTCGACCGCATCCAGAACGTCCACCCCACGGGCGGGGCGGTCACTTCCATGTACGGCATGAAACTGCAGAATGCCGATATCCGCGCCAACCTGACTGCCACGCCGATCAACTGACCACCCTGGTCACGCGGTTGTCATCACGGCACGTTAGCGTGCTGTTCCAGTCCTGTTGTGATTCGTAGGGTGCGCCACTGGCGAACCGACTGGTAATCACCCGTTGTACAAAAAATCCCCAATGCCCTTTCGATATGCGTCGGTTATCGGCACAATTCGCGTCCACTTTTTCCGGGGGCCCGTGAGGCACCCATTGGCTGACCTTGCTGGGGCGACGAGATGATCCAGACGCCGTACTACCTCATCGACAAACAGAAGCTTCTGGTCAACCTGGAGAAGATCGCCTACGTGCGCGAGAACTCCGGTGCCAAGGCGCTGCTGGCGCTGAAATGCTTCGCCACCTGGTCGGTGTTCGACCTGATGCAGCAGTACATGGACGGCACCACGTCGTCTTCGCTGTATGAACTGAAACTGGGCCGCCAGAAGTTCGCCGGCGAAACCCATGCCTACAGCGTGGCCTGGGCCGACGACGAGATCGAAGAGATGGTCGCCAACTGCGACAAGATCATCTTCAACTCCATCGGCCAGCTCGAACGCTTCGCCGAGCGTACCGAGGGCACCATCCGTGGCCTGCGCGTCAACCCGCAGGTGAGCAGCTCCGACTACCTGCTGGCCGACCCGGCGCGTCCGTTCAGTCGCCTCGGTGAGTGGGATCCCGCGAAGATCGAGAAGGTCATGGGGCAGATTTCCGGCTTCATGTTCCACAACAACTGCGAGAACGGCAGCTTCGAGCTGTTCGACAGGATGCTCACCACCATCGAGGAGCGCTTCGGCCATCTGATCGCCCAGGTCGAGTGGGTCAGCCTCGGCGGCGGCATCCACTTCACCGGTGAGGGCTATCCGCTCGACGCCTTCTGCGCACGTCTGAAAGCCTTCTCCGAGAAGTATGGCGTGCAGGTATACCTGGAGCCGGGCGAAGCGGCGATCACCCTCAGCGCCTCGCTGGAAGTCACCGTGCTCGACACCCTGTACAACGGCAAGAACCTGGCAGTGGTCGACAGCTCCATCGAAGCGCACATGCTCGACCTGCTGATCTACCGTCTCAACGCCAAGATGGCACCCAACGATGGCGAACACACCTACATGGTGTGCGGCAAGTCCTGTCTGGCCGGCGATATCTTCGGCGAGTACCAGTTCGACAAGCCGCTGCAGATCGGTGATCGCCTGTCGTTCATCGACGCTGCCGGTTACACCATGGTCAAGAAGAACTGGTTCAATGGCCTGAAAATGCCGTCCATCGTGGTGAAGCAGCTCGACGGCAGCGTCGAGGT
>Ga0209699_100604_pt1 | contig 15476 bp, 14 predicted proteins | sample SynthPrep_1_END__FD_187204 | JGI IMG/M metagenome (GOLD analysis project Ga0209699, IMG submission 187204) | Synthetic microbial communities from Ohio, USA - SynthPrep_1_END_DS7_MetaG (SPAdes) (version 2) | ecosystem: Engineered > Bioreactor > Aerobic > Activated sludge | place: USA: Ohio...
GCGTACCGCGACCTCGAAGCGGATGATCTATTACTACTTCGGCAGCAAGGAACAGCTCTATCTCGAGGTACTGGTCAAGCTCTACGGCGATATCCGCGGCACCGAGAGTCGCCTCGATCTGGCCTCCTTGCCACCGGTGCTGGCGATCCGTCGGCTGGTGGAGTTCACCTTCGATCATCATGACCGCAACGTCGACTTCGTGCGCATCGTCAGCATCGAGAACATCCACTACGGTGAGTACGTCAAGCAGTCGCCGGTCATCCGCCAGATGAGCAACGTGGTGCTCGATACCCTCGGCAAGACCCTGCGCCGCGGCGAGGAGGAGGGCGTGTTCCGCCCCGGTATCGATGTGCTCGATGTGCACCTGCTGATCAGTTCGTTCTGTTTCTACCGGGTGTCCAACCGCCATACCTTTGGCGAGATCTTCCAGATCGATCTGCCCGATGAGCAGGTCAAGCAGCGGCACAAGGCGATGATCTGCGAGGCGGTGCTGCGTTATATCCAGGGCTGAAGATCGGTGCGGATATGAAAAGGGCCCTGGCCGCGTTGTCGCTGCCAGGGCCCTTTTGCATGAGTGTGCTCAGAAACTGGCGAAGTGCGCCTGCATGCGTTCGGCATCGGCCGGGCGGCCGCTGAACAGTTCGAACGCCTTGACCGCCTGGAACACCGCCATGGTGCCGCCATCCAGGGTGCGACAGCCCAGGGCGCGAGCATGACGCAGCAGTTCGGTTTCCAGCGGAAAATAGATGATCTCGGCGACCCACAACCCGGCATGCAGCAGCTCCACCGGCAGCGGTGTGCCCGGCAGCTTGGCCATGCCCACCGGCGTAGTGTTGACCAGGCCATCGGCAGCCGCGACTTCACCGGCCAGGTCTTCACCGGCGATGGCGCGCTCGGCGCCAAAGTGAGCATTGAGATTGTCCGCCAGGGCCTGGGCGCGGCCGGGCTCCACTTCGAAAATGCACAGGCGTTCGACGCCTTCGGCGAGCAGGGCATGGGCCACGGCTGCGCCTGCGCCGCCTGCCCCCATCTGCACCACGCGACGGCGAGCCACGTTGGGCAGGCCGCGACGCAACCCCTCGGCGAAGCCCAGGCAGTCGGTGTTGTGGCCGACACGCTTGCCGTCCTTGAGTACCACGGTGTTCACCGCGCCAATGCCACGCGCCTCGCTCGACAGCTCATCGAGCAGCGGGATGATCGCCTGCTTGGCCGGGAAGGTGATGTTGAGGCCGGTAAAGCCCATGTGCTGCGCCGCATCGAGCAGGCTCGGCAGCGCATCGAGGTCGAGGCCCAACTGGTCGAGGTCGATCAGACGGTAGAGGTAGCGCAGTCCCTGCGCATCGCCTTCGCGTTCGTGCATGGCGGGCGTGCGGGAGGCCTGAATGCCTTTGCCAATGAGGCCGGCGAGAATGCCGCTGGTAACAGAGGACATGGTCTTAACCCTTGAGCGATTGAGCGAAGTACTGCAGGCCCAGTCGGTAACCCTGACTGCCGAGCCCACAAATGACACCGACGGCGATCGGCGAGACGAAGGAGTGATGACGGAACGGCTCACGCTTGTGCACGTTGGACAGATGCACCTCGATGACCGGCAGTTCGCTGGCCACCAGGGCGTCGCGGATGGCCACCGAGGTATGGGTCCAGGCCGCCGGATTGATCAGGATGCCGGCGCAGCGCCCACGCGCGGCATGAATCCAGTCGAGCAGTTCGCCCTCATGGTTGGTCTGGCGAAACTCGATCTTCAAGCCGTGTTCGGCGGCTGTATCGGCGCAAAGCCGGGAAATGTCGGCGAGGGTTTCATGGCCATAAGTGGCCGGTTCGCGGGTTCCGAGCAGGTTCAGATTGGGGCCGTTGAGTACAAGAATGCAGGGCGTCATGGGGTATCTCTTGTTGTTGTGACGTGACTGCAAGAAAAATGTACTAACTGGTTAATTCAGTCAATTCAGCGGTCGCTAGTTAAAGCGTGCAAGAAAAAGCCCGACACCCTCGAGCAGGGCGTCAGGCTCAGTAAAGTCGCGGGTTACGGGGGATTTCGGCAAGGCCGAGGGATGCTCGCAAAGTGGGCGATTATCGCCCGGTGGCTAGCTGCTTTCGCCAGCCTGCGCCACCTGGTTGCGGCCGCTGTGCTTGGCCAGGTACAGGCCTTCATCGGCCTTGATCACCAGGCTCAGCGGGTCATGCTCCACAGAGGGCCGGATAGTGGCGATACCGATGCTTACGCTGATTGGTGAGCCCGTTTTGGGCAGATCGTGAGGAATACCCATCGCCTCCACGGCGCGGCGGATCTTTTCTGCCTGCAGGCGCGCGCCGCCGGCGGCGGTGCCGGGCATGATCACGGCAAATTCTTCGCCGCCGTAGCGTGCGGCCAGATCAGAGGCGCGCGTGCAACTGCCGCGCAGCGATTCACCGACGCGGCGCAACACTTCATCGCCAGCGACGTGGCCATGCTGGTCGTTATAGGCCTTGAAGTAGTCGACGTCGATCATCAGCAGCGACAGCTCGCTCTGATCGCGCAGGGCACGGCTCCATTCGATCTCCAGGTATTCGTCGAAGTAGCGGCGGTTGGCCAGGCCGGTGAGGCCATCGGACTTGATCAGGCGCTGCAGCACCAGGTTGGTATCGAGCAATTGCTGCTGGCTTTCGCGCAGGGCGCGGTAGGCTTCGTCGCGCTGCAGCATGGTCAGATAGGAGCGCGAGTGGTAGCGAATGCGCGCGAGCAACTCGATCACGTCCGGCAGCTTGACCAGGTAATCGTTGGCGCCGGCGGTGAAGGCGGCGCTCTTGACCTTGGGATCTTCCTTGGTCGACAGCACGATGATCGGCACATCGCGCAGGCCGGGCGCCGCCCGGTACTGGGCGAGCAGCTCGAGGCCATCGACGCCGGGCATGATCAGGTCCTGCAGGATCACCGTCGGCTTGATCTGCTGGGCCACGCTCAGCGCCTGGTGCGGGTCGGAGCAGAAGTGGAAGTCGATGTCGCTCTCTTCGCTCAGCGCCCGCCGCACGGCTTCACCGATCATGGCCTGGTCGTCGACCAGCAGCACCATCATCGAGTAGTCGGGCAAGCCGTGATGATGATTGGAATTCCCTTGAGGCCGTTGCATAAATGCGTCTCCGCCTTGTTGTCGTAGGTTACGCGGCTGCTTTGGCCGCGGGTTGGCGTTCTCAGCCCAGGCGCTCGAGCAGGCGCGCCGCAATTCTGTCCAGAGGCAGCACTTCTGCTGCGGCGCCCAAAGCCACAGCGGCCTTGGGCATACCGTAGACGGCGCTGCTGGCCTGGTCCTGGGCGATGGTATGAAAGCCGCGTTCGCGCATCAGCTTCAGGCCCCTGGCGCCATCGCGCCCCATACCCGTCAGCAGCACGCCAATTGCATCACCTCGCCAGTAGGTGGCCACGCTCTCGAAGAATACATCGATAGAGGGCCGGTAGACCTGATCGGCCGGCTCGCGTCGGTACACCAGGTGCCCCTCCGGCGCCAGGTACAGGTGGTTGTTGGTGCCGGCCAGGAGCACGGTGGCCGGTTGCAGTACTTCGCCTTCCCGCGCCAGGCGCACCGGCATGTGCGATTCGCTGCCGAGCCACTGGGCCATGCCGGCCGCGAAGACTTCGTCGACATGCTGCACCAGCACGATGCTGGCGGGAAAATCCGGCGGTATCTGCCGCAGCAACTCCACCAGCGAAGCCGGGCCGCCGGCCGATGCGCCGATGGCCACCAGGCGCTTGCCGCGGTTCTCGGTGCTGCGCACCGGCGTCGGTTTGACCGAGCGCGAGGTCTTGTGACCGATCATCCAGCCGATGTTGTGGATCTTGCGCCTTACCGTCGCGGCATCGAGCACCTGTTGTGGGCCAAGCGAGGGGGCAGCGACCACATCCAGCGCACCGGCACCCATGGCGTCGAACACCCGCGACATGTTGCGTTCGACATCCGAGGTGACGATGAGAATGGCGCAGGGCGTGTCGTGCATGATTCGCCGGGTCGCTTCCACGCCGTCCATACCGGGCATGAGCATGTCCATCAGCAGCAGGTCGGGCAGGTCGTCGCGGCAGCGGCTGACCGCCTCTTCGCCGTTGCTGGCGACCCAGATCAACTGGTACTCGGGCTCTGCCGCCAAGGCGCGGCGCAGGGCTTCGACTGCCAGGGGCATGTCGTTGGCAATGGCGATCCTCATTCGCGGGCCTCACCTATCAGGGTTTGTACGGCGTCCAGCAGCGCTTCGTCATGGAAGCTGGCCTTGGCCAGGTAATAATCGGCGCCGGCCTCCAGGCCGCGGCGGCGATCCTCTTCGCGATCCTTGTACGACACCACCATCACCGGCAGCGAGCGCAGGCGTGGGTCCTGGCGCACTTGCGTGACCAGTTCGATGCCGTCCATGCGCGGCATGTCGATATCGGTGATCAGCAGGTCGAAGGTCTCGGCGCGCAGGGCGTTCCAGCCGTCCATGCCATCCACGGCGACCGACACCTGATAGCCACGGCTGAGCAGCAGCTTGCGCTCCAGCTCGCGCACGGTAAGTGAGTCATCCACCACCAGCACACGCTTGCTGACCGCCTGGCGCGCATGGCTGGCATGGTCGACGCGCTCCAGGTGACCGGTGCCGAGCAATTTACCCACCGAGTTGAGCAGGTCATCGACATCCAGGATCAGCACTGGCGTGCCGTCGTGCAGCAGGGCGCCGGCCGCGACATCGCGCACCTTGCCCAGGCGCCCATCGAGCGGCATCAGCACCAGGGTGAACTCGCCGAGGAAGGCTTCGACTGCCAGACCGTGATATTGCTCGCGGTCGCGAATCAGCACGATGGGGATGCTGTCATCGTCGCCCTGTTTCTCATCGCATTGCAGCAGCTGTGCGGCGGAGATCAGGCCGACGTGTTCGTCCTCCAGCCAGAAGTGCTGGCGCCCCTCGAGTTGGACGATGGCGCTGCGCGGCAGGCGCAGCATGCGTTCGATCTGTGCCAGCGGGAAGGCATAGGCCTCGCCGCCGATGGTCACCACCAGGGCGCGTACCACCGACAGGGTCAGCGGCAGTTCGAGGTGAAACAGGCAGCCCTGATCCGGGCGCTGCAGCAGGCGTACGTTGCCGCGCATGCGGCGAATCTCGTGTTGCACCACGTCGAGGCCAACACCGCGACCGGAGACTTCGGTGACCTGCTGGCTCATGCTGAAACCAGGCAGGAAGAGGAAGGCCAGCAGCTCTTCCTCGGTCATCTGCTCGACCTGCTCGGCGGTGGCGAAACGACGTTTGATCACTGCCTGGGCGACGCGCTCGAGGTCGATACCAGCGCCGTCGTCGCTGACTTCCAGCACCAGCATGCCGGCATGATGACGGGCGCGCAGCTGCACCACGCCTTCGTCCGGCTTGCCCTTGCGGGCGCGCAGCGCCGGTGGCTCGATGCCGTGGTCGACGGCGTTGCGCAGCAGGTGCGTCAGTGGTGCTTCCAGGCGCTCCAGTACATCGCGGTCGACCTGGGTGTTGTCGCCCTCGATCTCCAGACGTACCTGTTTGCCCAGCGAGCGGCCAAGGTCGCGCAGCATGCGCGTGTGCCCGGTCAGTACATCGGCGAACGGGCGCATGCGCGAGGCCAGGGCCAGGTCGTAGAGCTGCTGCGTGCGTTGCCCGCCATACCAGACGAAGTCGTCGAACAGTTCCTGATGGGCCTGAAGTTGTTGCTGGCATTCGATCAGCAGGTTGCGGCTCTCGGTAAACAGCGCCTGCGCGGTGGCGTCCAGGTCGGTGCCGAGCAACTGCTCGCGCAATGTCTCCAGCGTGCGCCGAGCCGACTCCTGCTGGCGCTTGAGGCGATGCAGCGAGTCGTTCAGCGGCTTGGTACGCTGGAACTCCACCAGCGATTTGCCGGACAGGTCGATCAGGTGATCGAAGCGCTCGGCCGACACCCGCAATACGCGACTGATGCGCTCGTCGGCCACCGGCTCGGCTGGCTGCGGGCTGGTTGCCATGAACGTTTCGGGCAGGCTGGCCGGTTTGGCTTCGGCGACAAACGTGGCGCTGTCGCCAGGTTGCACGCGCAGTGCTGGCACGGCGTTGCCAAGCAGTACCTGCAGGCGCGTGGTGACGGTTTCCACCCGCGCTTCCAGCTCGGCGTCCTGCTGCGCCTGACCGATGCGCAGGAGCAGGTCGGAGCCTTGCAGCAGGGCGTCGATATGATCGGGCAGCAGCCGCAGAAGGCCTTCCTGGGCAGCGACCAGCAGGTCCTCCATGGCGTGGGCGACCTGCACGCCATGGTCCAGGCCAACGATACGCGCTGCGCCCTTGAGCGAGTGCGCGGCGCGCATGCAGGCTTCCAGCTGGCTGGCGTTGCCCGGGTCGCGCTCGAGAATCAGCAGGCCGGTGTCGAGCACCTGCTTCTGCGCCTCGGCCTCCAGCCGGAACAGGTCGAGCAGCGATGCATCCCTCATCTGGTCCGGTGTCACGCGAGGCTCCCGATCATGGTTTGCAGCAACTGTTCGTCGTCGAGCAGGGTAATGCTCTGTTCCTGCCATTGCAGGACGCCCGCAGTGAAACGGCTGATGGCGCGCTTGTCGTCATGTTTGACGCTGCTGATGCGTGCCACAGGGATGCGCTGGATGCCGCTGACCTCATCCACCGGCGTCACCAGCGGGCCGCTGTCGCTCTCCAGAATCAGCATGCGCGGGATCACCCGGCGCTCGCCACGGCGCGCATCCTGCTGCGTGTCGAGGCCGAGCAATTCGGCCAGCGACAGGCAGGCGACCAGGGTACCGCGTACGTTGGTCACGCCCAGCAGGCCATGGCTATTGCGGTGTGGCAGTACGTGAATCGGTGAGACCGGCATCACCTCGGCCAGGCAGCGCGTGGCGATGGCCAGCCATTGTTCGCCAAGGCGGAATATCAGCAGTGAGCGTTGTGCGCCCTGCGTCTCCTCGCTCTCGCCTTGGCCGTAGTCGTCATCGCCACGCTCCAGGGCGCTGCCATAGCGGTCGAGCAGGGCGATGGCCGCTGCGCCGTAAACCTCGCAGTTGCGACAGTGAATATGTCGCTCCAGCTGCGGGCAGCTCTTGTCGCCAAATACGCCGATACGATTCCAGCAATCGTCCACGGTAGCCTGGCTGTGCAGCAGGTCCTGATCAGTCACGTTCGCCTACCTCGGGGTTCTGCGCACGGCGATACAGGCGCTGGGCACCGCTCTGGTCGCCTTGCGCTTCCAGATGTGCGGCCAGGTGGGTGAGCGCCTCGCGGTGCTGCGGTTCGAGATAGATCGCCTTGCGGTAGTAGGCGCAGGCCTGGTCACCCTGACCTGCCGCATCGCAGAGCAGGCCCAGCCAGTAATAAGCGGCGGCGCTGGGGCCGTTCTGTTGCAAATGCTGCTCGCTGCGCTGGCGCGCCTCGTCGATACGGCCGGCGTTGGCCAGGTTGGCGACTTCGCTCCAGATATCCACTGCCTGCATCTGTGGCGCCGCAGCGCTCGGCGTTCTGCTTGCGGGGCGTGGCCTGCTCGGCTGGATGGCGCGCGTTGGTATGACCGCGCCTGGGCGCGGGCGGCTGGCGGGTGCCCGCGTCGGCACGCTTATCACCGGTTGGGCCGGGGCCAGGCGAAAGGCAAAGGTCTGCTGGCGGCCCAGCGCCTGCAGACCGTTCTGGCTGGCCAGGCTGGCCTCGGCCGGGCCGATGAACAGCGTGCCGCCTTCCTGCAACTGGCGCTTGAGCAGTTCCAGCACGCGCACCTGGGTTGGGCGGTCGAAGTAGATCAGCAGGTTGCGGCAGAAGATGAAGTCGTAGCTGGGTTCGCCGACGAACAGGCTGGGGTCGAGCAGGTTGCCGGTGCGCAGCCTGACGCAGGTGCGCACCCGCTCGTCGAGGAGAAAGCCTCCGGCGTCCTGCTCATGGAAAAAACGATCGCGAAAGGCCAGGGCATCGCCGCGGAACGAGTTGCGCCCGTAGAGGCCTTTGCGTGCCAGTTCCAGCACCTTGTCGCTGACGTCCAGTGCCTCGATCTGAAACTGTTCGGCGGAAAAACCGGCATCGAGCAAGGTCATGGCGATGGAGTAGGGCTCTTCACCGCTGGAGCAGGGCAGGCTGATCAGGCGCAGCGGCCGGCCGCCGTGCAGTTGGGCGTGGCGTTCCTGGGCCAGGCTGGCCAGTGCGTTGAACGATTCCGGGTAGCGGAAGAACCAGGTTTCCGGCACCACCACGGCTTCCACCAGCGCCTGCTGCTCGCGCGGCGAACCACCGAGAGTAGTCCAGTAGCCTTCCAGATTCTGCTGGCCGAGGGCGCTCATGCGCTGACGTACGGCGCGTTCGATCACCGTGCGGCCGACCGATTCGGCCTCCAGGCCGATGCGGCTTTTCAGCAGGCGCTCGATATGCTCGATCATGCCGTCAGCCCTGTTCCGTCGGCTGGAACAGCAGGGCACGCACGTCATCGTCGAGCAGGCCGGCGACCTCGATGCGCTGGATCATGCCGCGGGCATCGCGTTGCAGCGGCCCCAGGTAATCGGCCTGACCGGCTTCCAGGCCGCTGGCCTGGAATGCGCCGCTGGGCAGGCGCAGGGTGTCGGTGGCCTGCTCCAGAATCAGCCCTAGCACCGTCGCTTGCTCGCCCTGTTGCATGTCGAAGCGCACCAGCACCAGCCGCGTACTGCTGCGAGGCAGGGCGGGGCGACCCAGCACACGGCGGCTGAGATCGATCACCGGGATCACCCGGCCGCGATGCTCGAACAGCCCGGCCACCCACTGCGGTGCTTCGGGCACCTGTTTCAGGCGGCGCAGCGGCAGCACTTCGACCACCTGACTGGCGGGCAGAGCATAGCGATCGTCACCGAGCTGAAACTGCAGGTGCAGTTCGCCGGCTGCTGCTTTGCTGGAAGCCGGCATGTTCAGACCTTGAAGCGGCTGACGCCAACGCGCAGGTTGTTGGCCACCTGGTTGAGTTCATCGATGGCGGCACCGGCCTGGCGCAGCGAATCGACGGTCTGGCTGCTGGCTTCGCCGAGCTGCACCAGCGCCTGGTTGATCTGTTCGGCGCCAGTGGACTGCGCCTGCATGCCTTCGTTGACCATCTGGATGCGTGGCGCCAGGGCCTGCACCTGCTGGATGATCTGGCTGAGCTGGTCGCCCATCTGCGCCATCTCGCCGATGCCGCGGCGCACTTCCTCGGAGAACTTGTCCATGCCCATCACGCCGGCCGATACCGCGGACTGGATCTCGCGCACCATCTGCTCGATGTCGTAGGTGGCCACGGCGGTCTGGTCGGCCAGGCGACGCACTTCCACGGCCACCACGGCGAAGCCCTTGCCGTACTCGCCGGCTTTTTCCGCCTCGATGGCGGCGTTGAGCGACAGCAGGTTGGTCTGATCCGCCACCTTGACGATGGTGGTCACCACCTGGGTGATGTTGCCGGCCTTCTCGTTGAGGATCGACAGCTTGCCGTTGACCACGTCGGCCGCGCCCATCACCTGATGCATGATTTCTTCCATGCGGGCCAGGCCCAGCTGGCCGGTGCCGGCGAGAATCGAGGTCTGCTCGGCGTTGTCCGATACCTCGCCCATGGTGCGGACCAGATCGCGCGAAGTAGCGGCGATCTCCCGTGAAGTGGCGCCGATTTCAGTGGTGGTGGCGGCGGTCTCGGTGGCCGTGGCCTGCTGCTGGCGCGAGGTGGCGGCGATCTCGGTGACCGAGGTGGTCATCTGCACCGCCGAGCGCTGGGCGTTGCCGACCAGGTTCTTGAGCTCGCCGACCATGCTGTTGAAGCCCAGCTCGATGGCGTTGAATTCGTCGCGTCGGTGCAGGTCGAGCTTCACCGACAGGTCGCCGCTTTCCAGGGATTTGAGGGTGCTGACGATGCGGTTCACCGGTGTGGTGATGGCGTTCATCAGCAGCCAGCCGCATACGGCGGAGACAAGGATGGCCAGCAGGATGGCGACCAGCAAGCCTGCCTCCATGATGCGCACCGCGCTACGAATTTCGTGCGCAGCGGCATCGGCCTGACTGCGATTCATCTCGATCAACTCGCTCAGCAGGCTCTCGCCTTTTTCCCAGTCGGGAAACACGCGTTCGGCACTGAACTGACGAGCCTGCTTGAGTTCGATGTTCGGCAAACTGTCGAGCAACTGCCCGTGGCGGTTCAGATACTGACGTTGCACCTGACGGAATTGCTCGGCCAGCGCGAGTTCCTGAGCGTCCGCCGTGGCGCTCTGGTAGCGGCCGAATTCCTCATCGATCGCCTGCTCCAGCGTGGCGAACTGGTCGCGGTAGTTGTTGAGCAGGGTGGCAACGTCTTCATCGACGGCACGCAACAGCAGGCGGCGGGTGTCGAGCATGTGACGGGACCAGAGCTCCTGTGCCTTGCTCGGGTAATACAGGCCCGGGATCGACTCATTGCGGATGCCATTGGCCTCGTTCTCGATCTGCACCAGGCGAGCATAGGAGGCGCCAGCCAGCAGAACCAGAATGGCGATGATCAGCAGGAAGCTGACAATGATTCGATTGCGTACGGTCAGGTTCATCATGTCCATTGGGCCTGGCAGGTCAGTTTTGCTCATCGATTACAGCACACCAGCGTGTCGCCGTTTTGTCTGGGTGTAACGAATGTGTACCGATTGCCTGGCGAAAGGCAATAAAAAAGCCGGCTTGTGGCCGGCTTTTCGGAGGTGGTCAGGACTTATTTTTGGTAAGTCCCAACCAACCAGAAAACGCTTAACTTACGGGGCTTTCAGAGTTTTTTATTTTTATTCGTACCAATTCTGTACCGATTGCCTACAGCTTTAACTTGTCCAGTTCGAGGAAATCGCTCTCTGAGTCGATCCACCTCGCGTAGCGTTCAAGCAGTATCTGGACGCTGTGGCCGAGCTGCTTGGCGACGAAAGCGGGGGGCATTCCCGCCATCAGGCAGACCGTGGCGTAAGTGTGGCGCGTAGCATACTGGCGACGCCGCCTGATGCCTAGCGCTTTGATCGCCTCCATCAGGTAGCGCTTGGGCGTGTCCTCGCTCGCTATGAACTCCGAACCCCTCCCGTCCGTTGGCTTGAACATGAAGCGGTCGCCTTCCTCTGTCATCGCCAGCGCGCCTTCCAGCGCTCTCAGAGCCCTGTCATTCAGCAGCACGTCGCGTGCGTACTTGGTTTTTACGCTGTCGTGTATCTCGCCATCGACCATGACCTGATGGACGCGCAGCCGCCTGCGCGCCAGATCCGCGTCGGTAATCTCCATTGCCAGCAGTTCGCACGGGCGCAGCCCGGTGTAGAACGCCACCTCGAAGTAGTGGGCGAACATGCGCTGGCGGCCGGTCAAGGTCGCGTGCATGTGGGCGATCAGCCTGTCAACCTCTTTCTGCAGGAACGGGTCAACTTCCTTCTGTTGCACCTTTGCCCGTGGCAGCGCCGTGGCTGGGTTGGTCACGATCAGCTCGTCAGCAATGGCGGCTTTGAAAATGCCGCTTAGCGTGTTGATGGCAAAGCGTCGGTCTGTCGTCGATGGCCAGGTGATCCGCTCCAGCGCCTTGCGCAGGTGCAGCGAGCGAATCTCGTTGATCGGCATGGTGGCCAGGTGCGGCATCCAGTAGTTGTTGATCACGCGCTTGTAGTTGTCGCGGGTGTGCGTAGAGCGCTGGCATGACCTGGCTGAAACTGGTTCCGGCCTGGGGCTGGGCGCTGCTGCTCGGTCTGCTGCTGGTTACAGTGCAGCAACTTCGCGTCAGCGGCCTGCAGGGCGACCTCGAGACCGAGCGCCAGGCCCGCCTTGATGATGCCGGCAAGCTCGGTGCCTGTCGCACCACGCGCACGACGTTGCTCGGCCAGGTCATCGAGCAGAATGGCGCCCTGGCGGAACTGCGTACCGCCGAGCAGGAGCGCGCTGCCCGGGCCCGGAATGTGCAGCAGCAGGCCGAGGGCAGGGCGCAGCAGGCAGATCAGCAGGCTAAGCAGGTGCTGCAGGAGCGCACGGCCGGCCGGCGTCGATGCTTGTACCGCCGCAAGTCAGGCCTTCGACGATGAACTGAGACGGGAGCGTGGACAATGAAGCGACTGATCGCCGTTCTGTGCCTGGTCCTGTCGGGCTGTGCTGGCCAGGTTGTCGAGCAGCCAGGGCCCCAGGTGGTGCGAGTCGAAGTGCCGGTGCAGATCCCTTGCCGCATTGAGCGCGTGCATCGGCCCGCGTTCGCTGTCGACTCGCTGCCAATCGGCGCCGATATCGGCGAGCAGATGCGGGCACTGAGAGCGGAGCGTCGGCAGCGGCAGGGATATGAGGCCAGACTTGAGGTCGTCTTGGCTGCCTGCCAGTAGACAATCCCGAGAATAAATAGAGGTAGAGCCCTTCATGAATTGGCTAGACGTGTGACCACGTGCGGACTAAAGGCTCGTCTCGAGTAAGAATTGCCGGGAGGCTTTTGCTGTGGGGTTGATATGGCCATTTTTATGCTCTTGCTCCTCAACGGCCTTTGGCTGCTCTCCGGATTCCTCAAAAATTTGACGGAACATTGGTATCAGAAGGCTACTACCCCGCTCGTTCAAGTGGTCGTCATCTGAGTAAATAGGCAATCCATCAACATCCCCCCAGCACTGCCCGTCATTGCAAAGATATGGCAGCGGGTCGAGGATCTTTACGCCGCACTTCTTGGCCGCCATATCCTGCGCTTTCCATACGAAGTCGTGGCGCTGATGGTATTCATCCAGGGAGATGGAGACCCTTTTGGGCTGACCCATAATAAGTGCGCGTCCCATCACCTTGGGTACGTTGAGTTTGAGCTCAGGAATTGGACGGACCATATAGACCTGTCTGCTTTCTGAGAGCAAGCAGGCAGCCTCTACTATTCCGCCTCTCATTTCATTGAGAAAGTCCTCGGTTACACTGTCTTTGGGTGAGTTTATGTAGAAGGCTGGAGTGCTAGCTTCGTTCTTTCGTTCTGGTTCATTTGGGCCGAAGATATAAGTTGACGTTCTGTTGATGATTACAATCGGTGCGCTGCTTGGGATTAATTTGGTTATAACAATATTTTCGGAGATATATTTGCTGCACTCATAGGATGGTGTATTTGCTTTCTTTATGTTCAAGATTGTTGGGCAGCTTGACTGGGTCCAGTCCAGTACTCTTAGCTTTTGATCTGGGGTCGAATTTTCGACTGCGCTAATTATCGCTCCTGCATGGCTGTCGCCAATAACTATGGTTCCGATATATTTGGGGTCGAGGCTGCAGCCGTGCGATGACGTGTCCCCTGCAATATGACACTTTTCCCGCTCAGGGCGCTTGTTTTCTGCCTCGTCGAAAGTCGCATTGGTCTTGTCTGGAAGCCTTGAGGGGACGCCGTTATTTATTACTACTAACTGAGCAATTAGCATTGCGGTTGCTGTGCTGGCAATAATGGTTGTGGCTCCCACAGGTCTGGGTATTTTGTTTAATTTGCTACGGGCTGGTTTTTCAATTAATTGATACGAAAAAACGCCGAGTAATAGTGATAGAGTAATTCCGATAGAGACTGCTTCTGCTTGATCTTGCAGTTGCAGATAGGCCAGGGCGACAACGAACGGCCAGTGCCACAGGTACAGCGAGTAGGACCAGTTACCTACGGATTGCATAGCTCGGTTGCCGGTCCAAGGCGAGCGCTGGCGAGATGCAAGGAGTATAAGCGCTGTACCTGTTACTGGAACTAATGCCCTCCAGCTAGGCCAGATGGTGCTGGCATCGAATATGATGATTGAAGTGATTATTAGAGTGAAGCCAATTGTCTCAAGGGCTTTCTTCTGTTGGATTGATGTGTTGAACGACGGGGCGATTAAATAAACCAGGCTGCCCGCTAATATCTCCCAAGCCCTGGTGGGAAGCAAATAGAATCCTGCAGTGGGATGTATGGTCGGGATGTAGATTGAGAGTAGTAGCGAAAATGTGAATCCAAGTGCAATTACTGTGCATATGGATGCTCGCCCTGGTTTAGCCTTCCAAGTGGCTACAAGCACTATCGGAAGGATCAAGTAGAATTGCCATTCTACAGATAGAGACCAAGTATGTAAGAGAAATTTTTCATGGGATGAGGCGTCAAAGTAGCCAGCCTCTGTGAAAAAAGTTATATTGGAAAAAAAGCCCAATGCACTGATGGTGTGAATACCAAGGGTTCTATATTCAGATGAGGATAGAAGAAACCAGCCGGCTATAATGGTCGCGGCGCAAACGGCCAGCAGTGCTGGGATAATGCGCTTGGCTCGTGATAAGTAAAAATCTATGATGGGGAAAAGTTTTTCTCCATCATTTTTTTGATTTTTCTCGATCCCGCTCATAATGATTCCCGTCATTAGGAATCCTGATATTACAAAGAAAATGTCTACACCAATAAAGCCACCGGAGAATCCCGATATCCCAAAGTGGTAAAGAATAACCGATATTACAGCCCAGGCCCGCAGGCCATTGATGTCTTCTCTGAATGTCATTTGTTATGTCATTTGTTGGGCGAGGCATTGGGTGAGCAGATGCCGTTAAGCATTCGCAGGCAGCAGGTTAGGGCGCTTCGCTCAATGAAGCAAGCTGGGCTTAGGAAACAGCAGTTCAGCTGTTGAACCTAGCTACGAGCTGTATCTCTTCTACTGAGGTTTTCGCTGAGAATATAAGTCCAATAAGGCGGTTTACCCGGCTCAACTTGATGATTAAGAAAAGGCCTCGCGGATCGCTCCGTGAGGCCTTCTTGTGTCTAGTGTGTCTCCCGTTTGCTAGCCGGTTGCCCAGCGCTGGACGTTGAGGTTACGACGCAGCGCCATGCGCCATGGTTCCCCTGTCGGCCGGTGTATCTGCAGGCCGTCGAGGGTGCCGACGACGACTGGAGCATAGTCGACGTATTTGATGATTCGCGGCACGACACCGGGCGTATTGCTGACACAGCCGAGCAGTTTGTGATCGAGCGAGTAGAGGTGTCCGCCTTCGCCGATCTTGCCCACGAGGCTGTCGCCTTCCAGCACGTCATACTGATAGTGCAGCGTCCACGTCAGCTCGGCCTCGGCATTGAGGCGGATATAGGCGTGGTACTTGTTGAACGCCTCGGTGACGAGAAAGTTGCGGATCTCGTGCGTGATCTCGCTGAACAGCAGCAGCCCGTTGGCGCGGTCGCGGAGGTAGGCGTAGTACTCAACCTCGATGTTCCTCCAGGCGGCATCGTAGCAGTAGGCGGATACCCACTGACTAAGGCTGAGGCGTCTATGTTGGAGGTCGTGAAGGGTTATGCAAATACTGTATTTACATACAGTTTTATTGTCTATCGGGCGTGCCCAATTTCAAGGCAAAGAAAAGCCCGGCAGTGCCGGGCTGTTCTGTACCACTTTTCGTACCACTAGAGGGGGCTAAGGGGGAATATCGGGGGCTTTCGATGCCATAAAATCCCCTTTCAACCCCTCTAGAATTATTTTTGGTAAGCCGCGACTGCCTTGTTGATCAGGCCGCGGGCTTCTTCAGCGCCGCCCCAGCCTTCTACCTTGACCCACTTGCCCTTCTCCAGATCCTTGTAGTTCTCGAAGAAGTGCTTGATC
>Ga0209699_100605_pt1 | contig 15383 bp, 18 predicted proteins | sample SynthPrep_1_END__FD_187204 | JGI IMG/M metagenome (GOLD analysis project Ga0209699, IMG submission 187204) | Synthetic microbial communities from Ohio, USA - SynthPrep_1_END_DS7_MetaG (SPAdes) (version 2) | ecosystem: Engineered > Bioreactor > Aerobic > Activated sludge | place: USA: Ohio...
TCGCGTCCCCGCTTCCTGACCTGATCATCGGGTTGCTGGTCGGTGGCATCGTCCTCAAGGGTGGCTGGGACATCCTGAAGGAGGCGCGAGACACGCAGCGCAAGAACTCGAGGTCCTCAGGAAATTAGGGTCAGGACCCATTGATTTGAACTGACGGCTGTGATTCAGATGGGCGTATAGGAGCCCGACTGATGAGTAATTTGTTTTGGCTGACGGACGAGCAAATGGCTCGTCTTCAGCCCTATTTCCCCAAGAGCCATGGCCGCCAGCGCGTTGATGATCGACGCGTTCTGAGCGGCATCATCTTCGTCAACCGCAACGGGCTGCGTTGGCGTGATGCGCCGAAGGAATATGGCCCGGCGAAGACGCTTTATAACCGCTGGAAACGCTGGGGCGACAAGGGCGTATTTATCCAGATGATGGAAGGTCTGGCCGTGCCTGAAGCCGCAGAGCACAAGACCATCATGATCGATGCGACCTATCTCAAGGCCCACCGCACGGCTTCCAGCTTGCGGGTAAAAAAGGGGGCGCGGGCCGCCTGATTGGACGCACGAAAGGCGGCATGAACACCAAGCTTCATGCCGTAACGGATGCGAGTGGTCGCCCGATCAGCTTCTTCATAACGGCAGGCCAGGTCAGCGATTACACCGGTGCTGCCGCCTTGCTTGATGAACTTCCCAAGGCCAAATGGTTGCTGGCCGACCGTGGCTATGATGCCGACTGGTATCGTGACGCTTTACAGGCGAAGGGGATCACTCCCTGCATTCCAGGTCGAAAATCCCGCAAGAAGACCATCAAATACGACAAACGCCGCTACAAACGGCGCAACCGGATCGAGATCATGTTCGGGCGTCTCAAAGACTGGCGGCGTGTCGCTACGCGTTACGACCGGTGCCCAATGGCCTTTCTCTCCGCCATCGCTCTCGCTGCGACCGTTATCTTCTGGCTATGAGCAATGAGATGCTGTAACGGGGCCTGCGCCGTGCATGACCAGCCCAAGCATCTTGCAATTGCTCATGGCAAGCTGTCGCTGTTCCCGTATCAGTCTCAATCGGAGGAATACGGGATGAAGCTGTTTATCGGACTGGATGTATCACTGGCGAAGACCGCCGTCTGTGTCATCAATGAGTATGGCAAGATCGCAAAGGAGGCGCAGGTTCCCAGTGATCCCCAGGCGATCGTGGACTTTGCAAACACCCTGGAGGGAGCGGTCGCCATCATCGGACTGGAAGCCGGACCGCTGTCCCAATGGCTGCATCGCGGCCTGGCCGATGCCGGGCTGGATGTTGTCCTGATGGAAACCCGGCAAGTGAAGGGTGCTCTGAAGGCAATGCCGATCAAAACGGACCGGCGCGACGCAGAAGGAATTGCCCGACTGCTTCACATGGGCTGGTTCAGGCCTGTACATTGCAAATCCGTGTCGGCACAGGAGGTTCGCGCGCTTTTGGCTGCCCGCAAGGCGATCCAGCAGGGCATGATCGCGCTGGAGCTATCTCTACGCGGACTGCTGAGAAACTTTGGCCTGAAGGTTGGCGCCATCTCACGCGGCCAGTTCGACGCCCGGATTAGGGAATTGGTGGATGGCAATGCCATGCTGCAAGCAGCGGCCGGGCCGATGTTACGTGCACGCGCAAGCCTGCGCCAGGAACTGGCCGGGCTCGAACGTCAGGTCCGTCTGCTTGCGAAGGATGACGCGGTGTGCCGGCTGTTGATGACGATGCCGGGGATTGGTGCGGTCGTCGCCTTGACTTTCCGATCCGCTGTCGATGATCCCGCGCGGTTCTCGTCGTCCAAGAAAGTTGGCCCATGGGTTGGCCTTACACCATCGCGCAACCAGTCCGGTGAGCGCGACGTGATCGGCGGCATTACGCGAGCTGGCGACGCCAATCTGCGAAGAGCCTTGTGCCAAGCGGCTACCGTCATGATCCATCGGGGCCGCTCGACATGGCTGAGAAGCTGGGCTGCACAGGTTGCCAAACGCCGAGGTGCAAAGCGCGCGATGGTGGCTTTGGCAAGGCGCATCGGCACAATCCTGCACCGGATGTGGAGGGATGGTACGGAATTCTCCATAGTCCCGTTGATCGCCAAATCGGCCTGAGCGTTTATAGCAGAACCATGTCGTTGATGTCTGTCTGACCGCAGACCTTCGAGGTCCCAACAGGGACGCGGTTCCGATGATGCCGTGGTCAGGACTGTCGCCGGCCTCGGTCGAGCACGCCAACGAGATGGGCACATCGGAATTGCCGCACTGGACCAGCATCATGTTGGCAGCCATCGCGCTGACCACGGACCGAAGCATGAACCCGGGGTGACCTCAAACGAAGGGCACAGCAAGCCAGGCATCGGCGAAAGGGAATTTGTCGGATTATTTGCCGCATCGGCAGCCTGACGGCGCTGCTGCGGCCCTTACATTTTGCTTGACTGGAACGGCCCCGTTACCGAAGTCCTGACCCTAGATGCAACCTCACTCTGCCAGAGCGGCGGCCGCTGTTCACTCCTCATGGGATCTAAAGCCGAAGAGGGAGTTCCATCACCCGCCCCCTCCCTACCCTTGCAACCCGGCCCAGCCGGTCCGGTCGGGGGCTGATTGTCGGAGCCAGTGTCGCATTTCTAACGGGCCAGCGGCGTCGCAGCTCTAACCAGCTTTGACAGTTATATCATAACGGGCAGATTCCATTTTCAAATGCAACGAAGACAATATTGGCTATGGTTTCAGATGCTATGAGGGCGGACACCGGCCGACCCTCGAGTCATAATGCGGCGTCCTCAATTAGGGAGCCGATCATGTCATTTACTAGTGATACTATCCTTGTTGCGCTCGAACTCAGTAATTCTCTGTGGCTTGTCGGAACCCGACAGGCGGGTGCCCGGGTCAGCCAAATGCACCGTGTTAGTGCCGGCGATACAGCTATGCTGATGCGCTTACTGGATGAACTGCAGGCAAGCGGGCGAGGCCAAGGTACCCCGTCGCCCATTGCTGTTTGCTTCGAGGCGGGACGCGATGGGTTCTGGCTGCACCGTCTGCTGACAGCCCAAGGTATTACAGCGTATGTGGTGGAACCGACAAGCATTCTGGTGAACCGAAGGGCGAAACGGGCAAAGACCGATCGTCTCGATGCTGAAGGAATGTTGCGTGTTCTCGCCGCCTATATCGCCGGAGACACCCAGATATGCAGCATGGTGCAGGTGCCCACTCCCGATGAGGAGGATGGCAAAAGGGTGCACAGGGAGCGAGAATATCTTGTGCAGGAGCGAACGCGGATCGAAAATCGCATATCTGCTCTCCTTGTCACCCAAGGTATCCGTTCGCGGCCATCACTGCGTAGCTGGGAGCGAGACATGGCGCTCCTTGAGACCGGCGATGGACGCAAGCTTCCCCAACATCTTGCATCGGAGTTGAACCGATTGCGCCGCCGCCTGGTCCTTGTCCGAGAACTAATCAGCGAGCTGGATACCGAGCGCGATGAACATCTGATTGCCACATCAGGTGACGCGATCACCACGAAGGTCACCGCTCTCAGCGAGATTTATGGCGTTGGTGACAACTTCGCGGCGGTGCTGACGCGGGAGGTCTTTTACCGTCGTTTTGGAAATCGAAAACAGTTGGCAAGTTATGTCGGCCTTGCGCCGATGCCGCATCAAAGTGGCAATGTTGATAAGGACCGACGTATCGGTCGGGCAGGCAATGCTCGAGCCCGCAAAACGTTGGTCCAAGCGGCATGGCTTTGGTTGCGATATCAGCCAAAGAGTGAGCTCGCTGCCTGGTTCCATAAGAGGGTTGGTGATTTGAAAGGGCGAGCCCGACGTATCGCGATCGTCGCAATGGCACGCAAGCTTTTGATCGCGCTCTGGCGCTATACCGAAAGCGGCGAAATCCCGGCAGGAGCCGTTTTCCGATCAGCATAAAAATCGCAGCCAGTATTTGCTGGACGTGCGAGGAACACGGCCGTCTTCCTCAATGGTGCTTAGCGGCAATCTAGGTAAGATTCGTATTGCCTCATCGAAGAATGCTCCCGAACGGATAGCATATTGCCTCACCAGAATGCTCCCTATGCCCTGCTGAGCTCTGGTAGTTGTTCATCTTCGCCAGGCTCGTTTCCGAATATCATTCTATGCGCGCGATCGCGACGCCAACCTTTCACCCGTCGTTGCACCGTACGGATTAGTCCATCAGGATACTCGCCGGGATAAATGCTTTGAAGTCGCTCTAGTAGCTCGCGGCCGGTTCTCCATGGCTCTGCTTCAAACCAACTGTAAAGATCATTCGTGACGTTAACCAGCGGGTCAGGCCGCCGTCGCTCGCGTTTTAGTTTTGGCTTTGCTTTCGCGGTCGGACGAACTTCGCCCTCCGTCCACGCGATACGCAGGCTTCGTAAAAAGCTCTCGATATCAGGAGCTTCGCTTAAGGGTGTTCCCTGATGCGCAATGTCGGCAAGCCGCTGTTGTCCTGCACGAATGTTTCGGAGAAGCGTTACAGGATCGAGTTGTTCGCTCATGCGCACCAAGCGGTCGCGTACCTCCAGTCCCGTCCTTGCATCCGACAAAATCCGTTGATGTGGCGTCGCGGGAGAAGAGTAGAGCTTCTTGACCATCGCTCCGTTTCGCTGCTTTTCGAGCAACTTAAACGACGGCTGAAAGAAGTTCACGAACAAGCGCACCGAACGATAAAGCTCTGCAAGTGTTGCCGCAGCTTCAACTCCCTCATACCGATGATAGCCAACAATGCGGCGGACGACCGATCCGTTTTTCTGCTCCACATAAGCCTGATCATTTTTACGATATGGCCTACAGCGAGTGAATTCTATATCTGAATCAATACAGTAGTCCCTGATTGTCTCGTTGATGAATACGCTATCATTGTCCGTATCAAAGCCAAGCAACGGGAAGGGCATTACGCGGCGAAGCTCGGTCAAAACTTCCGTCAGAAGCTTCTGTTCGCGAACAAGCAGAGGGGCGCATTCGGTCCAACCGGTCGCAATATCTGTAAGGACAAGAGTTTGAATAAAGCTGCCGCGTGCGTTGGGACCGGAGTGCGACACCAGATCGGCCTCGATGAAGCCAGGTGCGGGATCACCCCAGTCGGAGAATTTTCGAATTGGGATACTCCGCTTCAATGCCGATGAAGCAACGGAACGTCGGCGTCGACGGCCGCCTGCTGTTTCTCGCACGCTTTTCAATGCACGGTCGATGGTAGCCGCACTCATCTGTAGCAGAAGTGTGCGGACCTGATCGTCTAACCTCAAATGGCCATGTTGTTCCATCGATGAGATCAAAATTGGCAGCAAGGGCTTCAATCGCTTGCCACAGATGCGGTCGGAGGCTTCCCACAAAACAATAAGAGCCTGTCGGGTCGCCTCGTCATAAATCTGCGCCCGCGTTCGCGATTGCGGTTGCTTATCCGCCCCCCGCAATAAACGCATCGCGTGTTTGCGATGCATCCCACTAATCGAAACGAACTGATCGAGAATCCGCGATTTTTCCTCCCGCTTTCCGGCGGCATAGCGCTTTGCCAGAGCAGCAACCAATTCCTTCTTCGTCGTCACGCTGATCAGCCTCATCTGATTTGCTCCGCACCCACAAATGCTGGGAGCAAATCAGATGAGGCAACGGCCAACAATCAGGGAACATTTCTAGTGAGGCAATGCGGCGTCTCATCCTGATTGCCGCGCTATACTCAATGGTCTAAAAACCGCGTTTCAGGTTGGTCGTGCTCATTGGGGCTTGCCTCGTGCATGAGGCATTATGGTCATGGGTTCCACGCTGAACCCGACCGCATGTAAGGTTACGCAGCCAAGGCTGCCGCACAGCGCCGCCCCAAACTCGCAATGATGTTCTGAAATTGAAGGAGATAAAATATGGCACGATGACGTTGACACATGAACCCTCATGTAAGGAGGATGGAATGGCCCGCTCTTTTGCGCAATTGAGTTTGGACGAGCGCCGCATCATTTCGCGGATGCATGAGAAGAAGATCAGTCAGGCCGAGATCGCACGCACCCTTCGACGCGACCGGTCGACGATCTGCCGGGAGCTGCGGCGGAATTTCTGGCATGACCGGGAGGTTCCGATCGCCGAAGGATACTGGCACGTCACAGCGCATGGAATGGCATCTGACCGGCGGCGCAAATACCGCAAGCTACTGCGTGATCCCAGCCTATGTGCTGCCGTTATCGATCGTCTCAAGGACGGATGGTCGCCAGAACAGATTTCCGGTCGGTTGCGGCTCGCCAGTGGCGCAGCCGCCCGGTTGAGCCACGAGACAATCTACCAGTACGTCTATTCCCGGGAAGGTCAGGATCAGCAGCTGGGCCGGCATTTATCTGAGCGCCGCCGCAAGCGCCGACCGCGATATGCACGCAAACCCAGAAGCCTCGTCTTTCCAATGGAATGCGCCATTCGCAACAGGCCGGAAGCGATCAATTCGCGAAGCGAGTTCGGTCACTGGGAAGCGGATCTGATGATCTTCAGGAAGGAGCATGGTGCCGCCAACATTGCGACCGTTGTCGAGCGCAAGAGCCGCTATACCCTGCTGTTTCGCAACAATGACAGGCGATCGAAGCCAATCATGAGCCAGTTGATCCGCCATCTGGCGCCCCTGCCCGCGCTGGCCCGGCAGAGCCTGACATTCGATCGAGGGCTGGAGTTCGTCTCATGGCGTGAGTTGGAGCACGGCATGGGAACGGCAGCCTGGTTTTGCGATCCGCAGGCACCTTGGCAGAAAGGGACGGTGGAGAACACCAACAAGCGCGTCCGCCGTTACCTGCCGCCGGAAACGATTGTGCTTGAGGTCAGCAATCAGGAGATCCGATCCCTCTGCGACCGACTGAATGACACGCCGCGCAAGTGCCTGGGGTTTCAGACGCCGAAGGAGATGTTCAGCCAGCATCTATTGGCTCTCGAACGGTGATGCGTGTAGATTTCCGACCAGCGTTGCATTCAAGCTGGAACCAGCAACGTTGTAGTATCCCTATCCACGCCGCGGCACCTCTGTCGTCGGAACACTCGACCGCCGCGCTCGATCTGAGCAACTTTGACCAAGCGGCGCGTCGAATACCTGCATCGTTCTGAAGGAGTTTAGAATGGATTCGGAAACCCAGTCAGCGCCTTTCCAAGCCGCTTTTCACGAGATCAACGCAGCGCCGGACGTCGAGAGCGCTCTCCACATGTTCAATAAGGTGTATCGGATCGATTTTTCCACCTATCATCTTGCTCAAACGATCGCCGATGTCATCGATATACCTTTTGTAAGGACCACATATCCAGTTCCCTGGGTTTCGCGCTATCTTCTGAGGGGTTACGCCAAAATTGATCCCATCCTTCGCGACGGGATCATGCGGCAAATGCCGTTCGACTGGCGCGAGGTCGACATCCCAGGAACAGCCCATGAGTTTCTGGCTGATGCTGCGGAACACGGCGTTGGCGCAAACGGTTACTCCATTCCGATCATCGACAAATCGCGCCGCGCCCTCCTGTCATTGAACTCCCACAGGCTGCCAGAGGAATGGAGCGGAATCGTCGCGCATCATCGAAATGAGTGGCGAGAGCTCGCCTTCCTCATACATCACAAAGCGATATTCGAGCTACACGGTGAACATGATCCGGTTCCTCAGCTCTCAGCACGCGAAATCGAATGCCTGCACTGGACGGCTCTGGGCAAAGACAGCATCGACATTGCGGTTATGCTAAAGCTCTCCGAACACACGACAAGAGCCTACATCAAATCGGCGCGACACAAACTCGGGGGCGGCTCAATTACATATACGATCGCGCGGGCCATGCAGCTGCGATTGATCAATCCGTTTGGCAATACCCCCTACTAGGCGTGCCATTCTGGGGAGTTTATCGTTCCCCACTCGATCGTCATTCTGTTCTCCATCAAACGATGGAGGCATTCATGTATCTTCTTGTTCAGGCTCACGAATATCGCAAGCACTCTTCCCTGCTTGAGCAATCGTTCCGGCTGAGGAAAAGGGTCTTCGCTGACCAGCTCGGCTGGGATGTTTCAGTGTCTGGCGCCCACGAGCGGGATCGATATGATGATCTTCATCCTGCCTATCTCGTCTGGTGCGATGACGACAGGAAGGAGCTCTACGGATCGGTCCGGCTCATGCCGACCACAGGTCCCACACTTCTCTACGACGTCTTTCGCGAAACATTCCCCGATGCCTGCGACCTTATCGCGCCTGGAATATGGGAGGGAACCCGCATGTGTATTGATGAGGAGACCATCGCGCGCGACTTCCCCGACATACGTCCTGATGGTGCCTTCTGCTTGCTGCTTCTGGCGCTATGCGAAGTGGCCATCGACAACGGCATCGATACTCTGATCTCGAACTATGAGCCGCATATGAAGAGGATCTACAAGCGCGCTGGGGCAAAATTCGATGAGCTCGGTCGAGCCGATGGCTATGGCAAATACCCGGTGTGCTGCGGAGCCTTTGAGGTCTCGCAGCGCGTCCGGACCCAAATGCAGCAGAATCTGCGGGTTGCCGATCCGTTGTATGCGGGCCGTTCATTTTTCAAGCGCGAGATCGAATTGCCGGTGCTCATGACCGCTTAAGCCGAAGAGAGCGGCAACCAACACGACCGAGGAGACAACCCGGACTGAGTATCGAGGTTTCGAGAAGGCAAGGCTCGCTTCCAGCCTTGAGCGCCAGCCAATGAACAACGATGACAGCAAATTCCGGAGCATCGGCTCCGCAGGCCTCGTCATTTTCGAGAGAGATGGCACCCTGTTGAGACGGAATAATCCGCCCAGGGATTTCATGCTTGGAGACATCAGCAACGAATTCGTCCAAATGCTGCAGCAGTTGCGAGAGATGAACGTTCGCTTTGGTTTCATCTCGGACGCAAGAGGAATGGACGCTGGCTCCCACGGCAGATCAGAATTCGCAGCCCTGACGCAGCTACTCGACAAGTTGCTGCGGGTCCGAGGTGCAATGCCGGATTTCTGGATGGCATGGAACGGTTTCCCGCAGACAAGCGGATCACCACGACAGGATCCAGGTGATCGCCGCCGGAGAGATGGTGCCGGACCGATCCACCAAGCGATTGAGTGGTACGGCGTGGACAAGAAGGAGGCCATGTTCGTTAGTAGCACTGCGGCGGGTCTGTTTGCTGCAAACGTCGCAGGTGTCACGAGTATCCAGTATCCCTCCCCGTCTGGAATTACGGACACCCAACGGCTTCGGGCCGAGATCCAACGGATTTTGGGGCTGGGCCGCCGTCGATCAGCCTAAAGTCAGGATCGGGTGGGAATGACGATCGGAGGCTCAGCGACTGCGGTCCCGATCTTTTTCCTGAGGCGGGCGAAGCTTGACCGATTTTTGCGCCTCTCGCGTGCGTTGTTGGGTCTTGTCACTGTCGCGATCGGCTTCCGGCCTGTCGTGCTCGGCATTGGACCGGGCAATGCGCGTTTGATCGAACGTACGGTTGTTCGAGCTCTTGTTGATGACATCCCGCTCTGCAACGTGATCTCGACCGGCCGCCGACTTCGTCGCCAAACTGTCCAGGCTGTTTTTGTCTTTGCCGACTTCACCGCGATCGCGGTTTTTGGCCACACGTGAGTCGAGTTGGAGCCCAACGACCTTCCCAATGATCTTCGTCGCCTGCTCGAAGATCAGCCGATCGGATGGGTTGGCAATCTTTGTGGCCAAATTCACGGCGGTGTTCGCCAGCGTCTCCTTCGCTGCCTTTGCTTGGGACGCGCTGATAGGTGTCGATCTCAGCATATGCTCTTCTCCTTTTTCGTTTGTTGGGTCACGACCGGCACGGACTGCCGTCTCAAGCCGGCGGTATTCACGTTGGAGCCCTATCGACAGGTCCTGGCTAAGCTCGCGCGCCGTACTGGGAGCAGACCGGTCCTTCGCTATCCCGTCCAACATCTTCAGAACAAGTCCGACTGAGCGCCGGCTCTGATGGAGCCGCTTTTGAGCATCCCGCAATCTGGGAGCAGTCGGTGTATCTCGAACCTTCGCCAGGACTTTGTCGACGACGTTGCTCGGGGCCATGGCTCCCATCCGCCGGAACATCTCCCATTCCCAGCGCTTCACGGGAGGCGGACCGGCCCGCTCGAGGCGCTTTTGACGATCGATCAGGATACCACGTTCACGCGCCTTGTCGGCGAAACGGAGCCGCCATTCGGTAAAGTCTCGAATATTGGGATTGAGCATCTTGCCAGTCGAATTCCGCAGCGCGACGATCACATGCATGTGTGGATGCTTGTCGAGATCGTTGCGATTGTGGACTGCATAGGCATAGCGGTGCCCTGAAAATTGCTCTCTCAGGAAATCACGGCCGGCATCAATAAGCTTTTCGCGATCGACATTTGCCGGTCCTGACAGCAACAGGTGCATGAAATCCCGCGGCTGACGGGTTTGCATGAGGGCACCGACGATCTTCCCCTCCGCCGTCAGCTGCTTGTGATCCGCAGTAGTGATTTCGCGCCGCTCAGCGCCGTGGAGGTAACGTCCGCTCCGGCCTGGACGCTCCTCGACATGCGTCGTCGTCGAAAGCGTTACCTCCGCGCCCCTGCGCTGCATGGCGTGCAGCGTCGCCGTTAGCCCTTTCGGGCCTGACGAGAACTCGGCCGGGTATCGCGAGATCGGTGTGAGCCCCTCTTTCCGGAAAGCTTGATCCAGGCGTGCATCGATCACATGCGCCACATCGAGCTCTCCTGGAATGCGATTGCCGGTGCTTCGATCCGACCTGTCCTTCTTCTCATGGGCAATAACAAGTGCGAAATGCACTCTTGTCTGGCCGTTCACACCGTCGCTCACACTGAAAGCGTAGGTCCGGCTGGTGTCGCCGGCTTCATGGAAACCTTCGGCGGCGAGCGAAGCAAGCGCGCGGGCTACGCCTTCCCGATCGGTTTTCTCAAGCTCATAGGTCAGACGCAGCACGTCGCTGCTCCCCTTTCGGTTGCGGAAATCCCTTTCCCATGATCGCACCGCTTCGTTCAAATCCGATACTTCGCGACCGTCCTGATCCTGAGCCTTTTCTTCCTTGCTCTGGTAGGCAAGCACGTTACGGGCGGAAACAGCACCGGCACCATAGGACAGGACCTTGACCACCACAGCATTGTTGCCCGCGGCCCGGCTGATCGCCGAGGCCGCGCCGGGATGCTTGATCGACGGTCGCTTGCTCTGGCCAGCCGGCGGTCGTTTTCCGCTGCCGCCACCGCCGCCGCCGCCACGTCGGCGCAGATCGTCTTCGATCAGATCAAGGTAACCCGGCAGTCGCCGACCCTCGGGTCTAGACTTCGAGGGATTTCTGGAGACCTCGTTCATCGTGTTTCCTGATGAGCTCGACAATGTAAGACGACGGCCGAACAAAGGCGGCATCGCGGACGGCGTCGATGGCCCCCATCACCTCGTCCAGCTTCTGTGCAATCAATCTGGTGCCCTCGGCGTGTCCGACCTCTTGCGCTAAAAATGCCTCATTGCGCCAGGCAAGTTCGCGGAGAAACTGATGCATGTTCGCCATTTGCCGATCATGTTCCTCGAGCATTGCGGGAACGTGCATGATCTCCCTGGTGACGATCAGCTTGGCGACGATGTTGACGGAGACGTCGAGCCGCCCGGCGAGAGCGTCGACATTCCTCAGGACGTGATCTGGTAGGCGAAACATGATGGGCGGCTGTCGCATGCGATCTACAGCCCCCTCGCCTTCAGCGCCTCCAGGATGAGCCTGTGCGTTGCCGACGACAGTTGCTCATGGCTCTCCAACGAAACCCGGAAAATCTTCGTCAGCACGTCGTCTTCGAGATAGAGCGATATCCGTTTTCGTTTGCTGGGCACGCCATCCGCCTTGACGGACGCCGGCGCCACAGGTCGCTCCTTGCGTTCTTGCCTGGCTGGCGTGGGGGCCTCAGGCACATCGGCCTCAGAAGACGCTGTTTCCGCTCCTTGTCCATCACGATCGGGCATGAGCGTGTCGAGATCGATAGTCGTCGGCATATACGATGTCGCGGCGTCCTCCACGTCCTTGGCCTGCTCTTCACGAGATCGGGCAAGGGCGAGAATGTTTCCGGCAGGCGTTCTTTCCCTCGACATCGTTTAGGCGGCCTCCGCCTGCAGAAGTGCGATGAACTCGTTGTTGATCCTTTTCACCAGATCAATCGCATCGAGCACGCTTTCCGAGGCCCGCCGCTTGGCCGACGGCGTCAACGAAGGATTGTCTGCAATACCAGCAAGCTTGGAGTAGAGCGAACCATAGCCCGCCCCGACATCGCTGAAATGGTTGCTCTTGCGGATGACTGTCTCGACCATCGGAATCCGGCCGCTCGTCAGGATGGCGTGGACCTCGGGAAGGGATCGATTGTGTTTGAGGGCAATCATGTCCACGTAGTTCCAGATCGCGGCATAAGGGATAGGTCCCCTGTCCCGCTTCCGGCCGATTTCCGTCAGGATCGTGGCCACCTTGATGGCTGATGTGGCAGCCGTCGGCTCGGGGATGACTGGAATGAGGATCGCATCGCACTCGTGGTAGACCTCGATCGCGCGCTGATGCACGTAACCACCGACATCGTAGATTCGGATGTCGGCGTCGGGGGCATTGTCGAGGCGCTCACGAAACCTGTCTCCGGGCGCTACGCGTAGATGCAACAATGTCCCGTCAGTCGGCAACAGTCCCCGCTTCATAGAGACATTGTACCAGCGCGTTGACGATTCCTGCTCGTCGCAATCGATCAGAAGGGTCCTGTGCCCCTGTTGCGCGAATTCCGCAGCGAGATTGACATTAAGGGTCGATTTGCCGGCCCCGCCCTTGAAGGTCGAAATTGCGAGCGAAAGAGGTTTGACTGTCATGAGGCTCCTCAATCTCCATCTCTATTTGAAGCTTCTCGCCCCGGCGCAGAACAGGATGGCGCACTCACCGCAGCCCACGGCGTCTGGCTGCGATGAGCTCGTCATTGAAGCGTACCATCTCCCGCTCATGAGCCGCCTCGGCAATCGGATCCCTTGCCGGCCAGAAGCGAAGGATCGGCAGGACGAGCAGCAGGAATGAGGTGATTGTCGCGGCCTTGAACCATGGGGATTGAGCGTAGAGATCGGCTGCCCATTGCCAAAGGTTCTCCGTCGTTTCCAGCGGCAGAAACGCATAGGAAAACGTCAGTACGATCAAGTAGCCGACGAAGGCCGCGACCAGGATGCACGCCGCTGACAGCAGCAAAAAGCACGCAATCTGAAGCAGGAGCAACAGGGCACGGAATGGAACAGTGAAGGCTATCAGCGCCTTCCGATACATCGCCATCATCTTGTCTCCACATGCAAATTGAGGACCGGACCAACCTTATCTCAATCTTCGCAGCGTTTCCATACTTGCACTCCAGTACAATTTCGGGCATGTTCAAAAAAGTCAACAGGCGACGGATGCGAACATGAAAAATGGCGCATGGCGATCTTCTCGCCACCTCATTTATGGCCTTTTGGGTGCTTTGATCTCGTTACCCGAGACGGCGTGGGCGGATACTGATGCCGGGTTCGTCAGCTACTACCAGCAGGCCTATGTTCAGGGGCGAGACCTGGTCCCGGCATCACCGAAACCACTTGATACAGCTTCGATCGCCACACGGCTTGATCTCCAGAGTGTCAGCCCGGAAGCAGCCTTGAGCGGCAGCGCATTTCTCGCAGCGGATGGAACGATCATCAAACTCGCCGGCGTGCAAGGCTGCCTTTCGACCGAGCCACTCGAATTCTCGGGTGTCATGGCGACTTGTGCCATGATCTCGCTGGCCGCGATGACGGCGACCATCGGCGAGATACAGGATGTCGACGGACCTGCAATTCCTTGTCATGAGCTCGGGCGGACCCCAGGCCAGCCGACGGTTCGGTATGCGGAATGCTTTTTCATGGACGGAGACACGGTGCGATCGCTCTCTGAAGTGCTGATCAGCAAAGGAGTGGCGTTTGCTTTCCGTGATCGAACTGGCCAGCCCATCTTCCCGGAATATGCTCGGGCGGAACAAGGCGCGCGAGGAACGAAAGCCGGTATCTGGGCCAGCGCCCATTTCCTCCATCCCTACGGTGAGCGTTACCGCGCCAATCCGACAATGCACTGATGCGGATCGGAACTTTGATGCTTATTTCCACGATCGCAGTCTCCGGCTTCTACGCAGGCTTCGTCATAATGCCGATGCTCACCGGTGGAGAGTTAACGCAAATGCAGCCTTCCAGGCTGCCGGTCGTTCCCGTTCAGGCATCGCAAGCTGACGCTCCTCCCACGGAAGACGCGGCGCTTCCGCCATCTTCCGCATTCACACCATTCCCAACGCATGCGCAGTTCGAGACTGGCGATAGCTGGGTCTCAAACGGGCGACGGCATCGGCTCTATGGTCTACAGGCATGCCTGCGCGGGACCACCGTTGCCGTATCTCCGGGGACCTCGCGCGACTGCGGTGAACTCAACGTAATCATGATGCAGGCGTTGGTCAGGGACACAAAGCCGGTCTGCGCCACCATTCAGATGGTTGACCAGAACAATGTGGTGGTCGCATGCCAGACGACGGCAGGCGAGCACCGGTATGATCTTGCGACCTACGTTATCGCGCAAGGATGGGGATTTGCGGCCGTCGACAGCACCGGCCAGGTGATTGTTCCCGGATATAGGGTCGCTGAGGAAAGCGCCCGCACCGCGCGCGCGGGTCTCTGGGACTATTCCGATATGCCGCACCCCGTCTCTGTGCTGATGCAACAGGCCGGAGTGTCGCGATGAAGCTTGCCACCATCACGTTAATTGTCCTCGCCCTCATCCCGACGGGGACGCTGGCGCAAGCCCGCCCCACAGACGTTCCGCGTCAGATATATGGCAAGGTTCAGGTCATCGATGGCACCACATTCAAGTTCGTCAAAACGCGTCAGCTCATCCGTCTGGCTGGATATGAAGCCCCCAGGCTGGCGCAGAACGCAACGACCGAAAGTGTGACATGGCCTGTCGGTCAGGTCTCGCGTGCCTGGATGATCCTTCAAACGCTCGGTCAGGACGTCAACTGCGCGCCTATCGGTCGTGACACCAACAAGAACCTGATCGCGCATTGTTTTGTTGGTGAGACAAATCTGGCAGCGACGGCAATCGCGGAAGGGATCGGCTACGCCTTCAACTATCGTAATGAACCCCAAGTCCCTGCCTATTTCGATATTGAGAGGAGGGCGAGAGGGCTTGGTTTCGGCATCTGGTCGTCGCCGGACCTGTCTCCTCCCTGGCTCTACAAAGCATCGCCAGAGCCTGGTGAGCAGTCCGATGGTGGCGCGCCAGCCACCGAAGAGGGGCTTCCTCTGCCCCTGCCCGTCACTCCCGACAAAGCACTGTCGTTCACGCAGGTGCACGGAGGTTAAATGAAACGCCCTTTCGAAACTTCGACCATTACTGCCATTCTACTGGCTGTT
>Ga0209699_100607_pt1 | contig 15312 bp, 13 predicted proteins | sample SynthPrep_1_END__FD_187204 | JGI IMG/M metagenome (GOLD analysis project Ga0209699, IMG submission 187204) | Synthetic microbial communities from Ohio, USA - SynthPrep_1_END_DS7_MetaG (SPAdes) (version 2) | ecosystem: Engineered > Bioreactor > Aerobic > Activated sludge | place: USA: Ohio...
GGCAAAATGGCAAATCGATCTCAGGGTGCTCGAGCAGCATATCGACCGGTTTTTCCAGCAAGCGCTTACCGTCGAACCAGTAGTAGTAGAAACAAAAACCCTCAAGCCCATGCTCACGAGCCAACGCCGCCTGGCGCTCAAGTACGGATATATCGGATAGATCGTAATAGCCCATTTCGCCCGGTACGTGGGGCTGGTAGTGCCCCTCGAACGTCGGCGTGCCCTGCCGCACGTTGGTCCATTCGGTAAACCCTTCCCCCCACCAGCGATCATTCTCCGCGACCTGATGATACTGCGGTAGATGGAAGGCGATCGCCCTGACGGCAGCAAACGAACCTGGCGAAGCGACTGGAGCAGGAGGATGCTCCACGGGCTTCGCAACGGGCGTCCGCTCGTAGTAGCGCAAATGCTGCAAGAGCAAGCGCTGCAAGGCCTCGGGAATACCGCCGTATTCATGCGGAGCGACGAATATCAAGAGTTCGGAGGTGACGGACGAGAGTCTGAAGCGCGCCTGCGTGGCACTCTTCAGATAGGTCAGATTGGCGAGAGCCGCCTGATAACCTTGCAGCATGTCAATGAACAATGCCTGGGCAGATATCACGCGCTCGCAGCAGCGCCCGGAGAAGTTGTATGCAGCAGCCTGCTCGAAACTCGAAGCGTCGAGGTAGCCCGGTCCGCCGAAGCGGTCATAACAATAAATAGGCACTTCCAATGCAAAGCATTGTTGTACCGTCCGACCAATCGTCACGATCAGATCGTACGTCTGCAGTAGCTCCGGGGTCACCAGTACGCTTTTATGAGACAAGCCAAAGATATCAACATGCGCCTGGCCACCCAGAAGACGCATCGCCCCCGCCACTTCCGCTGGCACGTGGTTTGAAATAACCGCCACCCGCCGCAAGGTGTCGTACTGGCGCGACCTGCTCATTTCAAAGTAGTGATCCGGCACGCAGTTCTCGAACAGAACGATTTTTTCGCTCTCCACGCCCAGTTGCAGCAAACGTTCCCGAGTCTCATGCGAGTTGGCACTGATGCCGCTCAAGCATTGAAAATATAAAGGAGGGGCCTCCAGCGGTTCGAAAGGTGAAAGAGACGAATAGATCACCCGCTGGGGACGAAGACCATAATCAACGAGTAGTCGATCAAACGTCGTGAAATGGTGCCCCCAAAGAAGCCCAACCTCTTCGTCCAGGTCAAGTGTGCTCTGACTAAGATCAATCCAGCCAACCACGAAGGCATCGAACAACTCGCGCATCGTTTGGTTCGACTCGAAACACGCCACATAGACGCGCCAGCCCATTTCGCTCAGAACTTTCGCCATGTCGAGGGTGACAAGTTCCGAGCCCGCAAAGTAGCGCAGGGAATGGTTGGTGATTATTGCCGTATTGGTTTTTTTCATCGATTACTCGAGGTCAGAGGCGCTGGCAAGGTAGATATGGCCAATCGAAACAACTCAGGACGGAGCAGTCCATTGCGACTGCTCGGGCAACGCCACGCCGGTAAGGTCAACTGAACAGAAATTGGCTATTTTCACCAATGTCTCTCGCGGAGAGCTAAAAATGTCCTCTGCCATGATAGTGAGATAAGGCGTCTCTTTCCTACGCAGATAGCCCAACGTTTGCTGCCTTACTTTCTCCAGTTCATGGGCAGCCCAACGGATATCCGCTTCCGTTGCCGGGATATTCGCGACCGTCAACTCACGCCCTTTCTGGTTGAGCCATGTCTGAGTTTTCATGGCATCCCAATAGGATTTGGCTTGGGCCGCCAGATCTCGCCGATCAATGAAGACATGACATGCATCGCGGAACTGGCTAGTGACCGCCGCAGAACAATCAAGCCCCTCGAAATTCGAGTTCCATTTATAGCTGAATACCCCGTTGGGAGAAGTCCTGCAGCTCACCAAGCGGGTGAACTCGTACTCAGCCAGCTCCGGCATGCGCCTGGCCAGATATTGCAGATTGGCAGGAGAGAAATACTCCAGCGGGAAACCGACTCTGCCAACCTGGCGGATTAGATCCGCCAGAAGATTGGAGCCGCTGCGAGGAACGAAGTGAAAACAGACTATCTTCTTCGGCACACCACGATATGCCTCGAAGTCAAAGCGTTGATCATACAAAAACTTCCGACTTTCCATTCATTCCACCCAGTATTCTCGAAGGCACCTGATTGCACAGAATCCGCATCAAGTGTCACACGTCCTGTAGCACGAGTTCATTGACCATGTTGCACTGGCTGCGCGCTTCACTCCACAGGTGCAGCAGCCTACTCGATCAGGCACAACATACGCTCGATGCACTCGGCAACGGAGATGATCCCCGTGTCCAGCTCCAAATCAGGTTCCTGCGGTACCTCATAGGGGGCACTGACGCCGGTAAAGGAGGCTATTTCTCCAGTACGTGCCTTGCGATAGAGCCCTTTGGGATCTCTGGACTCGCAAACAGACAACGTCGCACTCAGATAGATTTCGCGGAAACACCGCTCTCCAATGATGTTTCGCGCCCGCCGACGATCCTCCGCAGCGGGAGAAATGAGCGAAACGATCACGATCAGCCCCGCCTCGTTCATCAGTCTGGCTACTTCGGCGGTACGACGGATGTTCTCCATGCGATCCGATGAGGTGAACGTGAGATCACTACTCAAACCGCAGCGGATATTGTCGCCATCGAGAACGAATGCCGCCTTGCCAACGTTGAGCAACGCACGCTCCAGCGTGAAGCTCAAAGTAGACTTGCCTGAACCACTGAGGCCTGTTAGCCACAAGGTCACAGGGGCTCGATTGAGCACACCTAACCGTCGCTCGGCAGGAGCCACCAAACTGGCTACTGGCGTGACATCTGTCCATTTTCCGATGTGATGGTCTTCCATTGCATCTACCTAAAGACCTGTTGACGTTCGCTCTAACGGGGCGCCCCTATGCCTCCCACACAACGACCGTATGAGCATTCATAGCTTGTTAAACAGGCTCAATTGAGAAATACGCACGAACGAGGCCTGAGCTGCTTCCAACTTGGTCTGCTGCAGCACCAGCTTGGAGATGGCTTCGGCCATATCGGTATCGCGGATGGATGACTGGTTGCTGGCGTTGCTGATCTGCAGACTTTCGTTCTCGGTGGTCAGGGTATCGATCACATTCAGCCGGGCGCCAATCGAGGATTGAGTCGCCCACACCTGATTCATGCCATTGTCCAGATTGCTGAGCGCCGAGGCGACCGTATCACGCAGCGCCAACTGCGCGGCAGTGTCACCGGCAACCGGGGTCTTGAGGGTGGCACTGAGGCTGGTGATGGTTTCAAAGATACTCTGGGTTTCCGCCGATCTACCCTGTACCACGAAGGTGTCGCCGGCCGCTGCCGCATCGCTGATCTGAACCTCCACACCGGCAAAGCTGATGGTATCCGGGTAAGTCCCGGACAGCGCACCGCTACTGATCGGCGTGCTACCGCTAAGTACGGGCTGGGCATACACCTCATAGTCCGTGGCGCTGGTGAAGCGAATCTGCACACCGTTGCTGGGAAACTGCGTGGTGTAAGCGGTTTGGTTGGTGACGCTGCCGGAGGTAATCTGCGCCGTACTGGTATTGCTGGCGCTACGGGTAATCGCCACTTCAGTCGCCGCCACGCCAACGGTAAAGCTGTAGCCAGTCAGCAGATCATCCAGGCTGCCCTCACCGTCGCTGTCCTTCAAGGCGACATCGAGCTCGAAGGTCGCCCCACGGAAGCTGATGGTGGTGCCATCGATAGCCACTGGGTCGAATGAGCCGGATGTGGAAGATGCCTCACTGCTGACGTCATTACCGTTGACATCCAGAATGCGAAATTGCGTACTGCTGACCAACTCCAATGTATAGGGCTGACCATCGCGAAAGCTCTTGTTGTATTGAGTGGTATTGGCCACCAACCCCTGAGACAAGTAAACGCGCTGGCCGTCGGTGTTGGGATCATTATCCAGACTCGACTGGGTACGACTGGCATTGATCACGTTCTCGAAAATGCTCCAGCCACTGTCGTTGATGGCCAACGAGCCAGAGCCAGATACCTGCAAACTGAGGCTGGTCTGGTCACCCTGGTAAGTTACCGAGCCATCTGGGTTACGCACGAAAGGCTGAACGCCACTTTTGGAACCGGCGAAGATGTAATTACCACTGGCATCCTTGCTGTTCATCAGATCGAGCAGTTGATCGGTGATCTGATCCAGTTCACTGGCAATGGCGCTGCGATCTTCGTCGGAAAGCGAACCACCACCGGCCTGCACGGTCAACTCTCGTGCTTTCTGCAAGACATTCGTCACCGATGTGAGCAGCGCTTCTTCATTGGTCAACGAGTTGGTCGCAGTAGTCATGTTGGTGCTGTATTGCTTGAGCTGCTCCTGCTGTTGATCGAGCTGCAGCAAGCGGGCAGCTCCGACCGGATCATCAGCCGGCGTCTGCACACGCACACCACTGGAGATCTGCTGCTGGGTCTTGACGATATCGGCATAGCCCTTCTGGTAGCCGGAGATGTTGGAATAGAACATCTGCGGTGTGGAGATACGCGTGCTCATGTCGTCAGGCCTCAAAAGCTGTTGATCAGGGTATCGAACGTGGAGCGAGCAACTTGAATGATTTGTGACGCGGCCGTGTAGTACTGCTCAAACTTGATCAGATTAGCCGCCTCTTCGTCCAGGTTCACACCAGACAACGACTGCTGGCTGGTGGTGGCCTGAGCCAGGATGGCCTCGGTTGCGGCGGCGTCCATTTGCGCCTGGTTGGTCTTGGCACCAACGGTCTCGATCAGCGAGCTGTAGGCAGTGGTCAGACTCATGCCACTGTTGCCATTGACGGCCACGGTGTTGGCAGTCTGCAGGGCCAGCACGGCCAGACCATTGCGGTTGTCACTGCTGCCTTCGGCATTGAAGGCGATGCTCAGGCTATCACCGGCAGCCGGCGAACCCGCCAGGGTCATCTCGAAGGAGTAAGCGCTGGGCACCGTCGGTGGATTGGCGGCGATGTTGACTGTCACCTTGTTGCTCTGGCCGGGGACTATGCTGCCGGTGCCAATGCTGTTGCCCGATGCATCGTAGAGGGTATAACCCTGCGCCCCGCCACTGGCGGCATCGTACACCAGCTTGATCGGCATGCCGTTCTCGAGGCTGGCCTGCATGTCCGCGACAGCGGCGCTATCGTAAATATCGATAAGAGTGGTCAGCGTTGGCTGCGTCACGCTGCCTGTGCCGACGTTGCCCGTGGTGAGCGTGGCGCTCAGTGGCGCCGCCAATGCCAACTGGTTGGCATCGGTCATGGTGACCTTGATGTCGCCGGCCGAATAGCGAGTGGGCAGGATGGTGAATTTGTCCCCTGCTGCGACGGTGCCCGCATCGAGCTGCAGCGAAAAACCATCGATTACCGGGGCTGGCGAGTCGGTGAGGTCAAAGGTGCCCATGTCCTTGCCATCGGATAGCCGCCTTACGCTGTAGCCGGTGGCACTGTTGAATGTCACCTCATAATCGCTGGCGCTGAGTTTGCTGGTGTCCTCGATGGACACGCGCAAGTTGCCCGCAGTGTCGCTGTTGCCCACCTGCGCAAGGCTTCGCTGCTGCTGCAGCGTCAGATCGTTGATGTCACCGAACAACATGGCGCCGAGTTCGGCATTGAGGTCGAGCCCCTGCCCCAACTGACTGTTGATCTGATCCGAAACCACCAACGCCAGACGCCCCAGTTCGTTCATGGTGGTATCGAGCACGTCTTCACGGTAACGCAGCAACCCGCCGATCTGCCCGCCGGTGATCGAAGAGGTGACATCCAGCATCGAGTAGCTGTTCTGGCTGAGCTGTAGCGAGTAACGCGAGGGATCCTCGGTGCTAGGCACCGCACTGAGCGTCGACGCTGTACTCCCCACGACCAATGGCTGGCCATTACCGACGAAGAGGTTGTAGTTGCCGTCCTGTTGCACCACGGTGACACCGATCAGCTCAGACAGTGCGCGCACGGCCTCGTCGCGCTTGTCGAGCAGGTCATTGGGCGAACCACCAGCCGCCGACACATTCATGATTGCCTGGTTGTACCCCGCCACGCTGGCGGCCAGGCTGTTGACCTGCTGCGTCATGCTGGAAAGCTGCTGATTGATGTAGCCGTTCTGGTCCGACAACTGACCATAGATCGAGTTGAAGCGCTCGCTCAGGGTATTGGCCTGGGTCAGCAGCAATTGCCGCGAGGCGGTATCGGTCGGGCTGGCGGCTGCAGTCTGCAGGGCAGCGAAGAAATTCGCCATCACGGCGGTGATGCCGGTGGTGCTGTCGGCCAGCAGTGAGTTGACCTGGTTGATCTGCGTCAGATAGGTCTGCGCATCACCGTCCAGCGCCGTGGCGGTACGCACCTGCGTCGTCAGAAAATCACTGTAGATACGCCGCACGTCGGTAATCGAGGCGCCACTGCCAAGGTAGGTCGCACCCAGTTTCTGCGAGGCATTGGACACCTGAGTCACCTGTTGGCGGGTGTAGCCGGCGGTATCGGTATTGGTGATGTTGTTACCGGTCACGGACAGCGCGGTCTGGCTGACACGCAGGCCGGAAACGCCAATCGATAGAAGATCAGCCATGAATCACCTCAAAGCGTCCGTGTTGTTGCCACATCGCTGCGGGCAATGGTCTGGTAGGTTGCGTCGATCTTGCGCGCGATTTGATTGATCTTGCGAGCGTACTGAGGATCGGTGGCATAGCCTGCTGCCTGCAGTTCGCGCACGAACGTCTCCGAGTTATCCGTTTTGGACAGCGCGTTTTGATAACGCGGGTTGCTCTGCAGGAAATCCACCAAGTCGTGGAAGCTCTGCTTGTACGAGTCATACGCCCGGAAGTTGGCGGTTTCGCGCACCATCTGCCCATCACGGTATTCGCTGGTCACGGCGCGCGCGGCCTCGCCCTGCCACTGCCCATGGGTCTTGATGCCGAACAGGTTGAAGCTGCTGTCGCCGTCACTGCGCCGCAGGATCGACTTGCCCCAGCCGGTCTCCAGCGCCGCCTGGGCTACCAGGTAGTGCGGCTCGACGCCGATACGATCCGCTGCCTCTTGAGCCAGTGGCAACATGGTCTGCACGAAATCCTGCGCCGAGGTGAAGGCCGCCTTGCCCTTGGCCAGTGGCGGCTGGGCCACGCTACGCTGAGTCGCCTGCTGAGGTACAGCGAGCGTCTTCTCACTATTGTCCTTTTTCGCCACCCAATCAGCACCGTTATTGAACTGCCCTTCGCTGCTAGAGACGATGCCTGCCAGCAGACGATCTTCCAGACGTGACGGCAGCGACAGGCGCCGACGGTTGAGCAACGCAGCCTGTGAAGCCGGCGCTTCGTCCGTACTCTTGCTGCTCGCCTTGCCCGCGCCCGACTCGCCCTGCTGCACGACAGTTCCAAAGGGGCTGCTGCGCGCAGGCTCACCACGCAGGCGACTCATTTGCCGCACCAGAACATCTGCCAAACCAATGCCCCCACCCTCGCGCGACAAGCTGATGGACAATTGCTGATCGTGCATTTCCTGATAGTGACGCGTGGTGTCACTGTCGAACAGACTGTCCTTGGCAACCACCTCGTTGGCCGAGCGCATCGACTTGAAGATCTGGTTGATGAACAGCGCCTCGAACTCCTGAGCGACACGCCGAACGTTACCCTCACTGTCACGCTGTTCGCCATTTTTCATGCCGGCCAGACGATTGAGGTCGGTATAGGCGCCAGAGTCGCTGACCGTACGTGTACCACCGAGCAAGGTATTCATCGGGCCACCTCAAATAACGATCAGGTCAGCCTGGAGCGCGCCTGCCTGCTTGAGCGCCTCCAGAATGGCCATTAGGTCGGAAGGCGCTGCGCCCACCTGGTTCACTGCACGGACAATTTCGTCAAGGCTGGTGCCGGGACCGAACTTGAACATTGGCTTGGCCTCTTCTTCTGCCCCCACGCGCGAGCGAGGAACCACGGCCGTCTGCCCACCGGAGAAGGCATCGGGCTGGCTGACGATGGGGTCTTCGGTGATGGTCACGGTCAGGCTGCCATGGGTCACGGCAGCCGGCTGTACCTTGACGTCCTGGCCGATGACGATGGTGCCGGTGCGCGAGTTGATGATGACCTTGGCCACCGCTTTGCCTGCCTCGACCTGCAGGTTTTCCAGAATCGACAGGTAGTCGACACGCTGGTTGGGGTCGAGCGGCGCGCTGACGCGAATCGAGCCACCATCGATGGCCTGGGCGACGCCGGGGCCGAGCAGATCGTTGATCTGGTCGACGATGTTCTTCGCCGTGGTGAAATCGGGGCGATTGAGGTTCAGGGTCAGGTAGTTGCCCTGATCGAAGCCGCTCGGCACCGGACGCTCAACCGTAGCCCCGCCCGGAATGCGGCCAGCAGAAGGCACGTTGACGGTGATCCGCGAACCATCGGCGCCACTGGCATCGAAGCCACCTACGACCAGGTTGCCCTGCGCGATGGCGTAAACGTTGCCATCGATACCCTTGAGCGGCGTCATCAGCAGGCTGCCACCGCGCAGACTCTTGGCATTACCGATGGATGAAATGGTGATATCGATGGTCTGGCCAGGTTTGGCGAACGCCGGTATATCGGCATGCACGGACACAGCCGCGATGTTCTTGAGCTGCACGTTGCCACCTGTCGGCACCTTGATGCCGAACTGCGCCAACATGTTGTTGAACGTCTGTACGGTGAACGGTGTCTGGGTGGTCTGGTCACCCGTACCGTTGAGGCCCACGACCAGGCCGTAACCGATCAACTGGTTACTGCGCACGCCCTGAATGGATGCCAGATCCTTCAGGCGCTCGGCCTGCGTCGGCAGACTTAGCAGGAGGCACGCGAGCATGGTAACCAGCAGCAACCAGTCGTTGGCGCCACGGCGCCGATAACCACGGTGAGCGAGCGCGAACTGGCGACGGCAGGAGACACCATGCACTTCACGCGTGTAGACCTTCTTCGGCTCGCGAATCCGAGCATCGGCAAAGGCTTGGCGAGCAGAGTTCGCGCCCGCAAAGGTCAGGGGCCATTTCATGTTCATACCCCTCAAAACGGCCACATCGGGCTCAGGAAGAAACGACTTAGCCAACCCGGCTGGCTGGCATCGGCAAACGAGCCGGTGCCAGAATAGGTCAGCCGCGCATCAGCGATGCGGGTCGAGGATACAGTGTTGCTGCTGGAGATATCGTCAGCGCGAACCAGCCCGGAGATACGCACCATCTCATCGCCGGTATTGAGCGTCAGCCACTTCTCGCCACGCACCACCAGCACACCATTGGGCAGCACTTCCGCCACCGTCACCGTCACCGAACCACTGAGGCTGTTGCTCTGCGCGGCAGTGGAGTCACCCTGATTGCTGCGAGTACCACTGAACTGGGAACTCAGCGTCATCGGGTTGCGCGTCAATGGGTTGGTGGCCGATACCGCACCGCCGAACAGCGAGGTCAGGCCGATATTGGCCGAGCTGTCCTTGCTGATATCGGAACTGGCCGCCTTGCTTGCCTGAGTACGCTCTTCCAATGTGATGGTAATGATGTCGCCAACGCGGAATGCCTTACGATCATCGTACAGATTGGTCTCGAAACCGGCCTGGTAGATCGCGCCGTTGGTTGCACTCGCTGGCAGCGGGGTGCGCGGCAATACCGGCGCGTAATAGGGGTCGTCGGCTTTGGGCGTTGGCGCCACGCAACCAAATAACGACACGCAGAGCGGCAGAAGAATATAAAGACCTTTCATTGCATACCTCACATCACAGACGCTCATGCTGCGCCCAGCTCAATCAGGATCAGAGATTCTGATTGACGAACTGCAGCATGGAGTCAGCCGTGGAAATCACTTTGGAGTTCATCTCATAAGCACGCTGGGTGGTGATCATGTTGACCATTTCCTCGACCACACTGACGTTGGAGTTCTCCAGCGTGTTCTGCAGCACGGTGCCCAGGCCATTGAGCCCCGGCGTACCCACCTGGGGCGCACCACTGGCAGCAGTCTCCAGGAACAGGTTGTTACCAATGGCCTGCAAACCCGCTGGGTTGATGAAATCGGCCGTCTGCAGATTGCCAATGATTTGCACCGCCGGGTTATTGGCAGTGGTCACCGAAACCGTTCCGTCCTCACCGACCGTGAAGGTCTGAGTCTCGGCGGGTACGACGATGGCAGGCTCCAGGGCAAAACCGTTTGAAGTCACGACCTGCCCATCGGAGTTGAGGTGAAAAGTACCGTCGCGCGAATAGGATACGGTGCCGTCAGGCAGCAGAACCTGAAAGAAGCCACGGCCGTTGACGGCCATATCCAACGGCTGATCGGTGGTCTGCAGACTACCAGAGGTGAAGTTTTTCTGCGTTCCGACGATCCTTACCCCGGTGCCCAATTGCAAACCCGATGGCAACTCGCTGTCCTGAGTCGTCTGGCCACCTGGCTGACGCCGAATCTGGTAGAGAAGATCCTGGAACTCGGCACGATCACGCTTGAAGCCGGTGGTCGATACGTTCGCCAGGTTGTTGGAAATCACCGACAGGTTCATATCCTGTGCGGAGAGGCCGGTTTTGCTGACCCATAATGCTGGAAGCATGTTTATCTCCTCGCCCTCGACGGGCGGAACTCATTAGCTGATTTGCATGATCCTGGCCATGGACTCCGATCCTTCCTTGGCCGTGTTCATCATTTTCACGTGCAATTCAAACTGCCGGGAAAGCGCCAGCATGGAGGTCATCTCGGCGACAGCACTGACATTGCTGCTTTCGAGAAAACCCGAATTGAGGCGTACGTTTGCATCCGCCTCAAATGACTGGCCTGTACGCGAGTGGATCAAGGCATCAGTTTCCTTGCGAATCTGCGCTGTATCCGGGTTGACCAATTTGATCCGATCCACCTCAGCCAGCACGTTCGGCGCCTCACCCAAGGCACGAATGCTGATGGTGCCGTCCTGACCAATTTCCACCTTTTGTTCCGGCGGCACAGCAATCGGCCCAGCATTGCCCATGACCGGCAAACCATTGCCGGTGCGCAGCATGCCCAAGGCGTCGACGACCAAACTGGCGGTGCGTACATAGGCCTCGTTGCCGTCTGGCGCCTGCACAGCGATCCAGCCATTGCCCTCGATAGATATGTCCAGATCGCGACCCGTTTCCTGCAATGCGCCTGGGGTAAAGTCGGTGCCAGGCCGTTCGGACATCGCGTAGACACGCGACGGATAACTGTCACCGAACACAGGCATGGCACGCGCCTGCTCAAGGTCGGCACGGAAGCCGCTGGTAGAGATATTTGCCAGGTTGTTGGCATGCGCCTTCTGCGCCAGCGCATTCTGGCTGGCACCCGTCATCGCCACATACAGCAACTTGTCCATCTCGACCTCCGCCTGAAAAACCACAATCACAGGTTTTTCAGCAAGGTGCGTGCCACAACCAAAAATAACCAATAACTATCTGTTTTAAAAAGAAAAAGCCTCTCACAAGGAGAGGCCTTAAAGATGAGAACGGCAAGAATCTGCCGCCGGCGCCATCAACGGATATTGATGATCGTCTGCGCGATCGCGTTCTCGGTCTCGATGGTCTTGGCGTTGGCCTGGTAGTTGCGCTGCGCCACGATCAAGTCCACCAACTGCGACGTCAGATCAACGTTGGAATCCTCCAGCGCCCCTGCCGTGATGGAGCCAAGCGTACCGGAAGTCGGTGTCCCAACCACCGGCTCACCAGAGGCAAGCGACTGCTTCCAGGCCGTGCCACCAACCGGAATGAGACCCTGCATGTTGGCAAAGGTCGCCAACGCCACCTGCCCGATCACCTGGGACTTACCGTTGGTATAGGTGGCAAACAATTGCCCGGTTTCATCGAAGGACAAACCCGACAATTGCCCGGTGGTGTAGCCATCCTGAGCCAAGCTGTTCACTGCGAAGTTGGTGTTGGTCTGGCTTGCCTTGCGCAGATCCAGAGTGATACCGGTAGCACTGGCAGCAGCGCCATTGGAGCCCCAGGTGACTGGATCGGTCGTGGCATCGGTGACAGTCGCAGGCACCCAATCAGCCAGGCTCAACGTGCCGTCGGCATTGACAGTAAAATCAGCCGAGACAATGTTGGCCGTATCCAACGCACCGGACGTGGTGAATGGAAGCGAGACCTGATACGGATCCGTACTGGTCGGATCGCCCGGGTTACGCCCATCCACCAGCACGTACATGCTCCACTGGTTGCTCGCATCCTTGACGAAGTATTGCGTCATGGTATGCGCGTTACCCTGCGTGTCGTAAAGGCTTACGGAGGTCGACCAGTTATAGGAGGTCGACACGGAAGGATCGAAAGGCGTGCTGGTCGGCACACTGGCCGACGAGTTGAGCGTGAGATTCTGGGTGACCAGCGAGGTGGCGTTGGGCTCCTGGTTACTGGTATCGACCACCAGATTGGTCAGCACGCCATTGACCAGGTTACCGTCAGCATCGACACCATAGCCCATCAGGTTGTTGCCGGCGCTGTTGACCACATTACCATTGCTGTCGACCTTGAAGGCACCGGCCCGGGTATAGAGCTGGCTACCTCCATCATTCATGATGAAATAGCCACTGCCATTGATGGCCAGGTCGAGGCTATTGTCGGTGTAGCTGATATTGCCCTGGGTAAATTGCTGGGCGATATCAGCGGTAATGACGCCACTGCCAACCGAGTTGCTCCCCGAACCGAACATACTGCTGGCATAGAGATCCGCGAACTCCGCACGCGAATATTTGAAACCGGTAGTCCCGGTGTTGGCAATGTTGTTACCCGTCACGTTCAAATATGAACTGGCAGCCTTCAAACCGCTCAACGCTGTATTGAATGTCATGCTTGCGTCTCCCTTACATCGATCGCTTACTGGCCGATATTGATTACTTTGGACAACGCAATACTGCCCACACCGGCCAGATTGAGCGTCATGTCACTTGTTCCAGAACCCAGCGTCACACTGCTGACAGTAGCTGGCAGGTAGGTCTCAAGGGCCGTGGACTTGCCATCCAGTGACGCCGACGCCTTGAAGGTGTAGGTGCCGGACGGCTGCGCCACTCCACTGGCGTTAGTGCCATCCCAGGTGAAGCTGACGTTACCGCCTTTCGTCTGGCTATCGAGCGCAATGGTCTTGACCAGACTGCCTGCCGAGTCATAGACGCCGACCGAGATGCCATCGGCTGCGGACGGGAGCACGACGCTACCCGTCATGCCGGCGGCGCCATCGACATAGGTACTACTGGCCGATACCGTCACGCTTCGCCCCACCAAGGAGGACGCCTGGAGCGCTTGCGAGGACTGATAGGAACTCAGCAGCGAGTCCATCGAACTGGACATGTTGGTGAGGCTCTCCAGGCTGCTGAACTGGGCAAGCTGAGCCACGAACTCGCTGTTGTCCTGCGGATCCAGCGGGTTCTGGTTGTTCATCTGCGTTACCAGCAGCATCAGAAAGTCATCCTTGCCCAGGCTGGAGTAGCTGGATTCGTTGGTGTTGCTGGTCGAGGTGCCGGAGTATGTCGACAGCACGCTGCTGGAAACAGTCTCTGTGGTGCTCATGGCTATGTCCTTACTGACCCAGGGTCAGAACCTTCTGCAGCATGGTCTTGGCGGTATTCATCATTTCCGCATTGGTTTGAAAGGCTCTACTGGCCGAAATCATGTCCGCCATTTCCTCGACCACATTGACGTTCGGATAGAACACGTACCCATCCGCATTCGCTGCCGGATGACTGGGCTCGTAGCGCATGTCCAGATTGCTCTGATCCTCGACGATGCCGAGCACCTGCACCCCACTCCCCGCCTCGTCCTGCTCGGCGAACAGCGAACCACTACCACTGTTCTGCGACTGCTGGAACACGGTGGCGAACACCGGATGACGGGCACGGTAGGTCTGCTCGATACTCGAAGAGACAGACTCCGCGTTGGCGATATTGCTGGCCACGGTATTGAGGCGAGTGCTCTGCGCGCTCATGCCGGTTCCGGCGATGCTGAAAACACTGGCAAGGGACATGGTCGCGCTCCTTATTCGCCGCGCAGGGCGGCGGTGAGACCTTTGAACTTGCTATTGAGGAAGGTGAAACTGGCCTGGAAATGCACGGCATTCTCGGCATAGTTGGACTGCTCGATCTGCAGATCCACGGTGTTCTGATCCAGCGACGGCTGCATCGGAATACGGTAGGGCATCTCAGCCTCACCAGTGATCACACCATCGGCAGGAATATGGCGGCTATCGGTGCGGTTCAGGGAAACGCCACCGCGCTGCATGCGATTGCTTTGCTCAGCCAGGACACTGGCGAAGTCCAGATCACGAGCCTTGTAATTCGGCGTATCGGCGTTGGCGATGTTGTTGGCCAGCACCTCAGCGCGCTGGGCGCGAAAGCCAAGGGCCTGTTCGTGGATGCCGAGTGCCTTGCCGAAGTTGATGCTCATGTTCCGAACCTTTGCCTCTTGGGCCATGTGGTCTCTGTTGCGAGACATTCAGCAAAGGCTGTGCCAACTTATTTAAGTCAACAGAATCAATAGCTTAAAACATGACGAACAGGGAAATAGCGGCAAAGCGGCAAGGCTTTACCGCTCATTGGCAAGCAAGCGGCAAAGCCAACCGGACGGATTGCCGCCCCGCCGAACCCTGGGGCGCGCGATGCGCATCGGTTCTTCTGCACCAGGCCAAACCGCTGGTGCCTACGGCGAAACCTATCCGATCGGGCCCATGGTTTTCAGAGTCCAGAAACGCAAACGGGAGGCCAAAGGCTAATGCTGATCAGATAAGTTCGTCACCACCCCCTCCTACTTGCAGTAGAGGGGCGTTTTTCGTAGGAGCCAGCTTGCTGGCGATGCTTTTTATGGCGGATCGCCGGCAAGCCGGCTCCTACAAAGATCGAGTGCAACGGCTTAACTGACTGGCATTAGGCCAAAGGCCTCCCGCTGCTGATACCAAACATGCCTTGCGCCTATTTGGCCTTGTAGATGATCCCCGGGCTGCACTGCACCATCTGGTACTTGTCCGGCAGGCCATTGAGCGCTTCGGAGGCGCCGAGGAACAGATAACCGCCCGGTTTCAACGTGGCGTGGATGCGCGTGAGGATGTCCTTCTTCACTTCTGCCGAGAAGTAGATCAGCACGTTGCGGCAGAAGACGATGTCGAATTTGCCCAATGCCGCGTAGCTATCCAGCAAGTTCAGTGGGCGAAACTCGACACGACTCTTGATCGGCGCCTTGACCTGCCAACGCCCCGGCCCCTTGGGGTCGAAGTAGCGCTGCAAACGCTCCTGCGAAAGGCCTCGCCCCATGGCAAGGCTGTCGTACTCGCCGGATTTGCAATTGGTCAGCATCGACGGCGAAAGGTCGGTGGCAACGATCTGCA
>Ga0209699_100608_pt1 | contig 15312 bp, 17 predicted proteins | sample SynthPrep_1_END__FD_187204 | JGI IMG/M metagenome (GOLD analysis project Ga0209699, IMG submission 187204) | Synthetic microbial communities from Ohio, USA - SynthPrep_1_END_DS7_MetaG (SPAdes) (version 2) | ecosystem: Engineered > Bioreactor > Aerobic > Activated sludge | place: USA: Ohio...
GGAGATGCAACCGCTCCATTGAATCCGCACGCGAGCTGTCATCGATCAGGTAGCTGACCAACCCTGCCCCGACGATAACGAAGGACATGGCCGCAATGGCGATGGCGAGTGTTTGCAAAGCTTGCGGGTTCGAGAACGAGCCATCTACAAGCAGTGGTTCGACACGGAATGCGGTCATACCGGTGAAGTGCAGCACGACGATCGCTACAGCGAATACGCCGGCCATGAGAGTTGCCGCGTGCCGGTCCGAGCGCATGGCAAGATGCAGCGACAGGGCAGACAGGCCGACAGAAAGCACGATGGACGCGACCAGATAGGTCATGTTCCATGACACGATGCCCTGCACCCGGTAAGCCATCATGCCGACATAGTGCATGGCCGCGATCGCCAGGCCGACGATCGCCCCGCCGAACGCAGGCGTGAAACGTGTCCAGCGACTTCCGGCAAGCATGAAGCCGATCGTGCTGCCCACAACGGCGATGAGCAGCGAAACGACCGTCATCACCGGGTCGAAGCCGATCGGCACGCCGGCGTCATAGCCGAGCATGGCGACGAAATGCGTACACCAGATCGCAACCCCGGCCGCGAGCGCGGTCATGAACAGCCAGCCATATCGCTGGCCGCCTACCGTGCCGGCCATCCGCAGGAACAGCCGCGCCGTCACCCATGAGCCGCTAAGGCAGAGCATTGCAGCCAGTAGGACCAGCCAAAAGTTATGATAATCGACTATACATCCAATAATTTTCGTCATGATTTTTCAAAATTGGCGTTGAAGACAATCAATGAGATTATGCAGCACAGTGGCTATGGCCTAGACGATTCTACTGTAACGGGAACTATCTCCGCGATCGTTCAGGTCACGGCCATAAACTTAGGAGTCCTCGATGAGGGTGTATTGTCTTGGGAGGGAAGGTAGATTGTATTCTTACCATATCCTCTGTGTTCGGGACCGCGCGTTGCTGCATCAGAACCCGGTTCCCGTATCCATTTGCGGCGATTTAACTTAAATCGCGCAACAAGATGTTCGAGGTCAGCCGCGCCATTGGCGAGGGCCGCTGCAATCGCGCTCATGCTGCTCACCATACCGGCATTCTGCTGCGTCATCTGGTCCAGAGAATTGACTGCGGAGTTGATCTCGGAAAGGCTTGTCGATTGCTCTGACGCAGCGATGGAAATGGCCTCGACATTTGTGTCAATTGACTGAACGAACTCTTCGATATGCTTGAGGGCATTGCCGGTTTCTCCAACCAATCGCACGCCCTCCTTCACCTCTTTGGTAGAATTGGCGATGAGACCAGAGATTTCCTTGGCGGCCTGCGCTGACCGCTGTGCAAGCTCACGCACTTCCTGTGCGACGACCGCAAACCCCTTTCCGGCTTCGCCCGCCCGAGCTGCCTCGACTCCGGCATTTAATGCGAGGAGGTTGGTTTGGAACGCGATCTCATCAATCACATCAATGATACTGGAAATTTCTTTTGACGCGGTTTCTATCCGGTCCATGGCCTCGACAGTGGAGGTAACGACCGCGACTGATTGGGTCGCTGCAGCGCGTGCTTCACGCACGAGCTTACGTGCATCCCCCGTGCGTTCCGTTGATTCTTGCACTGTTACTGTTATTTGCTCAAGGGCGGCAGACGTTTGCTCTAGAGCGGCAGCCTGCTGTTCTGACCTGTGGGCGATACCGCTGGCGCTCTCGCTCATTTCGCCGCTCTTTAAGGAAAGGGTTGAGGTCTGCGCCAGTACCTGCTCAAGCGTTTCCTGGAACTTGGCGAGTGACTCATTGAAATCGTGACGGAGATGGTCGAACTCCGAGACAAACGGTTCATCAATTGTAATGCGGATATTGCAATCGGCCAGCCGCCCTAAACCAGCTCCTATCTCCTGTAGCGCCCGCACACGCCCGCTTACATCTGTCGCGAATTTGACAATTTTGAAGACCTTGCCTTCGGCATCGAAGATTGGATTATAGGTTGCTTGTATGTAAATTGCGCTTCCGTCTTTCGTAAAACGCTTAAACTCGTCGTTGAAGAACTCGCCTGCTGCCAGACGGGGCCAGAATTGTGCATATTCGGAGGACGCCACATATTCTTTTTCGCAGAATATGCTGTGGTGTTTTCCTACAATTTCTTCCAACTCGTAACCGAGCGTATCAAGGAAGTTCTGGTTGGCGGTCAGAATTTTTCCGTTGGGCGTGAACTCAATTATTGCTTGCGCTCGTGATAGGGCAGATAGCTTGCCTGCGCTTTCCAAGCTTTCCAGTTTCGCGTTTGTGATATCCGTAGCAATCTTGACGATTTTTATCACTTTACCACGGTGGATCACGGGATTGTACGAGGCCTCAATCCAAATTTCATTGCCTGATTTCGTGATGCGTTTGTATTGACGTTGGTCGTATTCACCCTTCGCCAGTTTTGTCCAGAACTCTTTGTACTCCGCGCTTAGTGCTTCCTTTTGTTCTACAAAGATTCGGTGATGCTTTCCTATAATCTCACGGCGTTCATAGCCAATTGCCTCGCAGAAGTTCTCGTTCGCGTCGAGGATCGTTCCATCTGGCGTGAACGAGATGATTGCCAGGGATCTGCTGAAAGCGTCGAGCACGATGCGCGAATCGTTACTGAAGGGAAGGAAAGCGGTCATCAATTATCACTCCTGAAGATGATTAAAGATGACAAAGCGCATTTAACTTATCGTTAAAGTAGTGGTCTCAAGCGGTCTGAGTTCGTCCTTTCTAGGCTGATTGTCTTCGCAGAAGTCCTAAAACCTGCAACAGATCGGCCGCCCCCGGAAAATCAGGCGTTTTCGTGTCGCGTGTCTTTGTCGCAAGTGGTAAAACACTTGCGACATGATTTGCGACAGGGGGAGCCGTGAGTCGCCAACCAGATTCCGACGCCGGCCGGGTGTTCATCGGCTATGCCCGCGTCTCGACACGCGGCCAGGACCTCGACGCGCAGCGCGCCGCCCTTGGCGCGGCTGGCTGCGTCCGTATCTTTGAGGAAAAGGCGTCCGGAGCGAAGCGGGACCGGCCCGAGCTGGCGCGGATGCTCGACCATCTGCGCGCCGGCGACGTGGTGACGATCACCAGGCTAGACCGCCTCGCCCGATCGACCGCCGACCTTCTGGCGATCGCGGAGCGGATCAAGGAGGCCGGCGCTGGCCTGCGATCGCTGGCAGAGCCGTGGGCCGACACGACGACGCCGGCCGGGCGCATGGTGTTGACCGTGTTCGCCGGCATTGCGGATTTCGAGCGCAGCTTGATCGTGGAGCGCACGAGCGCCGGCCGGATCGCGGCGAAGGCGCGGGGTGTGCGGTTCGGCCCCTCCCCTACCCTGTCGGCCGAGCAGATCGCGCACGCCCGCCAGCTCATCCATGACGACAAGAAGCCGGTGGCGGAAGTCGCCCGGCTTCTGAAAGTGCATCGCGCCACCCTCTACCGGGCGCTAGATGGTGTGCCAGCGAAGTAAAATCGCGGGGGGAATGATTACATGCTTGCAGGCAATCATGTTTGCCCTGCCCTCTCCTCTCGGCATCCGACTCGCGCCGAGATAGAGCGCGAAACGCCAGCGAGAGCACTGAACTGAATCCCGCTATTTCAGCGGCTTGGATTCAAGGGCTTGCAGAATCAGAAAAATCACCGCTTACTTGTAAGTATGAAGCAAAACACAGAAAAGATTCGGAAGGACGTTGCCGCTCATAGGGCGCGGCAGGCGGCCGCCGGTCGTGTGGCGCTGAATACCTACGTTCCGGGTGATCTTGTCGAAGCACTTGATCAGATCAAGGAACGCCGAGGCGCGCCGGGTCGCGCGCCGCTTATCGAAGAAGCGTTGAGGCTACTTATCGAGAAGGAAACGAGGGCATAACGAAAAACCCCTCGCCGGTGGCACGGCAAGGGGTTTTTGGATTTCGGAACGGCTAGCTTTGGGGCCAACCACAAACCTGTCCCCAACATAGCTCGTTACCACTAACCCCGCAAGACATGCGTTTTGCGGGAACAGTGAAATTTTGTCCGTTGTCCAAGCCGTCATGCCCTCCCGAACGGAAGGACGAAGGGCATATGTTGAGGACGCAAATCGCGGCCGCGATCGGCTGCGCGCGTGCGAACGCGCTTGATGAAATCATGCGGGAGGTCTGGACGCGCTACAGCGCCGGCCAGCTCTCCGAGGAAGACGCCGGCGCGCTTTCCGCGCTCGCCCAGGAGCGCCGGGCGGCGTGGCGGGGATCGGGACAGGTTGCGCTTGGCTTGGTCTTCCCTCCCCCGGCCGCACGATGCCCGACGCCGGTTCGCCGGCACAGCCATTTCAAGGGCCGATCGGAGGGCCGCATATGGCGGCCGACGACGCGCAAGGACGTGCAGGCGATTTTGAAGGCGGCCGAAATCTACAACGAGGCCGGCTTGCACCAGAAGGGCGAGCGCAGCGGCCCGCTAGGATCGGTGGCGCTGGACGTGCTGCGGCTGTTCGTCAACTTGATCGACTTCCGCACCGGGCGGCTTGAGCCGGCAATTACAACGATCATGGACCGCTTGGGCCGCTCACGCGATACGATCGTGCGGGCGCTGAAGAACCTGCGGGCGCATGGTTTCATCGACTGGCTGCGGCGCTACGAGCCGACAGGGAACGAGGGGCGCGGCCCCCAGGTGCAGCAGGCGAGCAACGCCTATCGCCTGTCCCTGCCGGAAAAGGCCCGGCAGTTCCTTGGCCGGTTCGGCAAGGCCCCTCCCCCGCCTGCGGATCATGGACAGGATCAGCAGGCATGGAGCGAGGCAATCGACGCTTACAGGAAGGCCCTGCCCCTCGATGAGCGGACGCAGCTTGACGCCGGCGACAGCCCGCTAGGTCAGGCTCTTGTGAAGATGGCAAAGACCTTCATGAAACGTGAGTCCGATAAACAGACTGAATCCCCCTCTAGTTCTATTCTTTATATAAAAACATAACCGGTCGCCGCTGTTCGGGCCGCTCACGCGGCCCTGCGGCGGTTCCGGCCCGCGCATAGGCGGGCCGGCAAGCGGCACCCTCAGAGCAAAATCCGCAATGCTTGCGCCTGCGGTCCCCGTCCTATGGGCTTTCGAGGGGTCAGAACAAGAGCTGCTCGAAATCGTACGCTAAGACCGAACGGAGCGGGAACGTCATGCAGCGCGGAGGATTCTTCCAGGAAGTCGCAATGGCCTGAAGCCTTCGGGCATCTGCTGCTCGGTGTCCCAGGAATAGATGCCGGTGAGATTTATGTGCTCCCAGCTGAGTGGCGAGACATGCTTGAGCAATATGTCGGGGATAGTTCGACCACTTTGACGCAGATGGGCTACGGCACGGCTGAGATAAACGGTATTCCAGTGGACGATGGCGCTGACGACAAGGTTGAGGCCCGAGGCACGGAATGCCTGACTTTCGAACGATCGGTCGCGGATTTCGCCGCGCTCATGGAAGAAAACGGCCCGCTTGAGCTTGTGGGCGGATTCTCCTTTGTTAAGACCGGCTTGACATCGCCGGCGAAGTGCCGGGTTGGAATACCATTCGATCATAAACAGGGATCGCTCGATGCGCCCGAGCTCACGCAGGGCTTTCGCCAACTGGCTCGGTTTCGAGGATGCCGCCAGCTTTTTGAGGATCATTGAGGGCGCAACAGAGCGTGTCGTGATTGATGCCGCCAGATGGAGAAGGTCATCCCAGTGTTCCAGAATGAGGGCGGTATTGATCGGCGCGCCGATATGGTTGGCCAGTGCTGGATATGAGTCGGCCTTTTCGAAAGTATGGAACTTCCGGTCCTTGAGATTGCGCAGCCGAGGCGCAAAACGCTTTCCGATCAGAGTGAAGAGGGCAAATACATGATCGCTCGCACCTCCGGTATCGGTAAAGTGCTCCTCGATCTCCAGGATGGTGTCGTGGTCGAACAGGCCGTCGAGAACATAGGCTGCCTCGCTCTCGGTCGGGCTGATCGGCAGAATGCTGAAATAGCCGTACTGATCGGAAAGGTGGCTGTAAAATTTCGAGCCTGGCTCGCTGCCATAATGCAGGTTGATATCACCGCGTTTGGCGGCACGATCACTGGCCCGGAAGAACTGACCATCAGATGATGCGGTCGTCCCTGTTCCCCAGAGCTGGGCGTGGGGATGACGCGCATGGGCGTCGGTCACACATGCCTGCGCTGCGCGATAGGTTTCCGTGCGGGCATGGAACATGCGCATCCATCCGATCTGATGGGCGCTGATCCCCTTGGAGGCTCCGGCCATACGTTTCGGGCCAAGATTGGTGGCGTCCGCGAGCGTGCCGGCGAGCATGGCCGGAATGTTTTGCGGTGAATCGCCCGTTCGAACATGGGTGAACTGGTCGGCAAAGCCGGTCCACTCATGCACGTCTCTTAAGAGATCCGGCACTTCGACAAGCGGATACATTTCGCTGAGTTCGATATTTAGTTCATCGGCTGCAGCGGGCACTTCGCTCGCCAGCGGTGTTACAATCAGGGTTCCGGCATCGAGACGGACGCCTTCAAGTTTGCCGTTGCGGGCGCGATGGGCGAGACGTTTCAGATTGAAGTCCAGCAATTGTTGCATTTCGGTGAGCCAAGCCACCCCGTCGCGCTGCACACCGAGCCCAAGCTGGTCAGTTTCCTTCAGCTTGGTAAAAGTAGGGCGGGGCATGAAATTTTCATTTATCGGCCGGAACGCCCTGCTGCCTTCGACCCAGATGTCGGCCGAACGAAGCCGCTCGCGCAACGCTGCCAGTGTTGCAATCTCATAGAGACGGCGATCGGCCTTTGCCTGCCCGAAGATCAGTTTACGCTCCGCCGCGCCGAGATGAGCGATCGGGACACGTTCGGGAAGCACGCGCCTTCCTTCCGCGTAAAGGGATCTGAGTGTTTCGATCGCTGCCAGCAAAGGATCATACCGACGACTTGAATGGAATGTGAAGGTCAGGAGGAACCGGCCTGCATAATTGCGAACATTGGCATATTGCTCAGCTGCAATAAGCAAGGGTGAGGCGTCATTGTCTTCCACCATCGCCGCAAGCGTCGGCTTTGCCTGCACCAAGCGATGCCAGCCGACGTGGCGGTCGAGCGTTTCAATTGCATCTTCATCATTGTCATTGGCGCACTGAAGAGCCGATATCGTGTCGAGAAACAGCCGTAGTGCCTTAGCCGTCTCCATCCGGGTGTTCACATGGCGCTGCTTCTTGCGGTTATTCGCCTGCGAAAACAGCCTGCCGATCAGCTTGATGAACATGGTGACTGCGGCGTCGGTGAGCTTTTGCCCAAGCTTGATGATCTGCGCGATGATCGTCGCGCGCCGCCGACTGGCGTTGAAGTCGGCGGCAAGCCATGCCGGTGTCACATCGCCCTCCCGGACCATCTGCTCCCAGCGACCGGAGTGGATGCGGGCTTGTAGTCGGGGATCGATATCGAGCGCGCGGATGAAAGCGATCCTGTCGGTCAGCGTGACCAGGTTGGTTGCTCCCGGAGCATCTGGCGCAGATCGCAGCCAATGGAATCGCGTCTGTCGTATCTCGGGATCAACCGTCAAAAGATCATCGAGGGATTGGAGCTTTTCGGCTGAAAGGCCCGATATCAGGGCAGCCTCGGCGCGACGGCGGGCTATTACGCGGCCGGCAAAGCCGATCCGCTCTATTGTGTCAGGTGCGGGAAGTAACACCTTCCGCTCCCGCAGCGTGGTGACAATAGCTTGGGCAATAGAATGGCCCTTGTCCGTTGCGGTCGCCGTTTCGACGGCGGATAGTAAGGCGGCGCGCCGGTCCTGTGCTGTTGCTGTTCGTTTTCCAAAATAGGAAAGCAAATGCGCGATATGCTCGCGGCGAGTTTCCTCCCGCCTGGCATAGGAACGGAAACTCTCCGGATCAGCATCCAATTGTTCGGCTATATAATTGAGCATCGCCCTCGGCGGAATTTCGTGCACCATGAGAGCCCGGCCCGGATGCCGCATCATGCAAAGCTGGACAGCAAAGCCGAGCTGGTTATGTTTTCGCCTGCGGACTTCGATCTCCAGCCGGTCCGATGGAGATAGAGTGTAGTGACGGATCAGACTATCCTCATCGGTCGGTACGCCGAACAGCTCCTGTTGATCCTGAATTTTGAGAAACTTCCGCCGCGCCATTTTTTACTCCATACAAACTTGCGTCGATGGTTCCGGGCATGTCCGGAAACGGTCGTTTGAGTACAGGCCTAAATCACCCTGTCCACAAATTATCTTGACTTATTTGTGGACAGGCATCACCTTTCGGACAACCTATTCGGACGAAATTGAACCTTATGCCACGCACCTTTGCCTATGTCCGTGTCTCCACGACCGGACAGACCACCGAAAACCAGATTCAGGAAATCGAAGCGGCCGGCTTCCACGTCGAGCCACGCCGTATAGTCACCGAGACCATCTCGGGCAGCGTCGCCATTGCGCAGCGCCGGGGTTTCTCGCGACTGATGGATAAACTCGAAGCCGGGGACGTGCTCATCGTCACCAAGCTCGATCGGCTCGGCCGAGATGCGATCGATGTCAGTACGACGGTCAGGAAACTGGAGGAGCTGGGCGTGCGGGTCCATTGTCTGGCCCTCGGCGGCGTCGATCTGGCGAGTTCCGCCGGGAAGATGACGATGAGCGTCATCAATGCCGTCGCTCAGTTCGAGCGTGATCTGCTGATCGAACGCACGCAGTCGGGCCTCAAACGAGCCAAGTCGGAAGGCAAGACCCTCGGCCGTCCCGCTCGGCTCAATGAGAAGCAGAAATTGGATGTTCTCTCGGATTTGGCGGGCGGGATGAGCGTTTCCGCACTCGCCAGAAAATTTGACACCAGCCGCCAGACCATCATGCGTGTCAGGATCGAGGGCGACCGCTCCGTTTAAGCCGTGACTTGAGTAGGCACCCGTTTCCCTTTCGCCTCACCCCGCGCAGCAGGACAGTTTTTTCACATCCCTGTCGAAGGTCTGAGCCGCAAGCTTCAAACCTTCGACAGTCGTCAGATATGGAAAGATCGTCTCCGAGAGATCATCGATCGTCAGGCCGCAGCGGATGGCCAAGGCTGCCGTCTGAATGCTGTCAGCACCCTCTGGTGCAAGGATGTGAGCGCCAAGGAGTTTCCGGGTTGACCCGTCGGCGACCAGCTTGATCAGGCCGCGCGTGTCGCGCGCCGCCAGCGCCCGCGGCACATTGTCGAGGGAAAGGACGGAGGTGCGAACCGAATGTCCGGCAGCCCGCGCCTGCGCTTCGGTCATGCCGACGCTCGCCACCTGCGGATCGGTAAAGACCACGGCGGGCATTGCGGTGTTGTCGTAACTCAGGCTGTTGCCGTTCAATGCGTTCTTGGCGGCGAGCTTTGCGCCATAGGCGGCCATGTAGACGAACTGATCTTTTCCGGTTACATCGCCGGCGGCATAGACGCCCGCCTTCGAGGTGCGCATGCGATCATCAACGATGATGGCCCCGGCCGGTGTCAGGTCTATACCGGTTTCAGCAAGCCCAAGGGCTTCAGTGTTCGAGCGGCGTCCCGTCGCCACAAGAATCCGCTCGGCAGTCAAGATTTCCGGACGTCCGTCCCGCGCGATGGCGAGGGCAACACCACCATCATCGGTCTTGCGGGCGGACTCGTAGGTAATGCCGCTGACGATTTTAATCCCCTCATCGGCCAGATAGGTGGCAAGCGCAGCGCCGATTTCGGGTTCAGCCTCCGGCAGAAGCCGGCTGCGGAACACGAGTGTCACTTCGACACCGGCCCGTGCGAAAGTCTGGGCAAGCTCCACGCCGATGTAGCCGCCGCCAAGCACTATCATCGAGCGTGGCAGCTCGGTCAGGGCGAGCGCTGTCGTGCTGTCGAGCGGCGATACGTCAGCGATCCCCGGAATCCCCGGCAACGCCGGACGCGCACCGGTGGTGATGATAATTCGCTCGGAGCCGATGTGCTGGCCCGCGACCTGGACACCGCCGTCAACGAGGCGGGCCGGACCTTCGTGGTAGACCACATTGTTGTACTCCGGCAGCAGATCAGCGTATTTCGCCTGTCGCAGACCGGCAACCAAAGCGTCTTTCTGGGCGATCTGAGCGGCCCAATCAACCACGCGCGCGCCGCTTTCGATCCCATCAAACCGGGCAGCCGCATCGTTGGCGTGACGTACAGCCTCCGTGGCCCGGATCAGGGCTTTCGAGGGCACGCAGCCGATGTTGACGCATGTACCGCCGATCGTGCCATGCCCGACAAGAGCCACTTGGGCGCCTAGTTCGGCGGCCGTGATCGCGGCGGAGAAACCGGCCGAGCCAGCTCCGACGACCACAAGATCATAACGGCCGTTGCCTTTGTTGGAAGTTGGAACGTCGCAAGCTTCACACATTCAATTCACCTTTGTTGTCTTGTTATTCATCGAGCAGCAATTGGCATCCGCTGATGAGGCGGAACGCCGACGCCGGTAAAGATAAAGTGCGGACGCCCCAATCGCGGCGAGAGCGATCGGGATCAGCACATAGCCGGCCGCTGCGAACCATGCGGAAAAGCCAAAAGAGCCAGCGGCGACCAAAAGAAATGGCGCGGCGCAACAGATGACGGCGAGAAACCCGACTTCGCCAAGGCCGATGAACTTTCCATCTGTCATGCTGAACCTCCTTACTGCGAAACGCCGGACGGATAGCCAGCATTGGTGGTTGCGGTGATCAGCGCGGCGACATTCGTCTGGCTGTCGTCAAAGCGCACCTTCGCGATCGCCGCGCCGGTCGCCTCCGATACATCAACATCGAGCACGCCTGGAACGTTGCTGAGCGCCCGCTTCACAATCGGGCCGCAGAGTTCGCAGGTGGCATTGGCAACATTCAAGGTTACGGTCTGCTCGGCGGCAAAAGCGTGACCACCCGTCAGCAGGGACGCAGTAAGGGCAATGAGGGGCAGGATTTTCATGAGATTCTCCTTGGGATTAAGCATCGAGGACAAGGCGGGCGGCGTAGGGAAAGCCCACGGCGATAATGATCAAGACAGTTGCGACCCAAAGGCCGATCTTGGCGTTCCGATGGGATGATGGACGCGCGCAGTAGGAACCCTCGGCGCATTCAGCCGCCTTCGGCCTGCGATAGACGAGATAGAAACCGTAGCCGAGGCAGGCGAGCGCGATCGTGATAAACACAGGCTGGTAGGGTTCGAACGCGGTCAAATTGCCGATCCACGCGCCGCTGATGCCAGCGAAGAACAAGGCAAAGGGCAGCACGCAACAGGTTGCTGCGCCCAGTGCCGCAACGATGCCGCCGACCGACAGCAATGCTGCCCGATCAAAACCCTTTTCGGCTGGCTCTGTGACTGTATTTGCCAGCGTCCGTGTTTCATCCTGCATCATCGTTCACATGCTCCCGCAATTGATCTATCGTGACCCTAGTGCCTGTAGCGACTACAGGGTCAAGCGAGAAATTTTCACGGATTTGTGCGAGCTATGTGATGACACAGAATGATGAATTTTCGATCGGCGTGCTGTCCGAGCGCAGCGGCGTCAACATAGAGACGATCCGCTATTACGAGAAAATCGGCGTCATGCCGAAGCCCGCCCGCAGCGCAGCGGGTTATCGTATCTACACAACTGAACACGCAAGGCGGCTGCATTTCGTGCGGCGCGGCCGTGAACTCGGCTTCAGCCTGGACGAGTTGCGCGGCCTGCTTCGCCTGGTCGATGGGCATACCTACACCTGCCGGGAGGTCCATGCGCTCACCATCGAACATTTGAAAGATATCCGTCAGAAAATCGCCGATCTGCGGCGTCTGGAGCGGGCCATGTCGAATATGGCGGCGCAATGCACCGGCGATCAGGTTCCAGAATGTCCGGTCATAGATGCCCTTTTTGAAATGCGGTCAATCAAGCGTTCCCGCTCCGTTCAAGCTTAGCGTACGATTTCGAGCAGCTCTTGTTCTGACCCCTTCGAGAGGGAGCAAGGGGCAAGGGCTGCGCTCAATATGAAATCATGTAAACATGCTTGCATGTAAGCGCAAATTGTGCGATTGTTGTTTCGTACGATACAAAAGAGGCCGCCATGTCCCCCGCCAATCCGACCGCGAAGACCTATGCTGCGCTGAATCGGGCGTTCGATTTCTTCAATGACCGGCTTTTTGGCGGCGAGCTGCCGCCCTGCCTCGTGACCTTGCAGCGGAAGAACAAAGCCTATGGCTATTTCGCTGGCGGCCGGTTCGGATCGAAAGACGGCGCGGAGATCACCGACGAAATCGCGTTGAACCCGTCGCACTTCAAGAGCCGGACGGACGAGCAGAGCCTTTCCACCCTCGCCCATGAGATGGCGCACCTTTGGCAGCACCATTTCGGGAAGCCCTCGCGGAACGGCTACCACAACAAGGAATGGGCGGCGAAGATGCACGCGATCGGCCTGCACCCTTCCGACACCGGCCGACCTGGCGGGAAGGAAATAGGCCAGTCATGCAGCCATTACATCATCGAGGCCGGCCCCTACGCCCGTGCTTTTGCGGAGCTGGCCGCTCAACCTGACTTTTCAGCCCTCTATGTCGAGCTTTGGGACGACGCCGACGCCCGGAAGAAGCGCAAGGCGAAGTCGGCCAGCAAAACCCGCTACACATGCCCGAACTGCGAGCTTCACGCCTGGGCGAAGCCGGGCGCGCGCTTGGTTTGCGGGGAGTGCGACGAGCCTATGGCGGCCGAGGACGGCGACGACGATTAACCGCCCATAAACATAAACATGCTTACATGCTTGCGAGAAAGCATGTAGGTTTCCTTGCATGAAAGGATGAAACCATGATTACAGTAGCGTTCTGCACGCAAAAGGGCGGGACCGGCAAGACAACGATCGCGACGGCGCTTGCGGTCGCGGCGCATCAGGCCGGGAAGAAATCCGCCTTGCTCGACCTCGACCCTCAGACGAACGCCGTCAACTGGTTTGACCGGCGAGAAGGCGATGGCCCTGACGTTGCCTCGATCCAGCCCGGCGCTATCCCGCGCTCCTTGGACGCCTATCGCGGCCTTGGCATGGATTGGGTGTTCATTGATACGCCCGGCAAGATGGACAGCGCCTCGACCGAGGCGGCCAAGCACGCCGACATGGTGTTGATCCCGACCCAAGCGCAGATATTTGCGATCGACACCTTGGAGCCTCTAAAGCGGCTGCTCGACATGGCCGGCAACCCCCCGGCCTTTGTGGTGCTAAATCTCGTGCATCCGAACGCCGGGGGTAGGGCGGCCGACGACGCCGCCGCGATCACAGAGCGTTTCAACGTGCCGGTCGCGCCCATCCATCTGTCGCGCCTGAAAGCCTACGAGGATGCGCCGGCCCTGGGGCAGACGCCGCAAGAGCTGGAACCGCAAGGACGTGCCGCCCAAGAAGTCGCCGGCCTGTTTAGCTTCCTTTCAGAGCAGGCAAGCATGATTACAGGTAAGCATGAAAGGATGAAAGCATGAGCCGCAAGCCTTCCCTTCTGGCGACCGCGATCAAGACGGCGGAGTCGCCGGCGGCCGAGCCAGCAGCTCCCGCCCTTTTCGACACGCCGACCGAGCCGAAGCGGTCGGCTCGCGGCCAGCAGTCGGCCGGAACCTACGTTCCGCCGTCGCGGGCGAACAAGAGCGCCAAAACGCATCACCTGCCGCCGGCCTATTGGGAGACGCTGGAAGAACTCAGCTTCCGAACGCGCGACGACAAAGGCAAGCGGGTTACGCAGGAGCGGCTTGTGGCCGAGGCGCTGAACCTGCTTTTCGCGAAATACAATTTCCCGGTCGTTCGAGAGGATGGGGAATAGCGGGCAAACATGCGTACAGGTAAGCATGTAACCATCCGCCCCCGGCCGAGCGGGCCGGCCGGGGGCTACCGCCGAGCTAGTAGGCGCTTGAAACTATAACAATATGCACTATAGTTTATGGTGCTATAGCGGAGGTTCCGTGCGGATTTTCTTGACCAGAGGCGTTATGCGGTTCGCCCGCCGGCAACGCATTGCCGACGCCAGCTTGAGCGAGGCTATCGAGCGGGCCGAGCGTGGCACTATCGACGCCGATCTTGGCGGCGGCCTCATCAAGCAGCGCGTGGCGCGGCCTGGTCAGGGGCGCTCCGGCGGGTATCGGATGATCGTCGCCTATCGGGCGGCCGGGCGCGCGGTGTTTCTGTATGCGTTCGCCAAGAGCGACCGCGATAACATTGACGATGACGAGTTGGCGGCCCTGCGCACGATCGGGGCGAACTGGCTTGCAGCGTCGGCCGAGCTGGTCGGGCAAGCCATTGAGGACGGAGATTTGAAGGAGATCGAGCATGACGACGACGAAGCCTAGCCGCCTTGTCCGCGAGATCGCGGAAATGGCGGACGCACAGCGCCGCCTTGGGATCATGGACGAGGCGACCTATGAGAAGATCACGGCGCGGCACCTTGGAGAGAAAATCTTGCCGACTGAAACGCCAATGACCGGCGCGGAGGTGCGGGCCGTGCGCGAGCGGGCGCACCTCAGCCAAGCCGCGTTCGGCCGCTATCTCAATGTGACGCCCGGCTATGTGTCGCAGCTTGAGCGCGGCGAGGCGCAGGCCAAAGGGCCGGCTCTGGCCTTGTTGAACGTGATCCGGCGGCGGGGCATCGAGGCGCTGCACTAACCCTACGGGCCAATATGATAAGAGCTGGCCGGCCGGGGCAGGGCGCAGGACGCGGCGATAGCCGCGCCGGCCCGGAGGCGAACGCACTCCCATCTAGTGCCGTAGTGAGCCGGCCGGCGCAGATCGGGGCGACGGCCTCTTGCAGCGCCGTCACACGGTCGACCAGCCAGGTCAATTCCTCGCCGGTGATTTCATAGGCCGGGGAATAGCGCGCGCCGACATAGGCGCGATCGAGGCGGGTAAAGCAGCGCTTGGCGAAACGGGTATCGCGCGGCCACAGGGCGATGAGCTGCGGCGCAAGCCGCTCCGCATGGGAGCGCAGGAAAGTCAGCTTGTGCGATTTGGGGCTGTAGAGCGCCAGGACGAGCAGGACACAATGATAGAATCCTTCGCTCGCCTGGTGCAGAAGGAACGCGGCCTGCCTGCCGTGTCCGTCTTGTAGGGCACGCTTAGCCAGGTCGAGGAAGACGCTGGCATTCGGAAACCAATGCTCGTAATGCCGTCTCGCTTCGGCGCGGGCTTCCTCCGGCGCGAGATTCACGGGGGAGGCGAGGGGGTGGCCGGGAGCCTCATAGAGCACGATTCCGTCGCGGGCTATGTCCACGAAGAAGGGCCGGCCGCGCCTAAGCTGGTCGTTCACGTCCATGATGGGGTCAGAACAAGAGCTGCTCGAAATCGTACGCTAAGCTTGAACGGAGCGGGAACGCTTGATTGACCGCATTTCAAAAAGGGCATCTATGACCGGACATTCTGGAACC
>Ga0209699_100609_pt1 | contig 15296 bp, 12 predicted proteins | sample SynthPrep_1_END__FD_187204 | JGI IMG/M metagenome (GOLD analysis project Ga0209699, IMG submission 187204) | Synthetic microbial communities from Ohio, USA - SynthPrep_1_END_DS7_MetaG (SPAdes) (version 2) | ecosystem: Engineered > Bioreactor > Aerobic > Activated sludge | place: USA: Ohio...
GCAGACCGTCATCAAGCCCCTCGGACGCCTCTTCCGCGGCATGCGCGGACTCTCAGGCTCTTCCATCCTCGGCTCCGGCGAGGTCGCCCTCATCCTCGATGTCGCCGCCATGAGCCACATCGCTACCAGCCAGGAAAACCACACCACCTCGCCGGCTTCCGACAGGGTGGAAACAAATACCGCGACCAAGGCGCTGTAGCGCCATCAACAGACAGGGGAATCGCAATGCTCGGCAATCTGAAAATCGGCGTCAGGCTGGGGATCGGCTTCGGCCTGACCATACTGCTGACCCTCATCCTCACGCTCATCGCGCTCGACCGCCTGGGGGCCCTGAACGACAACACCCAGATCATGGCCCAGCGCGGTTGGCCAGTCAGCCGGATGGCGCAGGACCTGCGTCTCAACGTGGTCCAGAACGCCGTTGCGCTGCGGAACGTGATCATCATCGACGACAAGCTCAAGAATAAGGAGCTCATCAAGCAGATTCTTGACAATCGCAAAGAAAACAGCGGCTTGATCGAGCGCTTTTCCCAGTTGCTGGTGACCGATCGGGAAAAGGAACTCGCCGCAAGCATCAATGCCGCACGCGCCCCCTATGGCGAAGCCCTCGATCGCCTGCTCGTGATCGCCGACAGCAACTCCGCCCAGTTCGATCAGAGCGCCGCTGTAGACATGATGCAAACGGAGTTTCAACGGGTGGCGGACACCTACAGCAACACATTGCAGGCCTTCATCGACCACGAGGCATCCGAGTTCGAGCGGATGTCCAAGGACGCAAGCGCGACTTACACCGACAGCCGCCAGCAGATGATAGGCATCGTCGTTGCGCTGTTCCTGATCGCGAGCAGCATCGCCTTCTTCGTCACCCGTTCCATCACCCGCCCGGTCGGTGAGGCGCTGCGGGCAGCAAACGCATTGGCCGACGGCGATCTGAGCGTGCGCCTGCAAGTGAACTCACGCGACGAGGTCGGCAAGCTGATGGGCGCGATGTCGGCCATGATCGAGAAGCTGGGACAGATCATCGGTGATGTGCGCAGCGCCGCCGACAACCTCTCCTCAGCCTCCGAGGAAGTCTCCGTCACCGCGCAGAACCTCTCGCAATCCTCGTCCGAGCAGGCTGCGGGCATCGAGGAACTCACCGCCTCCGTCACCCAGAACACCGAGAACGCCAAGGTCACCAACAGCATCGCCTCCCAGGCCTCCGGCCAGGCCACCGAAGGCGGTGGCGCCGTGGGCGAGACGGTCACCGCGATGAAGCGCATCGCCGACAAGATCGGCATCATCGACGACATCGCCTACCAGACCAATCTGCTGGCGCTCAACGCCGCCATCGAGGCCGCCCGCGCCGGCGAGCACGGCAAGGGCTTCGCGGTGGTGGCCGCCGAGGTGCGCAAGCTGGCCGAACGCAGCCAGGAAGCGGCGCAGGAAATCAGCGAAGTCGCCAGCGGCAGCGTGCAACTCGCCGAGAAGGCCGGCCAGCTGCTGGGCGAGATCGTCCCGGGCATCAGCCGCACCGCCGACCTGGTCGCCGAAATCACCGCCGGCTCCCAGGAGCAGGCTTCCGGCATCAACCAGTTGAACCAGACCACCCAGCAGAATGCCGCCGCCTCCGAGGAACTGGCTGCCACCGCCGAGGAAATGAGCGGCCAGGCCACTCAGTTGCAGGAGTTGATGAGCTTCTTCCGCCTCGCCGAGGGCAGCGGGCCCCGCGGCCGCTCCGCGGCCAAGCGCTCCGCTCCCCGCGCCCAGCCCCCCGCCCACGGTAGTGGCCATCCGCCCGCGGGCGAGGGCGATTTCGTCCGTTTCGACGACGGGAGGCACGCATGGGCCAACTCGTGAAACGAGAGACGGCCGCGGTTACGGAGAGTGAGGGCGAAGCCCGCCAGTACCTCACCTTCCAGCTCGATGGCGAGGTCTTCGGCGTCAGCATCCTGGTGGTCAAGGAGATCATCGAGTACGGCAACCTCACCCCGGTGCCGATGACGCCGCCCTATGTGCGCGGCGTCATCAACCTGCGCGGTGCGGTGGTGCCGGTCATCGACCTGGCGGTGCGCTTCGACCGCCCGCCGCTGCAGCCAGGACGGCGCAGCTGCATCGTCATCGTCGAGGTCGCCAGCGACGAAGGCCAGCTCGTCTTCGGCGCCATGGTCGATGCGGTCAACGAGGTGCTGGAGGTTCCAGCCCAGCAGATCGAGCCGCCGCCGAGCTTCGGCGCCCGCCTGCGCAACGACTTCATCGCCGGCATGGGCAAGCTCGACCAGGGCTTCGTGGTGCTGCTCGACACCGACAAGGTCCTGTCGGTGCAGGAGCTCGCCCTGGTGGAGCAGATCGCCGGAGACGACGCCCTGATCTGAGTGGCTCGCATCCACCGCCGGTCTGTTCTTCCCAGGTGGAGACCAACCCGGGAAGAACAGACCGGATAGCGCGGCGCCAACGCTCGCCTCACCGCCATCACAACGCTGCGCCCCCGCCGGAAGCGACGGGCAACGCCACCCAGCGCACACCTCATCGCACTTTGCCAACGCCAGTCTGCCCTGCAGGCATACGCAAGGGGCAGCGCATCCGGCCGCCCTTCACGCTTCATCCACTGCCACGCTTGACCGGACACTGCGCCGGCGAACCCTGCACGCACCGCCTGTCCCGCTGCACCTGCCGCGCCATCAGTACCCACCAGGCGTTCCGCCAGCCCGCCCTGCTCAGGCTGCGCCGCTCACCCCGAGGTCTCGGCAGCCATACCGGCGCGCTTGCCGCCAACCACGACGCCCGCCCGCGCGACTCGCTTCAGCACCGCTCCAGGTGCCAGCCGTCGGCGCCCCCTGCCGCCGACGCAATTCCCGCCGACCCGCTATGCTTGCAGCCTCGCCGGCCCGGCCGGCAGCCCCCGAAAGGAAACACTCATGTCCAAGGTCCTGCAGACCCTGCAATGGCGTTATGCCACGAAGAAGTTCGACCCCAGCCGCAAGCTGCCGCCGGAGACGCTCGCACGCATCCTCGAGTCCATCCGCCTCTCGGCCAGCTCCAGCGGCCTCCAGCCCTATCAAGTGCTGATCGTGAACAATCCCGAGTTGCGCGCCCGTATCCGCCCCCACGCCTGGGATCAGGCCCAGGTCACGGACGCCTCCCACCTGCTGGTGTTCGCCGCCTGGGACAATTACACCCCGGAGCGCATCAACCGCATGTTCGACCTGGTGAACGAAGAGCGCGGCTTCCGCAACGAAGGTTGGGAGAACTACCGCAACTTCCTGCTGCAGACCTATCCGCCGCGGCCTGCCGAACTCAACTTCCAGCATGCCGCCCGTCAGGCCTACATCGGCCTCGGCTCGGCATTGATCGCTGCCGCCGAAGAAGAAGTCGACAGCACCCCCATGGAAGGCTTCGATCCGGACAAGGTCGACGAAATCCTGGAACTGCGCGCCCGGGGCCTGCGCTCGGTGCTGTTGCTGCCCTTGGGCTACCGCGCCAGCGAGGGGGACTGGCTGCTTGGTCTGAAGAAGGTACGCCGGCCAGCCAGGGATTTCTTCGTCGAGCTCAACTGAAACCCGGGCATCACCCACGGTGCCCCCGCGGCACGGCGGCGGGGGCACCGCGACTGCGGCGCAGACCACCCGGTGCGGTGCCGACCTCACCCAGGCAGCGGCCCCGCCCTTGAAACCAGGCGCGTCTCGCCCGCGTCTCGCCCTTTCCCTACGCTGAAAATCCGCTAACGGGAGCGCACGTTCCACCGTTCCGCGTCTCGCCCCGCACAGGCCCCGGCATCCCGCTGCATCGGACACTTGATACGGCAAAGATGAAAACGATTTGCATTCCGGAATCGTTTGGGAGATTCTCCGCTACCCTCACATTTGCCGCGCACCTCCTTGGCTCTGCCCCAACCGCTTCCCGACCGCCCCACGCCCGCTGCGCGGACAACCGCCAGCGCCGCGGAAAACCGCCGTGCTTGAGCGCTACTACCGGGAGCTGCTCGGCTTCCTTGCCCACAAGGTCAGCGACCGCAACGTCGCCGATGACCTCGCGCAGGAGAGCTATGTCCGCATGCTGACGATGCAGCGCGCGGGCGAGGCCATCGCCGACCCACGAGCCTTGCTCTACCGCATCGCACGCAATCTGGTCGTGGATCGCCACCGTCGGCGACAGGTGCGTACCGAGGTGATCATCGAAGGCGAGGAGGCCGAACTGCATGCTGCCGGCGTTCCCGCGCCCGAGGTCTGCGAACCCGAGACCGCGGCGATCTCCGCTCAAGGCGTGGATGCGCTGCTCGCCGCCATCGAAGGGCTGCCACCCCGCTGCCGCGAGGCCTTCGTGCTGCACAAGTTCGAGGGCCTGTCCCACGCCGAGGTGGCCGAGCGCATGGGGGTATCGCGCAAGATGGTGGAGCAGCATGTGAAGAACGCCATGCTGGCCTGCCGCCGCTGCCGCAAGGCGCTGGAAGGCGATGCTGCGCCGGGGGAAGGGAAATGAGCGCAGGCCGGTTTTCGTCACGCTCTCTGGCAACCAGGGTTTGCGAGATGGGCAATCCCCGCGGGCCGCAGCGCTTCGCAGGCATCGGCGCCTGCCGGCCAGCCCTGCACGCCCGAGCAGCTCGGCCGACCGCGGCTGGAACCTCCTGTATCCACATCGGGTTTTCATCCGCTCGCGCGTCTACCGGGGTGAGAGGCCGAGCACAGTCATGAGCGACTCACCCATCGATTTCCCCCCTGCCAGCAGCGCCGAAGCGGCCGACGAAGCCGCACTGGACTGGTTCGTCCGCCGCAGTGCCGGCCTGGACGCGGCGGACGAAGCCGCCTTCCAGCGCTGGCTGGCCGCCGACCCGGCCCACGCCACCGCTTTCGCGCGCTGGGAGGAAGACTGGAGCGCGCTGGACAGCCTGCCCGCTGCCGCAGTCCAGGCACTGCGGGATGCGTTGCCGGAGGCCGCTCCCGCCACTGGGGAGGGCGCCGCCAGCCATCCTCGAACCCAGCTTGCAAGCAAGCAGCAAGCCTCGCCCCGCCGCGCCTGGTTCGCCAGCCTCGGCCTGATGCCGCGCGCGGCGATGAGCGCGCTCGCCATCGCCGGCGTCAGCGCCGCCCTGCTCGCCTGGCAGCACCAGCAGCCGCAGTTCGAGCAGCAATACCTCAGCATGCGCGGCGAGCAGCGCAGCGTCGCCCTGCCGGACGGCAGCCAGCTCCACCTGGATACCGCGACCCAGGCCGCAGTCAGCTTTTATCCCGGCCGGCGCGAGGTGCATCTCACCGGCGGCCAGGCGATGTTCGAAGTTTCCGCCAACCCGGAGCGCCCCTTCGACGTGATCGCCGGCCCGGTCCGCGTCACCGTGGTCGGCACCCGTTTCTCGGTGCGCTACACGCCGGAAATCGCCGGCGCTGACGGCGTGCGGGTGGCGGTGGAAGAAGGCCATGTGCGGGTGCGCCAGCGCAGCACCCTGCCGGACCTGGTGGCCGGCCTGTTCGGCCAGAGCACGGTGGACCTGGTGGCCGGCCAGCAACTCCTCGCCGGCACCGACGGCACGCCCGGCCCGGTGGCGGCGGTGGCGCCGGCCGGCATCGCGCCCTGGCGCGACAACCGGGTGAGCTTCAACGACACGCCGCTGGAGCAGGCCCTGGCGGAATTCGCCCGCTACGGCGACACCCGGCTGACGGTGCAGGACCCGGCGGTGGCCGCGCTGCGCCTCACCGGCACCTTCGACCCCAAGCGCCTGGACAACTTCATCCGCGTGCTGCCGCAGGTGTTGCCGGTGCGCATGCGGCAAGGCAAGGATGGCATGGAGATCGTCGCCACAGCGGCAGTGGAAGCGGTGAAGGGCCGCTCGGCGCCGCATTAGGTGCAACGCTGCGAAGGCGGCATGCCGCCGCGCAGATGGCATTTCGGTTTGGCCGAAGCCGCTCCGCAAGTACGGCATTCCGCCACGCCTTTTCCCGGTCTCGGGAGGGCTTTTGCCGCAGGCCTGGGAAATTTTTTCCTCCCGCACAGAACCGACCTAGGGTTTCCCGCGCATCGCGCGTCGACTTGAGAAGGATTCCCATTCCCTTCTTCACGGAGCCGCAGTAGATGTCCTTCAATCGCCCCGCCCGCCCCAAGCAGTTGGTTCTCGCCCTCACCCTTGCCCTGTCGCTGGGTAGCGCCACCCTCTCCACACCCGCCTTCGCCCAGGCTGGCAGCGACTGGGCCGGCACCGCCGTCCGCATCGAGCTCGCCGCCCAGCCGCTAGCGCAGGCGTTGAACGAGTGGGCGCGGCAGACACGGCTGGAACTCATCGTGTCGCCAGCGCTGGTGGCCGGGCGCAGCGCACCGGCGGTGGCTGGCACGATGACGCCGCGCGAGGCGCTGGAGCGCCTGCTGGCCGGCAGCGGCCTTGCCACCGCGCGCGACGGCAACGCGGTGATCGTGCGCCCCGCCAGCCAGTCCTCCGGCCCTGCCGTGCTGCCGGCGGTGGGCGTGACGGCCACGCTGCAGGACGACACCCCCTCCGAAGCCACCGGCGCCTACACCGTGCGCAGCAGCCGCGGCGCCACCGGGCTGGCGCTGAGTCCGCGTGAGACGCCGCAATCCATCAGCGTGATCACCCGCGCCCAGATGGACGACTTCAAGCTCAACAGCGTCAACGACACGCTGGATGCCACGCCCGGCGTGGTCGTCGAAAAGGTGGAGACGGACCGGACCTACTACACCGCCCGCGGCTTCAACATCACCACCTTCCAGGAAGACGGCGTGGGCGTGCCCTTCACCATGGGGCTGGTCGGCGGCGACATCGACACCGCGCTCTACGACCGGGTGGAAGTGGTGCGCGGCGCCAACGGCCTGCTCTCCAACACCGGCAACCCCTCGGCCACGGTGAACCTCGTGCGCAAGCGGCCCACCAGCGAGTTCCAGGCCGCCGCCAGCCTCGGCTACGGTTCCTGGAACGCCAAACGCATCGACGCCGACGTCGCCGGCCCGCTCAACGCCGCCGGCACGCTGCGCGGCCGGCTGGTGGCCGCGGTGGAAGACAAGGATTCCTATCTCGACCGCTACAGCCAGAACAAGAACCTGTTCTACGGCGTGCTGGAGGCCGACCTCGGCGAGCGCACCACCGTCAGCCTGGGCCACACCTACCAGGCCAACCGCAGCGACGGCCAGCTGTGGGGCGGACTGCCGCTATACGACGACAGCGGCCGGCTGCTGAGCTACAGCCGCTCCACCAGTTCGGCGGCGGACTGGACCTACCTGGACACCACCACCCAGCTCACCTTCATCGAGGCGGTGCACCGCTTCGACAACGACTGGGAAGCCAAGGCCGTCTATACCCACAAGGACATCGACTGGCGCGGCAAGCTGCATTACGTCGGCGGCGTGCCGGACAGCAGCGGCAACGGCCTCGTCAGCAGCCCCTCGAAGTACAAGACCGGCAACATCCAGGATTCGGTGGACGTGCGCGCCAGCGGCCCTTTCGAACTCGGCGGCCGCCGGCATGAGCTCATCCTCGGCGCCAGCTGGTCGCTGTCGGAGGCGGACGCCACCACCCTCAGCGGCGCCGGCAGCGCAGTGCCGCCGCTGCAGGGCTGGGACGGCAACATCGCCGAGCCGGCCTTCACCGCCGACGGCGGCGGCGGCGAGTACGCCGACCGCCAGCGCAGCCTGTATGCCGCCACCCGGCTCAACCTGGCCGATCCCTTCAAGCTCATCCTCGGCGTGAACGCCACCCACTTCCGCTCCACCGGCAGCAACTACGGCGTGGATCGGGATCGCAAGGAAGACGTGCTCACGCCCTATGCCGGCGCCGTCTACGACATCAACGAGGCGGTGTCCGCCTACGCCAGCTACACCGAGATCTTCAACCCGCAGAGCGAGCTGGACGCCCAGCTGCGCCGGCTGGACCCGGTGACCGGCAGCAACATCGAAGGCGGCCTCAAGTTCGAGCTGCTGCAGAAGCGGCTCTACGGCACGGTCAGCGCCTTTCGCAGCAAGCAGGACAACCTCGCCAGCTACGTCACCAACCTCGGCACCATCGCGGTGTACGAAGGCACCAAGGTGCGCTCCCAGGGCGTGGAACTGGAGCTGAGCGGCGACCTCACCGAGCGCCTGCAGATGACGGCCGGCTACACCAAGCTCGCCATCGAGGACGACGAGGGCGAGTCCGCCCGCCTGTTCACCCCGCGGCAGATCTTCCGCCTCAGCACTACCTGGCGGGTGCCCGGCGTGGACAAGCTCAAGCTCGGCGCCAACCTCAACTGGCGCTCGCGCACCAGCAACTCCACCACCCTCAACGGCCAACCGCTGAAGATCAGCCAGTCCGCCTACACCCTGGTGAACCTGATGGCGCGCTATGACATCAGCGACAAGCTCTTCGTCGCCGCCAACCTCAACAACCTCACCAACGAGAAGTACCTCACCAGCCGCTACTGGGCCGACCAGGGCTACTACGGCGCGCCGCGCAACGCCACCGTGTCGCTGAACTGGAAGTACTGAGGGAAGGAGCCACCGCCATGCGCAGCCTGTTCGTCGCCCTGCACCGCTGGGCCGGCCTCTTCATCGCCGTCTTCCTGTTCGTCACCGGCCTCACCGGCGCGGTGATCTCCTGGGACCACGAACTGGACGAGTGGCTCAACCCGCATCTGAACGACGCCCGGGCCGCCGGCCCGGCGCGCGATCCGCTGGAACTGGTGGCGGAGGTGGAGGCCCGCCACCCGCAAGTGCGGGTCACCTCGCTGCCGCTGGCGGCCGAGCCCGGCCACAGCTATTCCTTCTGGGTTGAGCCGCGGGTCGATCCCGCCACCGACCGCCTCCATGAACCCGGCTACAACCAGATCTTCGTCGACCCGGCCAGCGGCGAGGAGCTGGGCCAGCGCGAATGGGGCGCGGTGTGGCCCATCACCCGGGAGAACTTCGTCTCCTTCCTCTACAAGCTGCACTTCAGCCTGCACATCCCGGAGATCGCCGGCAACGACCACTGGGGCCTGTGGCTGCTGGGCGTGGTCGCGCTGATCTGGACGGTCGACTGCTTCACCGGCGTCTATCTCACCCTGCCCGCCCGCCGGCGCGCACGGGCGGCGGCGAAAGTGGAGGCGCTGGCGGCGGAGGATCAGCTGGCGGCAGACAAACCCACGGCATCCCCTCTCCAGCGCAGCGGGTGGCAGCGCTGGAAACCCGCCTGGAAGGTGCGCTGGCGCGGCGGCCCCTACCAGCTCAACTTCGACCTCCACCGCGCCGGCAGCCTGTGGACCTGGGGCCTGCTCTTCATCGTCGCCTTCACCGCGTTCTCGCTCAATCTCTACCGCGAGGTTTTCTTCCCGGTGATGACGCTGGTGTCCGACGCCACGCCCTCACCCTTCGAACTGCGGGAGCCGCGGCCGATGAACCGCCCCATCGCCGAGACCTACGGCTACCGCGAGGCGGTGGACAAAGCACGCGCCGAGGCACAACGCCGCGGCTGGGATGCGCCGCCGGGCAGCATGTTCTACTCGCCGGAATTCGGCATCTACGGCGTCGCCTTCTTCCACCCGGAGGAAGGCCACGGCGCCGGCGGCGTCGGCCACCGCAGCCTCTACTTCGACGGCGTGGATGGCAGCCTGCTCGGCAGCCGCGAGCCGTGGACCGGCACCGCCGCCGACCTCTTCGTGCAGGCGCAATTCCCGCTGCACTCCGGCCGCATCCTCGGCCTGCCGGGCCGCATCCTGATCTCGGTGATGGGCCTGGTAGTGGCCATGCTGTCGGTCACCGGCGTCTATATCTGGTGGAAGAAGCGCAAGGCGCGGCTGAAGAAGGCCGCTGCCACGGCGCGGAACACGCTGGCGAGCGCGACGCGCTGAAACCCGGTTCACCGGGCGCGGGGCGTGGCCATGGCCTTTGCCACGGCCGCGCCGGCGGGCGGCTGCTAGACTGAAGCAAGCCTCGCCCTTTTCCCGGAGCCCGCCATGGACCTCGACCTCGCCGCCTTCCGCCTCAATGCGCTCGCCACGCTCACCAACGGATCGAGCAGCAATCGCAGTTCCGGCAGCACCACCGACTTCATGACCACGCTGCTCAACGCCCAGACCGCGCTGATCTCCGGCGCCGGCACCAGCAGCGCGGCCAGCGGCATGGGCAACCTGCTGGGAAACAGCACCTCCCAGCTCAACTCGGTGCTCTCCCAGTTGGAAGCCAGCAACAGCGCCTTCATGAAACGCTACAACGCCCGCGTCGAGGCGATAGGCGACGAAGCCGAGGTACTCACCCAGCTGCGCGCCCGCATGGCCGAACTGGGCGAGGCCAGCGACGGCCTGGGCAAGCTGGACGCCAGCAGCAGCGACGGCGACATCAAGGCCGCACTGCAGGACTTCGTCACCCGCTACAACGCCTGGGACAGCGAGTTCGACCCCTACTTCGAGGACGGCGCCCTGCTGGACGACAACCAGGCCGGCGAAGTCGCCCGCTTCTCGCTGCGCCGCGAGGTCGGCTCCATCTTTCACGGCGCCGGCCACGGCGGCTACGCCCTCGGCCTCACCGACATGGGCGTCACCTTCACCCCCGACGGCCAGCTCAACTTCGACGAAGCCGCCTTCGACAGCGCCCTCGCCAAGAACCGCGAGGCCGGCGTGCAGACCCTGAACAACATGGCCAAAGCCTTCGGCGACGCCGCCGAACTGCTCTCCTCCGACGGCCACCTGCTGGACCGCCGCATCGCCAACGCCGAACGCGCGGTAGCCTGGGCGGCGGACCATCAGTCCGAGGTGGAGGGTGAGTTCGGAGCGGGAGCGGTCACCGCCCGGCTCAACAAAGCGCTGTATCGATGAGGGTGGTCTGGGGTGGCAGCCTGTCTGGCGGCCGCCTCTCCCACAGTCATCTGAACCCGCTGCCGCCTGCCTAGAGATCCAGCACCAGCAGCGGCGTATGGGAGCGCGAGCAGCATGGCGTGAAGCTGCGGTTCAGCGCATGTTCTTCGGCGCTCATGAAGATATCGCGATGCTCCGGCCGGCCTTCCAGCACCGGGGTGAGACAAGTGCCGCATACGCCCTGCCCGCAAGCCAGCGGCAGCTCCACGCCAGCCCGCGCCAGCGCCGCGGCCACCGATTCTTCCGCACCCACTTCCACCTCCAGCCCGGTTTGCGCCAGCCGGACCAAGAAAGCCCCGCCCGCCCTCGCCGGCGCGCTGAAGTACTCCCGGTGCAAGCGGGCATCGGCGACGCCAGCCGCCCGCGCCGCGGCCAGCATCGCCTCCATGAAGCCGGCGGGACCGCAGACGTAGACATGGCTCTCCGCCGGCAAGCCGGCATACAAGGCTACCGGGTCGAAACCCGGCCCCGCTGCGTCGTCCGCATGCAGCCTCACCCGTGCGGCGAAATCCGCCTGCCGCAAAGCCTCGCGGAAGGCCTGCCGGCCGGCGGAGCGAGCGCAGTAATGCAGCACGAAATCCTCGCCCTCCGCGGCAAGCGCATGTGCCATGCCGAGCAGCGGCGTGATGCCGATGCCGCCGGCCAGCAGCACGCTGGTCCTGCCCGGCGGCGTCACCAGCGGGAAGAGATTGCGCGGCTCGCCAAGCTGCAGCAGCGCGCCTTCCTCCAGCGCGTGCATCTCCGCCGAACCGCCCCGCCCTTGCGCCGCCAGCTGCACGCCGAGCAGGTAGTGCCGCCTCTCCGCCGGCGGATTGCAGAGCGAGTACTGGCGAATGCGCCCGCTGGGCAGATGGACGTCGACATGCGCACCGGCGGCGAAGGCCGGCAGCTCGCCGCCCGCCGGATCGACCAGGGTGAAGCCGGCGATGCCGTCCGCCAGCTTCTCCTTGCGCTGCAATTGCACACTGAGCATCGGAATACCCCGGCAAGCGGCGCTCAGGGCGCCCGGCTGTCGACCAGCCGGTAGGCGCCGTTCTCCACCCTCACCAGCACCCGCGCTCGCTCGTCATGGCCGAAGTGGTCGCTGGGGCTCATGTTGTAAACCCCGTACACACCGACCACATCGCGCGTTCCTTCCAGCGCATCGCGCAGCGCCTGGCGGAATTCGGCGGTGCCGGGCACCGCCTTGTCCTTCGCCTTCCGCGCGGCGGCGTCCAGCAGCAAGTGGGCATCCCACACCAGGCCGCCGTGCGGGCTCAGGGAATCCGCGCCGTAGCGGGCTTCGTAGCGCTTCACATAGTCCAGGATCACCGGCTTCATCGGATGGGAGTCCGGCAGCTGGTTGCCGACGACGACCGGGCCGGTGACATACAGCCCGCCCTCGATGGCCTTGCCGCCGACCCGCAGCACGTCGCGGCCAATGGCGCCGTGGGACTGGTAGATGCGCCCCTTGTAGCCGCGCTCCACCAGGGTGACGTGCGGCAACACCGAGGGCGTGCCGGAGGCGGCCACCAGCACCGCGTCTGGCCGCGCGGCGAGGATCTTCATGACTTGGCCCATCACCGAGGTGTCGTTGCGGTTGTACTTCTCGGCCAGCAGCACCTTGATGCCCTGCGCGTCCAGCGCCTTGCGCATCTCGCCCATCAAGCCCTCGCCGAAGGGGTCGGCAAAACCGATCATCGCCACGCTGGCGACGCCGGCGGCCTTCATGTCGTCCGCGATCGCGCCCACCATGAGGCCGTTGTGCTGCGGTACCCGGAACACCCAGCGCTCCTTCTCGGCGGGCAGCACGACCGGCGACAGCGAGATCAGCGGCGTCCTGTGCTCGCCGATCACGTCCACCAGCGCCAGCGTGTTGGATACGGTGGAGGAGCCGAGCACCACGTCCACCTTGTTCTCCTCGACGAAGCGGCGGGCGTTCTTCGACGCCTGGGTGGGATCGGTTGCGTCGTCCAGCAACACGTAGCGCACCGGCAAGCCGCCCAGCGTCGGCGGTAGCAAGGCCACGGTGTTCTTCTGCGGAATGCCGAGGGCGGAAGCCGGGCCGGTGGCCGAGGTGGTGATGCCGACGGTGATGTCCGCCGCCGCCACCGGCGCGAGCGGCAGCAGGGCCGCCGAGGCGGCGGTGAGGAATGCACAGGCGAGAGCCTTCATGATGTCTCCTTGGTAGGGAAGGAAATCGCGGAAGTCCGCCGGCATGGCGGCCTCCGTCTGCTTGGGTCAACTGGATTGCGGATGCGGGGAAAGCGATGCGCCGCCGCATGGCGGCGCATCGAGGCAAGCGCGCAGGCAGCCGGCACGCCTTCAGGCGGCGTCGCGCGCCTTCGCCGTTTCCTTGCGGATCAGGCTGTCGATGAGCCAGCGGAACTGGCCGAGCGCGGCATCCACCGTCAGCGGCTGCATCTTGAAGCCGGGGTCCAGCGCCAGGTTGCGGTGCTGGCCCATGATCATCTCGCGGTCCTCCTCGAAGGCGGTGATGACGCCCTGGTGGATGGCGTCGGTCACCTCCGGCTGGTCGGTGAGGAAGTTGTGGGCGTGGGCGAAGAAGTAGTGGGTGGAGCCCTCCCTCTCCGGCGTCAGCGCCTGGAAGCCGCGGAACTCGATGGCCTTGTCGCGCCGGCCGTCGTCGAAGGGCATGCCGGCCGGCACCATGCCGGCGTCCATCAGCAGCACGCCGGGCACCAGGAATTCATAGAACATCCAGCGATCCACCTTGGTGTCGGCCGGATAGCCGCCGAACTTGCGCGAATAGCCCGGCGCCTCGGTGTCGCGCACCACCTTCTTCAGCATCAGGCTGCGGCTGCGCCGCTCCACCGTGGGCAGCACCGCCGCGTAGTCGGTGGAGCCGCCCAGCGTGGTCGGATGCAGGAAAGGCAGGTGGGAAAAGTCCAGCAGGTTGTCGGTGATCAGCAGGTAATTGACGTCGTAGTGGATGTAGCCGTCGCGGGACTTCCACGCCGGATCGTCCAGCAGGTGGGTGTCCGGTATCAGGCTGACATCCGCCTCTTCCGCCGCGCCCATCCAGATCCACACCCAGCGGTGCGATTCCACCGCGGCGAAGCTGCGCACCTTCAGGCCGGGCGGAATCGCCTTCTGCGCGGGCGCGGAAACGCACTGGCCGCTGCGGTCGAACACCAGGCCGTGGTACATGCAGCGCACGCAGTTGCCGCCCTCCTTGCGACCGAGCGACAGCGGCGCGCCGCGATGACAGCAGCGGTCCTCCATCACCACCACCTCGCCCTTGTCGTCCCGCCACAGCACCAGCGGAATGTCGCAGATGGTGCGCGTCAGGAAACCCTCGGCCGGCACCTCCTTGTCCCACGCCGCCACGTACCAGCAGTTCTTCACATACATCGCTTGTCTCCTCCAGGCATGAACAGTTGTCACTGTCTTCATTGCTTTGAGGACATTCTCGGAGCCGGGCGGCTATTATTCAAATTAATCCATATCAAGCTAAAAATGACCAATACTCATACAACCCAGCTCGACCTGAACCTGCTGCGGGTCTTCTACTGGATCTATGTGGAGCGCAGCGTGGGCGCGGCCGGGCGTCAGCTGGGCATCACCCAGTCGGCGGTCAGCCATTCGCTGCGCAAGCTGCGGGAGACCTTTGGCGACGAGTTGTTCGTGCGCGCCGGCAGCAGCATGCTGCCCACCACCAAGGCCATGGGCATCTTCGATCCCATAGACGAAATGCTGCGCCGGCTGGAGGGAGAGGTGCTGCCCAGCACCCGTTTCGACCCGGCCGCGGCGCAGCGCAGTTTCTCGTTGGCGATGATAGACATGGCGGAAATCGTCTTCCTGCCGCCGCTGATGCGCTATCTCAAGGTCCACGCGCCGCGCTGCACCCTGCAGAGCCACCGGGTGGGCAACGAGGCGATGGTGAATGCGCTGGAAACCGGCACCGCCGAACTGGCGCTGGGCACAGTCTCCGACATTCCCGCCTACCTCTATCGCCAGAACCTGTTCCAGCACGGTTACCAGGTGCTGGCCTGGGTGCAGCATCCCCGGCTGGCGAAGAAGAAGACCCTGAGCTGGCACGACTACCAGAGCGAGCAGCATGTCGCGGTGCTGACCGGCACCGACCATTACCTGGAGACGATGACGCTGCTGCCCAAGGGCATACGCCGGCGGATCTCGACCACGGTGGGCGGCTATCTCTCGGTGCCCTGGCTGCTGGAATCTTCCGACCTGATCGCCACCGTGCCGACCAAGCTGGCGGACATCGTCGCCACGCCCGGCTCGCCGCTGAAGCAGTTCCCGCTGCCAGAACCGGCGGTGCCCTACACCCTCCATTCCCTGTGGCATCCGCGCTGGCAGAACGACCCTGCGCACCGCTGGCTGCGCGGGGTGATCTTCCAGATCATGAGCCGCTATCCGGCGGTGGACTGAGTAACCGTCTTCAAAGTCAAGTGCGATGAAGCGATTTGTCCCAAGGGGAGTTGGTTCTGACCATGGCGTTGAGCATGGTCAGCAGCTTGCGCATGCAGGCTACCAGGGCCACTTTGGGCAGCT
>Ga0209699_100610_pt1 | contig 15289 bp, 14 predicted proteins | sample SynthPrep_1_END__FD_187204 | JGI IMG/M metagenome (GOLD analysis project Ga0209699, IMG submission 187204) | Synthetic microbial communities from Ohio, USA - SynthPrep_1_END_DS7_MetaG (SPAdes) (version 2) | ecosystem: Engineered > Bioreactor > Aerobic > Activated sludge | place: USA: Ohio...
CGCCGCGGAACACGGTCTTGTGAGGTTCGATCCACTCGATCCCGGCGTCAGGATCGACGTTTGGCTGGTGATCCACGAAGACGTGCGCGACACGCCACGCATACGTGTTGCCATGGACTTCATCAGTGAAAGCCTCAAGCCCTTGTGGTGTTCCTGATTATGCGCAGATCAAGCCTGCGCCATTGCCGAATTTTCCGGGATTTGGCGCGGTGTAAAATGCCGCGTGACAGGGTCTGTCCTGCGCGCGTGCAGTGACCGGTTGTACCTGCCCGCATTCCCACCCTATTCCCGATACCTGAGCGTGGAGTATTTTCATGTCTTTGATTGCTCGTTACAGGAGAGGTACCGCCGGATACCTTGTTCTCCCTGCCAAAAAACGCAGCGCAAAAACATCCGCTCGAAATCGTCAGCGGGTGGGCCTGCTAATTGTGGCATTTGCGATCGGTTATGCCGCGATAGCAGTCCGCCTTCTGCAATATGGCTATTTTTCCGAGAGTGACGCGACGGCGAGTATTCCACGATCTCCCAATATAATCGCCTCCCGCCCCGACATTCTGGACCGCAACGGCCAGCTTATCGCAACGGATATCAATCTCATCTCGCTTTATGCAGAGCCTCGCCGCGTTGTTGATGCAAATGAGGCCATCGAAAAGCTCGCCTCTGTTGTTCCCGACCTGGATTGGGCTGACCTGCACAGAAAACTAACGTCTGACTCCGGTTTTCAGTGGATCAGGAGACAGCTTACGCCCCGCCAGGAAGCTGAGATCATGCGCCTTGGCATTCCGGGCATCGGATTCAGACCCGAAAAGCGGCGGTTTTATCCTGGCGGGCCAGTGGCATCTCACATTGTCGGGCATGTCAACATCGATAATCAGGGGCTGGCGGGCATTGAGCGCTATCTCGACAGGCAAGGCCTGGCAGACTTGCGTGGAGTTGGCCTTACCGATCCCACCCAGCTTGAACCGGTCCGGCTGTCCATCGATTTGCGCGTTCAGAGCATCGTGCATAACGTCGTTAGCGATGCCTTGAGGAACTATCGGGCGGAAGCGGCAGGTGCCGTCGTAATCGATGTCGACACAGGCGAGGTTCTCGCGATGGCGTCCGTCCCCGACTATGACCCGAATGAACCTTCGCGGCGCCTTGCCGATGGCACGATCGACAGGGATTACGAAAAGGGATGGTTCAACCGCATGAGCAATTCAGCGGTTGAGATGGGCTCGACCTTCAAGGCGTTCACCCTTGCCATGGGGATTGATGCAGGCGTCGTCAATCTGAACTCGGTCGTTGATGCCTCCCGCCCGCTGAAAATGGGTGGTTTCATCATCAGGGATTTTCACGGCCGAGGACGGCCGCTGACAATCCGGGAAGTCTTTCGCTACTCATCAAACATCGGCACGGCAAAGATCGCTGATCTCGTTGGCCTGGAAAGTCACCAGCAATTTCTCTTCAGACTGGGCTTGTTGTCAAAGATGCAGACGGAGTTACCGGAAATTGCCTCGCCCGCAGCGCCAAGGAACTGGAAAAAGATCAATTCCGCAACAATTTCCTTCGGTCACGGTCTGGCCACGACACCGTTACAGACGGCTGCGGCTGCGGCGGCCCTCGTAAACGGTGGCATATTTCGGCACCCGACCTTCATCGCCGACAGTGGGAGGCGTCACCAAATCACCGGCAGACGTGTCCTGCAGGCCTCGACCAGCGCAAAGGTCCGCGAGCTGTTCTGGTACAACGGCACCCAAGGTTCGGGCCGAAACGCCCAGGTGGCCGGTTTTGATGTAGGTGGGAAAACCGGGACAGCGGAAAAGGTTATCGATGGCAAATACGCGAAGAACCTGAACTTCAATACATTCCTCGCGGCATTCCCCATGCACCGCCCTCGTTATTTGGTGCTGTCGATCATTGACGCCCCGCTTTCCGGTGAGCGTGGCGGGCGCCTGGCGGCCTTCAATGCCGCGCCGATGGTGCGCGACATCATCGAGCGCGCCGCACCACTCCTCGGGGTTCGACCGTCATTCGGGAACCCGCAGGCATATCCTTTGATGAACTACTGAATAGGCGATGAACCCATGTCATTCGCAGATACTGAATTTTCAGGTTATTTGATGATCTTTCCCCCGGCGAGCGACATTATCCACATCCTCTATTTCGTTGCGATTGTCGCAGAGGCCATGACAGCCGCACTCGCCGCCGGCCGTCGCGAAATGGATTGGATCGGCGTATTTCTGCTTGGATGCATTACCGCCCTCGGCGGTGGAACCGTGCGCGATGTTTTTCTGAACCACTATCCGCTATCGTGGGTCGAAAATCCCAGCTATCTCCTCGTGACGGGATTATCTGCGCTGGCGACGATCCCGATCGCCCGATATATGTATCACCTGCGCAAGATGTTCCTTTTTCTTGACGCGATAGGACTGGTCGTCTTCACCGTCATCGGCTGCCAGATTGCGTCAAACCTCAACCTGCCGCTGGTTGTCGTGGTGGCGGCAGGCGTGCTGACTGGATGTCTGGGCGGCGTACTTCGGGATATCCTGTGCAACGAGGTACCGCTCTTGTTTCGTTCGGAACTCTATGCAACCGTCTCGGTCTTTACGAGCCTGATCTACTTGATCGTGCCCCTCCTGGGGGTTTCCCACGCGATATCCTCGCTCGTCGCAATGGCCCTCGGGTTGATGCTCCGGCTCCTAGCAATACGCTTTAACTGGTGTGTACCGACATTCGTTTACACGAAAGACCCTCACTGAGGAGCGAGCGCATTCTTCACCGCCGCAAGGCCGCGGCGTAAAAACGGGTCGGAGTGCACGTAAAAGAACTGCACTCCACGCGCCCGCCAGTGCGGGATCTCTTCCAGCGTTGCAAGCGTGCCGGCGATCTTTCCCGCTGCGCGAATTTTTTCGACGGCGACGGCGACCTTGTCGATCACCACATCCGGGCGCGGTGCCGTGGACGTCGTACCAAACAAGATCGAAACTGATAGCAAGGCTTAGCGCCGGAGAGGCCAAATCCTATGTGCCGTATCTCATGTGTTGCCGCCATTGGTGGATCGAAGCGTTTAGCCTAACAGGGTAAGCCCTGACGCTGCGCCCTTGCCCAAGGCCACGATAGTCTCCAGCATTGCATTCCAAAAGTGGTTGGTTCCGGTCGTCAGCGTTGTCATCTCTGAACGTCTCATTGACTCAGAAGCAACGAGGGGTGGTTAGAAAAATTTCTATATTTCACTCCTAAATATACACCGCACGGCAATACATAGCGTATGCCGATATTTCAACGATTAGGGAAATAAATGCTCTACAGCGCTATTTCATTATTATGCCGCGTGACAATGCTCGTTCTCGCGAGGGCGTTTGTGGCGTCATCGGAAAGATATGCATTCCGCGTTGGCGCCTTCGGCCTGTCAGAGTTGCGACATTGAACTGCCGCCACATCATATATCCCTCGGGCACGCCGCAAGATCCGCGCCAACGTACGCCCCTGCTTTACACCTGCTGAATTGAGAATTTGTGTTTTATGTCGGGGATTTAAGGCCGACGATCGTAGCTGTCTAGCGTACTGGATCGTAGTTTCGGGCTATTGTGGGATACTGCAGCGTAGGAAATGGTTGCGGGGGCATGCAGTCACCGATACCGACATTCGATCCAAGTCGCCGTCTGATAAAAATAATTGATGTTTGAGGGCCACGCGGCCGTCTGAAACTGCACCTCGGCTCGCGAGGGTACGACCTGCTGACAAAGCTCCGTCGCCTCGCTCAAATATGGACTGTTTCACGCTGCCGCATGTGCAATTTGGCGGCATTTTACGTCATACACTCCTTCATCGCCGGCGGTTTTACCGCCAGCGATGAAGATAGTCATTCGCAACGTCAGCGGACAGTGTAGCCGCCGTCGACGGGCAGAGCATGTCCGACAATGAAACTGGAATAGGGACTGCATAGCCAGAGCACGGCGTCAGCAATTTCCTCCACCGTCCCCAGCCTGCCCATCGGCACTTCCTTCATGAGTTCGGCCATGGCTTCCTTCTGTGTTTCCAGCATGCCCGAGACCATCGGGGTCTCAATGATGCCGGGGCAGATCGCATTAATGCGAATACCCTTGGCGGCGTATTCCAGTCCGGCGCTCTTCGTCAGGCCGACCACGCCGTGTTTCGATGCGTGATAGATGCCACGTTCCGCGATGCCGACGAGTCCGCCGAGCGATGAATTGTTGACGATCGCGCCGCTTCCCTGCCTGCGCATCTCCATAAGTTCGTATTTCATGCAGTTCCAGATACCCTTGAGGTTGACGCCCATGACGAATTCAAAGTCCTCGGGGTCTGCGTCGGCGGTCTCTGCCACCGGACTTTGAACGCCGGCGTTGTTGAATGCGAAATCGAGCTTTCCGAACGCAGCTACCGTCTGTTTGACCATCGCTTCTGCATCCGTAAGGCTTGCCACGTCGCATCGAATGCCGACAGCCCGGTGCCCCGCAGCAACCAATGCTTCGGCCTCCGCCTGTACCTTTCCGCCGTTGATATCGGCAAGCGCCACAGCCGCACCCGCCTGCGCGAATGCCTTGGCCGCAGCCAAGCCCATACCCGAGGCTGCACCGGTAACAAGTGCTACCTGATCGTCGAATCTATATGTCATTACATAGTCCTTTCTTGGAATTCGAAGGCCCGTCCAGGCGCTTACGCGCGGCTTGCGAAAGAACGAGCGGAGGTAAGTCCGAAAGAATATCCGGGCTGCAAGCGCAAAACGGGATTTTGGGGAGACCTAGCCCTTTGGCGTCAGGCGCAGGAGGCGATCATCAGACGGCCCTTCTGCCCGCGGGGAGCGATTGGTCGTGATCAGATAGATTGCTTCGCCTACCGGCAATACATCACGCATCCGCTCACCATTCACGAACACGGGCTTGAGCTCATTTGCCTGTTCATCGAAGACATACAGCCCCTGCGCTCCAAGTGCTGCGACGAGTAGTTCAGAGCCTGCGAACGCCGCCCCGGAAGGCGCCCATGTCCGGTTGCCGGAGTTTAGCCTTGCTGTTTCCATGCCCTCACGTGTCTCATTGCCGTCGATTACGGGCCATCCATAGTTGGCTGCGGGCTTGATGACGTTGATTTCATCCCGCGCCGACTGACCATGTTCGACTTCGAACAGTTCCCCCTTCGGGCTCCAGGCGAGACCCTGCGGATTGCGATGGCCGTAGGAATAGACAAGAGAGCCAGGGAAAGGATTGTCGGCCGGCACTTGCCCGTCCAACGTCATCCTTAGCACCTTGCCTGCCAGGTTGCCGAGATCCTGGGGTCGCGTCCTGCTTTCCGTCCAGCCCGTCGTGACGTAGAGGAAACCATCGGGACCGATTGCTACCCGGCCGCCATTGTAGAGCCTGTGACCCGGGATGCCTGCCAGAAGGGTCCGGGTTTCCCGCCAGTTCCGGCCATCGAAGCGGGCTTCAATCACCTTGTTGCTCAGGCCGGATGCGGCCTGATAAGTATGGTAGAGATAGGCTGTCCCGTCGGAGACAAAATCCGGGGACAAGGCCATTCCGAGGAGACCGCCGCCGCCCTCCCTGGCTATCGGTTCCGATGTCTGGAGCCGGTAGCGGCGGCGTACACCATTCTCGATGATGACAATATTGCCCGCGGCTTCGGTGAGGAACAGACGGTCAGCGACATGTTCGATTTCCCACGGATAATCGAGACCGCTTGCAACGATTTCGACATTCCAATCCTCGGTGGACATATCCGCCAACGGCCGTGACCGGCTTTGCGACTGAGCAAGCAGGGTACTTGAGAAAAGTGCCGCAAATAAAACGGCGCAGACGGAAGTCGCCAGGGTATTCGTCATATTCGTCATCCTTGGAGATCGGAAAGTTTGAGCATCGCCTTGGGGCAACGCGGCCGCCGCCAATGGTGGTCAGTCGAGATAGACTTCGTCCGCCACCCTTTCGAGCCATTCAACGTTTCTGCCGTCCCTCATATTGGTGATCGCGATATGGCTGACGCCGTTCGTTGCGGTCGCACCATGCCAGTGCTTCACGCCCGGCGGCGCCCAGATCACATCGCCGGGACGCATCAGGCGCTTTTCACCACCTTCATCCTGCACCCAGCCAGTACCAGACGTGACAATCAGAACCTGACCGGCAGGATGGGTGTGCCAGTTCGAGCGTGCACCGGGTTCGAAGGTTACAAGCCCGCCCGTATTCGAGGTATGTTCGTTATTTTGATAGAGAGGATCGACCACGACCGAGCCGGTAAAATTCTCGGCTGGCCCATTGAGGGAGGGGCGAGAACCACCAGCGCTAAACTGGCTGGATTGGGCATGGGCCTGCGCCGATGCGAGAAACGCAAAAACGAAAGCGGTAGAGACAGATACCTTCATGACTTTTCCTTTCCCTGTATGGAGTTTTCATCAGTCAACTTGGCCTTGGCAGCAGCAGGCAGCCGAAATCGTTCCCGCCCTACCGATAGGGCGCAGTTGGGTTTGATCGCATTTCCGCTTGAACCAGCGCCGCGGCATTAGCCGCGATACTGGTCGTCCGATACGTGTTCCATCCAGTCGACAACCTTGCCGTCGATATGTTCCTGAATAGCAATGTGACTCATTGCCGATGTGGACGCGGCTCCATGCCAGTGCCTTTCGCCGGGCTCAAACCACACGACATCGCCCGGTCGGATTTCCTCGACCCGGCCGCCTTCCTTCTGAACACGTCCGATGCCTGAGGTCACGATTAACGTCTGGCCGAGCGGATGCGTATGCCATGCGGTTCGGGCACCGGGCTCGAAAGTGACATGGGCCGAAGAACCGCGGCGAGCATTATTGGCCAAAAACAGGGGATCGACCCTGACAGAACCGGTAAACCAGTCGGCCGGCCCTCTCCCGGAAGGCTGCGAGCCGTTTCTGATGATTTCCATATAATGCTCCTATTCACAAAGTCCCTACATTGATGCCCTGAACATAGCGCGATCTATTGAAGCGAATTAGACGGGTAATTCTGAATGGACTTATGTTCTTCACGCATCAATAATCGACTTTCTTATCGCAATTCTGCCGGTCAACCATGCAACCGGGACCGCTAAAAGAACGATGACGGCACTCCAAAAATAGGCCGCTTGGATTTGACCAACCGGAGCAATCAGCCCAAGGGCGGGACTGGCAAGTCCGATCGCCAGATCGGGAAATGCGGAATATGCCGCCATTGCAAGCCCCCTGTTCTGGGAACCGACACGATGAACAGCTTCAGCCCCGAACGCGGGAAATACCATTGCCCATCCCGCGCCGGTCATGGCCGCTCCGATCCCGGCAAACCATGGGGAGGACGCGCCCCACAGAAATGACTGCCCCGCAGCGACGACGAGCGTGAAGAGAAGGCCGACACGCCATCCTCCAGTATGATCGATGAGATGGCCAAGGAACAGGCGTGCAGCGATCAGTGCTACCGCAAAGGCCGAAACGGGAAGCCACGGCATGCCCCAGCCATTCTGGGCATAAAGGAGAGTGGAAAAAGAAATCAGTGCGGAAAAACCCACGCCGTTGAGCGCCGCGCCCATGCCGGGCAACCACACGATGCCGAGGGTCTTGAGCACAGATCCCTTGGCGGACGTCTGAATGGTGCCGACATCGAGTGCTTTCACCGCAATCATTGAGAACAAGGGCAAGACTATGGTTACGACCGAGATCGCGAGAAACCCCATATTCCCATAAAGAAAGCTGCCGATCGGCGCTCCCGAAGCGAAGGCTGCAAACATCGCGGTTCCAACCCAGGCAATCACTCTTCCCGTATTCCTGGGACCGAAAAGGGAAAGGCCGAGCGTCATCGCACCTGTGATAATGAAACTTTCCGCCCCTCCAATGATCGCCCGGCCGGCGAGAATGAGGATAATCGAGAGGATTGGCTGATCCACGAAGGCAAGCGACATCAGGTAAAAAACACCGCCAGCGGCCGCGAATAACAGCCCCATCCTCATGGCCTGTTTCCCACCTCTGGCATCGGCATAAGCTCCCGCGTAAAAACGAGACAGCAGAGAAGCCGCAAATTGGGCGCCAGTCACCAGACCAACGGTAAAGGTGCCGAAGCCCAACGTGTCATGGACATGGTTTGGCAGAACGGGCAACGCAATTCCGATGGTCAGAAAGCCTGAGAGGACAACTGCCATTAAAGGCATGATTGACCGGATAAAACGGCGGGATTGCCCATCGGCTATCGCATTCGCTTGGGTCATGACACTGCCCTTCTTCACCCGTTTTGCTTTGCGGTACCCCATGAGCAACCATCACAGCTTCTTGAAGTCGAAGAATAGCGGATGACGTTATGCACTTTTATCCGATATAATCTGAATAGACTTATGCTGGAGATGCATGAATGTTACGTGAGAACGTCAACGACCTGCTGGCTTTTATCGTCGTGGCGCGGGAACGCAGCTTCACCCGGGCAGCAGCCCAACTGGGAATGTCGCAATCGGGTTTGAGCCATGCCATTCGCGGTCTGGAGGAACGGCTTGGCTTAAGGCTGTTGACACGCACGACACGTAGCGTCGCGCCGACCGCCGAAGGGGAGCAACTCCTTGAAACAATTATCCCCCGCTTCGAAGAGGTCGAGACGCAATTATCGTCTCTCACGGATCGAAGGGAAAAGCCGGCCGGTACAATCCGGATTACGGCCGAGGATTATGCCATCGACAAGGTTCTATGGCCTAAAATTCGGGAAGGATTGCGGAATTATCCGGATGTGAAAGTTGAGTTCATCATAGACTACGGACTGACCGACATCGTGGCCGAACGGTTCGACGCAGGCGTCCGCCTCGGCGAGATTGTCTCGCAGGGAATGATTTCCGTGCCGATCAGTGATGACCAGCGCATGGTCGTCATCGGATCACCGGAGTATCTCGCCCGACGGGGTACGCCGAAAGCCCCGCAGGACTTGACCAATCACAGTTGCATCAATCTCCGCCTGCCGACACGCGGTGGCCTTTATGCCTGGGAATTCGAAAAGGATGGACACGAGCTTCGCGTCCGTGTGGAGGGGCAGATGACCTTCAATGGCATCAACCAGATATGCAATGCCGCCGTCGACGGCTACGGTTTGGGCTTTGTCCCTGACGGACTGGCGATCCCGCATATCGAGGCCGGACGGCTTGTACAGGTCCTGGACGATTGGTGCCCCCGCTACACCGGCTATCACCTGTTCTATCCGAACAAACGACAATCCTCGGCCGCTTTCAAGCTCGTGGTAGATGCCCTGCGCTACAGACATTAACCGAGTGGCGCGTTGGCGCACGCGCCACCTTGTCGGTAGCCCCGGGAGGCTATTCCATAGTCGATTGTCGTCAGCTCGACCGTTTTTCGAAGACGTCTTTGGCGACGGGGACAGCAGAAAAGACGTTGGGCCAACCCGCATAGAAGGTAAGCTGGGTGAGCATCTCCGATGCTTCGGCTTGCGTGAGGCCATTATCCATCGCCCGGTTGAGGTGATAGGTGACCTGAGCAACCTGGCCCAGGGAAATCAAAGAGGTCACGGTGATCAGACTGCGATCACGCGGAGCCAACCCGGGCCGCAACCAGACATCCTTGAACAAAAGACCGTTGGTGTATTCCACCACACCTGCCGAAACCGGGCCGACATTCTGCTCCACCCCGGCTGCCCGTTGCGCATCGGCTGTTTCGTCGAAGGGGAGCGGCGCCGGGGTGGACTCGGGCAATTGATCCGCACCGATGCCCCGTGCCGCGAACACATCGTTTACAACCGCGATGGCCGTCATGGCATTCGCCCATCCCGAATAGAAAGCCAAATGCGTGATGATCTCGGAAAGTTCCGATGGTTTCACACCATTTTCGAGTGCGAAATTGAAATGGAAGGGCATCTCTATCTGCTGGTTGCGGGCAATAAGGGCCGCGACGGTGATGACGCTCCGATCACGAGTCGATAGACCCGGACGCTTCCACAATCCATCGAGAAGCGCCTCCCGGGTGTATTTCTCAAGTGCGGGCGATACGGCACGAACCTGTTCGAATGTCACCGGAGGCGCGGCGAGAGTGTTTCTACGCTCCTCGGCCAATGCCGGCACAGTTGCCAGCGACATGGAAAGAGCGGTTGCGGCTAGTTTCTTCACATCTTTTCCTTTTCGCACTGGGATGGGCGCGCGTTCGCGCGCAGTTGCGAGATCGGGTCGCTAAACCGAGAAGCCCTCACCTGCTGGTCAGGACTTGTCATTCTCATGCTCGCTCACGCGATCACGCCGAGAGGTGCTGATCAAAGAAGGACTGAAGCTTGTCCCACGGAATGAGATCGACCTTGTCATAAAGGTCGACGTGACCCGCACCGGGGACGATGAACAGTTCTTTCGGATCGGCGGCCCGTTCGAACGCCTGTTCGCTGAAGAAACGCGAATGTGCCTTCTCACCCACGACAAGCAGGACCGGCCGCGGCGAGATCATGTCGACATGATCGAACGGACGGAAGTGAAGGTAGGACGGATCACCCGAAACCGTCATTGCGGTCGTCGCACGGGGATGGCGTCCGCGGGGTGTGCGATAATAGTCGAAAAATTCCCGCGTGATCGGGTCGGTTTCTTCGCTCAGGACTTCCGGCAACGCACCATAACGTTTCTCGGCGCCTGCGGCTTCCGCCCAACGCTGCTCGCCGACCTCAGTCAGGGTTTTGAGGCGTGCCTCGGCGGTTGCCGGCTGACCATTCCAGGCCCATTTGGCGCCACCCATATCGTACATACTGATGGTGGCCACCGCCTTGATGCGAGGATCGATCTGCGCTGCAGCCAGTGAAAAACCACCACTGGCACAGACACCGATGACGCCGATGCGGTCGCGGTCCACCAGCGGGCTCAAGCCGAGGAAGTCGACACCGGCGCTGAAGTCCTCGACAACCGCCTCCGGCGAGGAGATGAAATGCGGCTGTCCACCGCTCTCGCCGTTATATGAGGCATCATGAGCGATTGTGATGAAACCGCGCTCCGCCATCATCTGGGCATAGAGGCCAGCGGTCTGTTCCTTGACACCGCCATACGGGTGCCCGACGATAAGAGCGGGATGGCGTTGCGCAGTATCGATGCTCTTCGGAACATACATGTCGGCAACCAGATTTATGCCTAGCCGGTTGGCATAGGAGACCTTCTTGTGATCGACGCGATCGCTTTTGGGGAAAGTCTTGTCCCATGTACCGGCATACTGCGCGAAAGCTGTGCGACCGGTGAGCGAAAGCGCCCCAAGCGCCGCAACGCTCACACCCGTAAGCTTCAGAAGATTGCGGCGATCAGCATGGAAATCAGATTGCTGCGCCACCGTTCCTTCAGTTCTATCGTGCTTTTCCATGACAGAAACTCCGTTGAAATCAAACTCATTAGCCTCGGCAACTTATACGAAGAGGCAGAAACGGATTATCCGGCCTGTCTTGCTAGAGCTTATGAGCTGAGCACATCAATCACTCGAATCTTCCGCGCGTCATCACCCACGGCTTTGCACCAATTGGGCTCGAGTTGATGCAAGAACCGATGCTTCGAGCATCGTTATGGAGCCGGGTGACAATCCAGGACGCTCCAAAATCACAGAGGGCACTTGGAACTCAAGTCAAAGCAATGAGATTTGAACCATAATCGCTGCGGTCATCTGGGCTCGCGGCCACCGATACCGACATTCATTACAAGTACCTGTTTAGAGGCGACGGCACAACTTAGGCCGTAAGAGGATTGACCTCCCCAGGTTCGATAAAAGCGATGTCCATTTGATTCCGCTCAACCTTCGCCTCGCGGCAGCCAAGGGATTTGACCGACTCTTGCTCGGGCGATAGTCAGTCGCCCTGGCATGCTGGAAATTCATCTGCATGGTCCGTACACACGCCCAAGCCCGGGAAGCTTTCCGCTTCAGTTGACTTCGATATTTCGACTTGAGCTTGCGCCATGTCGTTGGCTACCTCCTTCACAATCATCCACGAAACGCAGGAAGCATCTGCATAAGGATCGGACATGCTTGTCTTGTAAGATAGTTCGTTATTGCTCACTGCAGAAATCATGTTTTGGGATGGAGTACATCCACTGAACGCTGACCGTTCGATCTGGTCTTTGGTTCGACTTGATAAACGCCATCCCAGAGGAAGGACCTCCCGAGCTATCCGGTAGTTGCCATAGCGTAGTGCAAGATCGTCGCCCCGCGCACTGAAGATGTAGGCCGCACGAACTCGCTTGAAAGCTATTGGCTCGCCACCGGTATAGTCACGATCAAGTCTTGTGACAGCGGCTCCAATGACGTCGACCAGTCTCGCCTGTCGAATACCGGCAAGTGTATTCAACGGTGAAAGAATTTCTGCGAATCCCGGGAGAGTAGAGCGGCTTGCAGCATCGAGTTTGAGGTCTCTGGCTGTCGGCCTTCTCACATCCAAGATAAGCAAATTGATTTGAACCTGCTCAAGGACCTTCGGATCGGTTGCCCGCTCAATCGAATCGATAATATCCATCGCCGTCGCTACACCGGAGTTATCGTTGTACCCTCCGTCGACCAAACGGAGGTACGCGCGCTTCTGGATATTATCACCATCGTCTGGAGTGAACGGCAGTTCGGCTACGACGGAAGCAGGGGGAGTAACGAACGGAAAGCGAGCGCTTATGGCCGCTGCAGTACTAAGAGCTAGGTTCTTCGACGCATTCAAGTCCACGAAATAGTCGATAGTGAAATGACTGTTGGCATAATTCTCAGCCTCTCCTTCACGATCTAGCGCAGCCTGCAATCTCTCAGATTCTGAAAGATGAGGTCTCTGCCACTTGGCGTGAGAAATTGTGAGCGGAGAGATTACAACCCGACTGCCGGTCTCAACATCGGTGGCATTGAGGAAAAGAGCAGGACGGATGGACTTCGGCGTCCAATTCAACATCTCCGAAGATGTGTAAGGGTTCGGTTGATTGGGGAATATCTCTGCCCAAGACAGTTCGAAAGACCTCTCAAGTGATCTTACCCTATCAAAGGTCTGAATAGGATAGGGTATAAATCGTTGGGCAAAGTCATTGAAAAGTGTGGCGGCGAGCAACGGCGACAGAAAATCGGCTGAAAAAAAGGCCTTCGTCTGACGCGCGAGCTCACCAGGCTCCTCTTGTGGCGCCTCACATCCCTTGTGATCATTGGCTGGTGGTGCGGCGCCGAGAAGGCTATGGAAAAGCGAAGACCCGACGCTTCCTCCTGAGACACCGCTAATCGCGAAAATGTGCGATGCGAAGTCCGGGCATCGATCCTGCATCTTCGCTAGATAGAGGGCCGAGTAGTATCCAGCGTATGCACCGCCACCTGCTGCAGCCACGATGTAGACCGGATATTTTGAGCTCTCGAATTTAGTTATGTCTGGACGGTGGGCGAGCCAATCAGCGAAGTCGTAGGTAGATGGACGCTGGGCGTTTGAGACGCTCGCGCTCTGTTCCGCATCTACATCAGCCGACCTCACTCGGTGATTGTCGTTGAGGTTGAGGCCCGAAAACACGAAGGCCAGACCCGCTAAGATGGAAATCATAGGGATTCCGGTTTTCGTATTGAATATCACTAGAATATTTAGCGCGAACGCCAATGAAAACCCGAAACAAAACAGCAGGCCAACGGGCGCAACTACACTTGGCAAAGATAGAGGTGAAATGGTGAAGGCGACGCAAAACAAGGCAAAGGGTGCGACTGCGACAAGGAACATAGTCCACGACGCCATTTCCTGGTGAAGTATTCCGGCCCGCCTAGGAAAATGCCCGAGAAGAAACCAGCCTAGCACACATGTTTGAGCCAAAAACAGTGCGGGTGGCGTTATGCATGCCTCCAGCATGGACGTGACGAATTGCGAAAGAGATACCTCATCGGGCGCGACTGCATAGGCGACGGCTATACTGATCGTCACAGTTGCATAGATAGAAAAATGAATCGCATGCCAAAGTCGCTCGCCTTGTGCACTATTTCGCCTGCGGACATGGGCGGCCGCTAAGGCGACCACGAGCCCAACAAATAGTGCGAATAGAGTGTCGGAGTAATGAAGTAGAGCATTCATTGCTGAGTCGAGTTCGTCGATACTTCCTGGAACGGTGGCAATGACCAAGCTCGCTATCGGAAGCAAGCTAAGCCCCACACAAAACCACCAGGGATCAATCCGCCACGAGATTTTCTGCCTTAGCGTGTCGGAGTTATCTGCGCAGCAGGCCAGGTACGTAGTCGAGGAAACTATTATCGCGTAAAGCGTGCTCGTGACGACTGTAGCCAGCAGGAAAGGGATCTTGATTTGAAGGTCCGTATTCTTGTCGAGGTACGAGAAAAGAAGTTCGCGGGTTTGATCGGGAACGATAATTGCGCCCATCAGAATCATCGTGACCGCAATGCCTCCGCGCAGGCGGCTGATACCTGCGAACACGTTAGCGACAGACATATGCCCCTCCCTTTTGACGCGTCCATTCAATCAGAGGGTGTCACCTTGATCCAGTCCACTCTGGCTTTTTTGAAAAGCTTTTTCGTCATCCCGACATGTCGGATAAAAGTGCGATTGAAAATGCTCCGAGCTGTAGCTTCATCGTCGGTATGTACCTTCCGATACTCATTAGAGCCATCCGGCAGCGTCTCAGCGAGAGATTTCACCACGCCTCCCAACAAACTCTTGCGGATCGCGTGACACGATGTCCGCCATCAATACGGCAGTGAGCACTAAGGTCGTAAAGCAGTCATTCACTACTCATCCTGTAAACGTCTGGTTTGGGTCCGATAGAGGACAGTCCGCTCACCAGCTTGCTGGAGGCAAAGCCGACGTTCCCAAAGCCAGTTGCCGCTCCTAGACCATCAGTTCTATCTCGCCAGGCTCGAACCACTCCTGCCGTATCATCGCGTCGCGTGCCAGCGTTGGATCCGCAGCATAGTAGACAACGGCGAGGCTTTGCTCAGCGCGACTGCAGGTCACATAAAACAGTCGCCGAGTCCGATCGATACTCGTCTCCTTCCCGGCCGTTTCATTGTCGATATCCGCCTTACTCTTCTCCTTCATCGCGAAAAGCTTGTCATAGGCGAACATGAAGCCACGCGCTTCATCGTCGCTCACGACAACCATTACCCTTGGAAACTCCAGACCTTTTACCCCTTGGTGCGTGTCGAACTGTGATACGCCACGAACATAGCGGTCATATCGCTCGATTTGGTCGAACGGCGCCTCAAGCGCCAACCGCCAACCGCCCAATTCACTTTTGACATCGGCCTCCTCTTCCCGGTCCGCGACATCACCGGCCGCGTCAGTATCACCGTCTTGAACGATGGCGTCGGCGACGGAAAACGGGACTAAGACCTCAGGAATAGTGAAGAGGCCCGTTT
>Ga0209699_100613_pt1 | contig 15168 bp, 13 predicted proteins | sample SynthPrep_1_END__FD_187204 | JGI IMG/M metagenome (GOLD analysis project Ga0209699, IMG submission 187204) | Synthetic microbial communities from Ohio, USA - SynthPrep_1_END_DS7_MetaG (SPAdes) (version 2) | ecosystem: Engineered > Bioreactor > Aerobic > Activated sludge | place: USA: Ohio...
GAAAGTGGCCCGGGCGGGGGGCTGGCTGCGGGGGGCTGCAGCTCTGGCGGAAGGGCGATGCCAAGGCGAGCGGCGCGGGCGCTCAACTGGGCCTGCATTTCCTCCAGTTCCTTGATTCGCGCCAGGAGTTCCATCTGCGCAACGATGGTTCTGTCGACCGCGCCGGTCAGCGCCTGCTCCCTGCGCGCCCATCCCGGAGAGTCGGGCTCGGCACTGTAGTTGCGAGGGTTCGCCGCCTCTTGCTCGCCGACCACCAGCCGGTCATTCCTGCCCCGGGCCGGGGAGGTGGGGCCGCGGCCAGGCTCGCTGGCCTGAACTGGACGCTGGCGTGAGGGTGCATCGGGCGAGGCGGGCGCAAGCGCCTGTTCGGACTCGTTACGCCTGGCCCGCGCTTGTTGCGCCGGCGAGGGGATGAGTAGATCGGTGCCAGGGGGCAGTTCCTGGGAGTGAGAGTCCGCGTTGGGAAACAGCCCGGGGTTGGCGCGCGCAGTGGCCGCAATGAAGCGGCGCTGTGCCGCGCGGTCTTGCGGGTGCAGGGCTTCAGCCAGCGATGCCAGGGACTCACCGGGGGCGGTAGTCCAGTGTTCCCCGCCGGCAGCATGGGTGGCGATACGCCTACCTGGTCCCGGAGTTGTTTGCTGAGGGACGGGCGAGGACTGCACGGCTGAAGCGGTCGGCCGTTGGGGAGCGTCCGCCGCCTGGTCGGGGAAGGGGAGCAGGAGGGTGTAACGGCGCTGCAGCCGCGAGTCGCAGATGTTCTGCAGGGTGAGCTGGACCGCCGGCTCGTTTACCGCGGCTGCGCTGCTGACGATGATGCGGGCACTTGCTCCGCTACCCGTCGCGGAGATGCGCACATTGCGTACGGATGGAAGCTCGCTGCCCTCGTCGGTGGCTACCCGCAGGCACTCGCCCGCATCGTTCACCCGGCCGTCCAGCGAACGGAGCTCGACCCGGAAGGGGGCGCCAAGCGGGGAGACTGAAGTTACTTCTCCAAGGACTACGGCCCCGGCGATGCCGGGCCAGGCAAGAGGCAACAATATGGCGAGCGCGGTGAGCGAAGGTCCTTTTGATCTCATCGTTCCGCGGGTCCGTGGGGGGAAGGTTGCATGTCGGCGTTTTATCAGAGTATCGGGCGCTATTCCAGCGTCTGCGCCGCATTCCGTCGCATTGCTGCATGCCGCCGTCGATTTTGTCTCAGTCCTTGTTGCAGTGCGCCGGGAGGCAGGGGATGCGGCGGTGCAACGTAAAGCCTCCGCCGGGGTAAGATCGGGGGCGTTGCCATACTCAGCCGTACGTTCATGCCGCTTTCCAATTCCTCCCCTGGCCGCAAGCGGGTGCACCTGCGCCGTATCGAAGTGGAGGGCTATCTGCGTGACGATGGTCTCTTCGAACTCGAAGCTTCGCTGTGTGATGTCAAGGATGTCGATTACCCCTTGGCATCGGGCGTCCGCCCGGCGGGCGAGCCGGTGCATCTGATGCGCCTGCGGCTCACGCTGGATGCCACCTTCAACGTCCTTGCCGCGGAGGCCTGTTCCGACCGGGTGCCTTATCCCGGAAGCTGCGACACCATTGGGCCGGCCTACCAGCGGCTGGTCGGCCTGAATCTGGTGCGAGGCTTTCGTCGCACGGTGGCCGAGATGTTTGCCGACGTCGCCGGCTGCACCCATATCACCGAATTGTTGAACAGTCTGCCGACGGCCGCGATCCAGACTTTCGCCACTTTTCAGCGCGACGTCGACGACAGCGGCGGAAAGCCCTTCCAGCTTGATCGTTGCCATGCGCTCGAGACGACCTCGGAAGCCGTGCGACGCCACTACCCACGCTGGTATCGGGGGCATCGGGGCCCGGTCTGAAGCGTCCTGTGCGCTGCGGAAAACCGGTTATAATCCCGAGGTTCTTACGGTTACCACGCCTTGACAGCGAGGCCTCCGATAGACACGGCGTGGGCAGGGTTATTGCCCGGGTCAGAAGCGGCAGGTGCCGGACGAGGGAGACGGTGCCCGTCGTGGAGCGAAGCTCCGAAGCGTCCCATCAACCTGTTCGCGGCGAGGAGTGCGCCGCGGCTTCGATCGAAGGGCAACCATGAAGATTCATGAGTATCAGGCAAAAGAACTGCTGAGAAAGTACGGCGTGGTCACGCCGCGCGGCATCCCCTGCTTTTCCGTTGATGAAGCGGTGAAGGCAGCCGAGGAACTCGGCGGCAACATCTGGGTGGTGAAGGCCCAGATCCACGCGGGTGGCCGCGGCAAGGGCGGCGGCGTCAAGCTCGGCAAGTCGCTGGACGAGGTGCGTACCCTAGCGGGGCAGATCCTCGGCATGCAACTGGTGACGCACCAGACCGGCCCGGAAGGCCAGAAGGTCCGCCGGCTGCTGATCGAGGAAGGCGCCGACATCAAGAAGGAATACTACGTCGCCGCGCTGACCGACCGCGCTACCCAGAAGGTCGCCATGATGGCGTCCTCCGAAGGCGGCATGGACATCGAAGAAGTTGCCCACAACACCCCCGAGAAGATCATCAAGGTCTTCGTCGATCCGCTGATCGGCCTGACCGACGAGCAAGCCACCGAGCTCGCCAAGGGCATCGGCGTGCCGGAAGGCTCCATCGCCAAGGCGGTGGATGCGTTCAAGAAGCTCTACACCTGCTACATGGAAACCGATGCCTCGCTGGCGGAAATCAACCCGCTGATCCTCGAAGGCAACGGCAACATCAAGGCGCTGGACGCCAAGTTCAATTTCGACTCCAACGCGCTCTTCCGCCATCCGGAAATCGTCGCTTATCGCGACCTGGATGAAGAAGATGCCGACGAGATCGAAGCCTCCAAGTTCGACCTCGCCTACATCTCGCTGGATGGCAATATCGGCTGCCTGGTGAACGGTGCCGGTCTGGCCATGGCCACCATGGACACCATCAAGCTGTTCGGTGCCGAGCCGGCCAACTTCCTCGACGTCGGCGGCGGCGCCACGACCGAGAAGGTCACCGAAGCGTTCAAGATCATGCTCAAGAACCCCAAGGTGAAGGGCATCCTGGTGAACATCTTCGGCGGCATCATGAAGTGCGACACCATCGCCACCGGCGTGGTCACTGCGGCCAAGGAAGTGAACCTGTCCGTGCCGCTGGTCGTGCGCATGAAGGGCACCAACGAAGACCTGGGCAAGAAGATCCTCGCCGAGTCCGGCCTGCCGATCATCGCGGCCGACACCATGGCGGAGGCGGCGACCAAGATCGTCGCTGCGGTCAAGTAAAGGATAAGGGAGAGAACGAATGTCCATCCTGATCAACAAGGACACCAAGGTCATCACCCAGGGCATCACCGGGAAGACCGGGCAGTTCCACACCGAGAAGTGCCAGGAGTACGCGAACGGCAAGAACTGCTTCGTTGCCGGCGTGAATCCGAAGAAGGCTGGCGAGAGGATCTTCGACATCCCCATCTACGCCTCGGTCAAGGAAGCCGCCGGTGAAACCGGCGCCACTGTTTCCGTGATCTACGTGCCGCCCGCCGGTGCGGCAGCGGCGATCTGGGAGGCGGTCGAGGCCGACCTGGACCTAGCGATCTGCATCACTGAAGGCATTCCGGTCCGCGACATGCTGGAAGTGCGCAACAAGATGAAGGCCAAGGAAGCGGCCGGTGGCAAGAAGACCCTACTGCTGGGCCCGAACTGCCCCGGCCTGATCACCCCGGAAGAAATCAAGATCGGCATCATGCCGGGCCACATCCACCGCAAGGGTCGCATCGGCGTGGTTTCCCGCTCCGGCACGCTGACCTATGAAGCGGTTGCGCAGCTGACCGAGATCGGCCTCGGCCAGTCTTCCGCCGTCGGTATCGGTGGCGACCCGATCAATGGCCTGAAGCACATCGACGTGATGCAGCTGTTCAACGACGATCCGGACACCGACGCGGTGATCATGATTGGCGAGATCGGTGGCCCCGACGAAGCGGAAGCCGCCCTGTGGTGCAAGGCCAACATGAAGAAGCCGGTGGTTGGCTTCATCGCCGGTGTGACTGCGCCGGCCGGCAAGCGCATGGGCCACGCCGGTGCGCTGATTTCCGGCGGTGCGGATACCGCTGACGCCAAGCTTGCCATCATGGAAGAGTGCGGTTTCAAGGTGACCCGGAACCCGTCCGAGATGGGCCGCCTGCTGAAGTCGCTGCTGTAAGAACAGCGGACTTGCAGCCTCCAAAGCGCCGGCTTATGCCGGCGCTTTTTTGTCTACGCCGGCAGTGGGCCACGCTAGAATGAAACGATCGGTCCAGGACGGGCCGACGGCTGATAGGGCGTGTCCCGGCCTTGCACAGAGGGGCCGCGACTGCCGGTCGATTCAACGATGACCGCTGCGGCCGGTATCGCGGAGCCATCAGGGCGGGGAGCGTGTGTGGCGGTAGTGAAAACGCAGGGAAGCGCGCCCCTGTTGCGCTGCGCCTGCCGAACGGATGTCGGCCGGGTCCGCGCGCGCAACGAGGATGCGTACCGGGTTGCGCCGGAGCAGGGCTGGCTGGTGCTGGCCGACGGCATGGGCGGCTATCGCGGTGGCGACGTGGCTGCCGCGATGGCGGTGGACGTGGTGATCTCCCGCCTCGAGGCCGAACGGGCCGTGTTGAAGGACGCGGCAGCCCTGGCGCAAGTGTTGCGGCTGGCGGTGGCCGAGGCCAATGCGGAGATCCATGACGTCGGCCTGAGGCGCGTCGAAGTGGCCGGAATGGGCTCGACCATAGTGATAGCGACCTTCCTGCCAGGATCGATGGTGTGCGCGCATGTGGGCGACTCCCGCCTCTACCGCTTTCGAGATGGCGCCCTGACTCTCCTCACGCGAGACCACACCTTGTTGCAGGAGCAGGTGGACGCCGGCATGATTCACCCCGACGAAGCGCGGCGGTCCCGTTTCCGTGGCATGCTCACGCGCGGTCTCGGGATAGAACGGATGGTCGAACTGGACGTGGCCGAGCATGAGACGCGGCAGGGCGACTGTTATCTGCTGTGCTCAGATGGTCTGACGGACATGCTGATGGACGACGAAATCGAAGCCGAGATCGGGGTCGGCGGCACTCTGGACGAGATTGCCGGGCGGCTGGTCGATGTCGCCAACATGCGCGGCGGGCGGGACAATGTAACTGTCATCCTTGCCCAAGGTGCGGGAAGCAGATAATGAAAGCGATGAATGCGCCCGTACGAGCGGGCGAACCGGGGAGCGGGTGCTAGCAATGCCGAAGTTGATCCTCAGCATGGACGGGCTGGTGCTCAAAGAGATCGTCCTGAACAAGGGGCGGACTTCGATCGGGCGCAAGCCGAACAACGATATCCAGATCGACAATCTGGCGATCAGCGGCCAGCACGCTGTCATCACCTGCATCCTCGAGGATGCCTTCCTCGAAGACCAGAACAGCACCAACGGCACCTATGTGAATGGGCAGCCGATCAAGAAGCATGTGCTGCAGAACAATGATGTGGTCGAGCTCGGCAAGTACCGCCTCAAGTTCCTGGCTGATGCCTCCCTGCCCGGTCTCTCTCCCTCCGAGATGGTGGAGACCGCCGCGCTGAAACCCTTCGAAATCGGCACCATCGCCACCGACTCGGTGGGCGCCCGGCCGCTCAAGGGCCAGGCGACGGCGACGCAGACGCAGCTGCTGCCTGCAGACGCGCTGCAGCGGGAAGAGCTGCTGGCGGACGACCGGCAAGGCTTCGTCCAAGTGCTCAGCGGCGCCAACGCCGGCCGTGAACTCGCGCTGACCAAGTCGCTGACCACGCTGGGCAAGCCGGGCAAGCAGGTGGCGGTGATTGCCCGCCGGCCGCACGGCTACTTCATCACCCATGTCGAAGGCACCACCTTTCCGGTGGTGAATGGCCGCACGCTGGATGTGCAGGCGCACAAGCTGGGTGACCACGACATCATCGAGATCGCTGGCGTGAAGATGGAGTTCTTCCTCCGCGCCTGAGCCTGTTCCCGGCCCTTCTCCTGGGGCGGAGATGGGCGTGATTTTTTCCATAGGCCTCCAGCCGGACCAGATGCTAAGGTCTGGACCTGATCACAGGGGAGCAGGACGGCGGGTGCGAGGGCACCGGCGCCGCGCAGCGATCTTTCATGAAACTCAAGGTTCTGGGATGTAGCGGAGGCATAGGCGGCGCGGGTATGCGCACCACCGCCTTTCTCGCCGACGACGACATCCTGGTCGATTGCGGTACGGGTGTGGGCGACCTGGAATTGGACGCCCTGCGCCGCATCGACCACATCTTCATCACCCACGCCCATCTCGATCACATCGTCTCGATTCCCCTGATGATCGACTCGGTGGGCGACAGCCGCAGCCTGCCAGTCACCGTCTATGCCTCGGCGGAAACGATCCGCATCCTCCGCTCCCATGTCTTCAACTGGCTGGTGTGGCCGGACTTCAGCGCCATACCTGACCGCCATCGGCCCTTCCTGCGGTTTCAGCCGCTCAAGGTCGGTGAGTCCGTCAAGCTCGGGTCGCGCACCATTACCGCCTTGCCGGCGCACCATACGGTGCCTGCCTTCGGCTACTGCCTGGACGGCGGCGACGGCCAGCTGGTGTATTCCGGCGACACCGCGTATTCCAGTGAGCTCATTGCCGCGATCAACAAGGTGCCGCGCCTGCGCCACCTGATCGTGGAGACTGCCTTTTCCGACGAGCAGCACGGCCTGGCGGTGGCCTCCCGCCATCTCTGCCCCAACATGCTCACCGCCATGTTGGACGAGATCCACGGGCATCCCGAAGTCCATGTGAGCCACCTCAAGCCCGGCCTGGGAGAACGCATCATGGCGCAGCTGGCGGCATACCGCGGCCCGCTGCGGCCCCGGCGGCTGGAACAAGGGCAGGTTCTGGAGTTCTGAACTGTTTCATGGGACGCGCCGACGCTTGCCGGGCTGGCGATCGCCGCGCGGATAAAATGGGCGCAATCGGCCCTTCATCTCGACAAGCGAACGCCTTATGAACGCGAACCCCGCAAAAGCCACCGGTGGCAGCGCGGTTGCCAGCCGCCTGGCCTTCTTCAAGGGCCTGCAGGCGATCACCACCCGCATCCACGCTGCCCAAGATATCGACGAGATCATCTTCGAACTGTCCGCCGACCTGTGTGCGCTGTTCGATGCCGAGCGCCTGTCCATCTACATGGTGGAGGAAGGCGGCAATGCCATCGCCACCCGGGTGAAAACGGGGCTGCAAGCGGCGCAGAGCATCCGGCTGCCGATCGCCGAGAACAGCGTCGCCGGCTACGTCGCCAGCAAGCGCCAGATGCTCAACATCGCCGACGTCTACGACGGTGAGGAACTGTCCGCCTTCTCTCCCAGGCTGGAATTCCGCCGCGAGGTGGATGAGTCCACCGGCTTCCGGGCCCGGCAGATGCTGGCCGCGCCGGTGATCGACCCCGACAGCGGCACGCTGCAGGGCGTCATCCAGTTGATCAACAATGCCGCCGGGGGGCGCTTCTCGGCGGTGGCCGAGGAAGGGCTGATGGGCTTGGCGCAGACGCTGGGCGTGGCCTTCGCACGGCGGGCCAAGGCGCCGGCGCAGTTGCGTTCCCGTTTCGATGCGCTGGTGGCGGATGGGCGCATCACCGCCGAAGAACTGGCCGAGGCAACACGGGAGGCGCGCGCCGGGGGCAAGCCGACCGAGACGGTGCTGATCGAGCGCCTGAATGTGTCGGCGGCCGAGATCGGTGCCGCTGCCGCGCGCTTTTACGGTGTGGCCTACGAGCCCTTCCGCGCCGAGCGCGTCAAGCCGATGGACCTGCTGCGCAACATCAAGCGCGAGTATGTGCTGCAGAGCCTGTGGTTGCCGCTGGAGGAGACGACCGAAGGGGTGGTCATCATGGCGGTGGATCCGGAGCAGGTGCGCGGCTCGCGGGTGGCGCAGAACGTCTTCCCCAAGAAGCGGCTGGCCTTCCGCGTCACCACCCGGGAGGAGTTCGAGCGTACCGCCAACCAGATGTTCGAGCGCTCGCTGGATTCCGGCTCGGCCTCCGACCTGTTGTCCGACATGGACGAGGACGGCGAGGACGCTTCCCTGTCAGATGACGTGAACGCGGCGGCGGACAACGAACTGGTCAAGCTGGTGAACCGCGTGATTGTCGACGCCTACCGCCAGGGCGCTTCGGACATCCACATCGAACCGCGCGGCGGCAAGGAAAAGACGCTGATCCGCTTCCGCAAGGACGGCACCCTGGTGCCCTACATCGAGGTGCCGGCCAGTTACCGCAACCCGCTCGTCACCCGCATCAAGATCATGTGCGACCTCGACATCTCCGAGCGTCGCAAGCCGCAGGACGGCAAGATCAAGTTCCGCAAATACGCACCGCTGGACATCGAGCTGCGGGTGGCCACGGTGCCGACCGCCGGCGGCCTGGAAGATGTGGTGATGCGCATCCTCGCCCACAGCGAGCCCATTCCCATCCGCGAGCTCGGCCTCAGCCCGCACAACCTCGCCGGCGTGGAGCGCACCGTCGCCAAACCCTACGGCATTTTCTTCGTCTGCGGCCCCACCGGCTCAGGCAAGACCACCACGTTGCACTCCATCCTCGGCCACATCAACACGCCGGAGACCAAGATCTGGACGGTGGAGGACCCGGTCGAGATCACCCAGAAGGGCTTGCGCCAGGTGCAGGTGAACCGCAAGGCCGGGCTGGATTTCGCCACCATGATGCGTTCCTTCCTGCGCGCCGACCCGGACGTGATCATGGTCGGCGAAATGCGCGACAAGGAAACGGTCTCCATCGGCATCGAGGCCTCCCTCACCGGCCACCTGGTGTTCTCCACCCTGCACACCAACAGCGCGCCGGAGTCGGCGGTGCGCCTGCTGGACATGGGCATGGACCCCTTCAATTTCGCCGACGCGCTGCTCGGCGTGCTGGCCCAGCGCCTGGCCAAGCGCCTGTGCCGCCACTGCAAGACGGCCTACGAGCCGGACGAGGCCGAGCTCAATCACCTGCTCGACGAGTATTGCGAAGACATGCACGGCACGCCGGACTTCCGCGCCGACGCCGGGGCCGCGCGGGCTGCCGTCCTGGCGCGCTGGCGCAAGGAGTACGGCGACGGGCAGGGCCGCTTCACCCTCTATCGCGCCGCCGGCTGTCCGGAATGCACGCAGGGCTACAAGGGCCGGGTGGGCCTGCATGAGCTGATGCTGGGCTCGGACGAGGTCAAGCGCCTGATCCAGGAGCGCGCACGCGTCGCCCAGTTGCTGGAGACCGCGCTGGGCGAGGGCATGCGTACGCTGCGCCAGGATGGCATCGAGAAGGTCTTGTCCGGCGTTACCGACCTCAAGCAGGTGCGCAAGGTCTGCGTGCGCTGAGGCCGGCTTGGTGTCCGACGGGGGCGGAGTAGAATCCGCCCCTTGTTTTTTGTTCTTCCGCTTTTCCGGAGTGACTCCATGTTCCGCATCGCCCCCAGCATCCTCTCCGCCAACTTTGCCAAGCTCGGCGAGGAGGTCACCAACGTCATCGCCTCCGGGGCGGACTGGATCCACTTCGACGTGATGGACAACCACTACGTCCCCAACCTCACCATAGGCCCGATGGTGTGCGAGGCCATCCGCCCGCTGACGCAGGCCCCCATCGACGTGCATCTGATGGTGGAGCCGGTGGACCGCATCGTTCCCGACTTCGCCAAGGCCGGCGCCAACCTCATCACCTTCCATCCGGAAGCTTCCGGCCATGTGGATCGCACGCTGGGCCTGATCCGCGAGCACGGCTGTCAGGCCGGCCTGGTGTTCAACCCGGCCACACCCCTGAGCTACCTGGACTACGTGCTGGACAAGGTGGACATCGTGCTGCTGATGAGCGTGAACCCTGGCTTCGGTGGGCAGAAGTTCATCCCCGCCGCGCTGGACAAGCTGCGCGAGGCCCGCGCCCGGCTGGACGCCTACGAGGCCAGGAGCGGCCGACATATCCTGCTGGAGATAGACGGCGGCGTGAAGGTGGACAACATCGCCGCGATCGCCGCTGCCGGCGCCGACACCTTTGTAGCCGGCTCCGCGGTGTTCGGCGCCGCCCGCGAGACGGACGCGCACCGCTACGACAGCGTGATCGCCGAACTGCGGCGCGAGCTGGCCAAGGCCGGGGCCTGACATGGCGGCGGTCGAGCGCTTCCAGGTGCGCGCCGTCCTGTTCGACCTGGACGGCACCCTGCTGGACACCATAGGCGACCTGGTCGAGGCGGCCAATCGCATGCTCGCCGAGCTCGGCCGCCCCTTGCGCAGCGCGGCGCAGATCCACAGCTTCGTCGGCAAGGGCGTTGCCATGCTGGTGCGCCGCTGCCTCACCGAAGATACCTATGCCACCGAGTTGGAAATCGAGCGCGGCATCGAGGTGTTCCGTCGCCACTACGCCGAGATCAACGGCGACACCACCCGCATCTACCCAGGCATAGAGGACGCCTTGCAGGCGATGCGGGCGCTGGGGCTCAAGCTCGCGGTGGTCACCAACAAGGCCGAGGAGTTCACGCTGCCACTGCTGCAGCGCGTGGGCTTCGCCAGTCGTTTCGACGCCGTCGTCAGCGGCGATTCGGTGGCGACCAAGAAGCCGGACCCCGCCATGCTGCACCACGCCTGCGGCCTGCTCGGCGTGGGCGCGGCGCAGGCGCTGATGATAGGCGACTCCGCCAACGACGCCCTCGCCGCGCGTGCCGCCGGCATGCCGGTGCTGCTGGTGGACTACGGCTATAGCGAGGGCATGCCGGTGGACACCATAGAATGCGATGGGCTACTATCCTCGGCACTCGAAGCGCTGGACCGGATCGCAGTGGCATAGGCAGCCCAGGCAACACTCAGGCCCGCACCGGAAAACTCTTCCAAACAGCCCTCGCAGCACATCGAACACATCCCATCGTGACTCTCGCAAACCGGGTTTCGGACAAGAAGATCGCAACCGACCGTAGCATCCAGCTGTGCTGGCGTGCCGGTTGGTGGTGGCCTGCGGGCCAATAAAAGCGCACCCCTTCGCGGGGGGCCGCCGGTAGTTCCAGGCCGCCACCCGCACCCAGTCCGAATCGTCCCCGAGTTTTGTGGAGCCACCATGCTCGAACAAGAATTCAACGCCCTGGCTGCCCAGGGCTATAACCGCATCCCGGTTACCCTCGAGACCTTTGCCGATCTCGACACCCCGCTGTCCATCTACCTGAAGCTCGCCAACGAGTCCTACACCTACCTGCTGGAATCGGTGCAGGGCGGCGAGCGCTTCGGCCGCTACTCCTTCATCGGCCTGTCCTCCCCCACCCGCATCGAGGTCTATGGCCGCTCGGCGTTGCTGCTCACTGGCAACCGCCTGGTCGAGCGGCGCGACTACGGCGATCCGCTGAACTTCGTCGGCGAGTTCATGAACCGCATCAAGGTGCCGCCCAGCGACAGCCTGCCGCGCTTCGCCGGCGGCCTGGTCGGCTGCTTCGGCTACGACACCGTGCGCTACATCGAGCCGAAGCTGGCCAAGGCGGAGAAGCGCGACGAACTGGGAACGCCGGACATCCTGCTGCTGCTGTCGGAAGAAGTGGCCATCGTGGACAACCTCTCCGGCAAGCTCACCCTGGTGGTGTATGCCGAGCCGGAAGTGCCGGGCGCCTACAAGCGTGCCAAGCGCCGGCTGCGCGAACTGCTGGCGCGGCTGCGCGAGCCGGTGAGCATTCCGGAGGAAATCCGTGCCGAGCCGCAGCCGGAGGTCTCCAGCTTTGGCGAAGAGGCTTTCAAGGACGCGGTACGCCGCGCCAAGCAGTACATCGTCGATGGCGATGTCATGCAGGTGGTGCTGTCCCAGCGCATGAGCAAGCCCTACGCCGCCAGTCCGATGGCGCTGTACCGCGCCATCCGCAGCCTCAACCCCTCGCCCTACCTGTTCTACTTCAATTTCGAGGACTTCCACGTCGTCGGCGCCTCGCCGGAGATCCTGGTGCGGCTGGAGGATGGCGATGTCACCGTGCGGCCCATCGCCGGCACCCGCAAGCGCGGCGCCACCCCGGCGGAAGACCTGGCGCTGGAGCAGGATCTGCTCGCCGACGAGAAGGAGCGCGCCGAGCACCTGCAGCTGCTGGACCTCGGCCGCAACGATGCCGGCCGGGTCGCCGAGATCGGCTCGGTGCGCGTCACCGAGAGCTTTGCCGTCGAGCGCTACTCGCATGTGATGCACATCGTCTCCAACGTCGAGGGCCGGCTGAAGGAAGGGCTGAACGCGCTGGCAGTGCTGCGCGCCACTTTCCCGGCGGGCACGGTGTCCGGCGCGCCCAAGGTGAGGGCGATGGAGATCATCGACGAGCTGGAGCCGGTGAAGCGCGGCATCTACGCCGGCTCGGTGGGCTATATCGGTTTCCATGGCGACATGGACCTCGCCATCGCCATCCGCACCGCGGTGCTGAAGGATGGCCAGATCCACGTGCAGGCCGGCGCCGGCATCGTCAGCGATTCCGACCCCGACGCCGAATGGCAGGAAACCCGCAACAAGGCGCGCGCCATGCTGCGCGCGGCGGAGATGGCCGAGGGAGGCCTGGACACGCAGGTGGAGTAAGCGGGATGAACGTCCAGCATCTTCCCGCGATACCGGCCTCGACTCCGCAAGCCCTGTTTCACCCGCAGCGCCCGGTGGCGGAGCGATGGCGGCCCTGGCTCGCCTTCCTGCCGCGCCCGGTGCGCAACACTCTTCCAGAAACGAGACCTGCGGGGTCGAAATGCTGCTGATGATCGACAACTACGACAGCTTCACCTACAACCTGGTGCAGTACTTCGGCGAACTGGGCGCCAAGGTGAAGGTTTATCGCAACGATGAAATCACCCTTGAACAGATCGCCGCGCTGCAGCCGGAGCGCCTGGTGATCTCGCCGGGGCCGTGTTCGCCGGCGGAGGCGGGCATTTCGGTGGCCGCCATCAAGGAATTCGCCGGCAAGCTGCCCATCCTCGGCGTCTGCCTGGGCCACCAGAGCATAGGCGCGGCCTTCGGCGGCAAGGTGGTGCATGCGCAGCGGCCGATGCACGGCAAGACCTCGCCGGTGCGCCACCGCAACAGCGGCGTGTTCGCCGGCTTGCCGGACCCGCTGTGCTGCACCCGTTACCACTCCCTCGCCATCGAGCGCGCCTCGCTGCCGGACTGCCTGGAAGTCACCGCCTGGACGGAGGATGGCGAAATCATGGGCGTGCGCCACCGCGAATTCGACGTGAAAGGCGTGCAGTTCCACCCCGAGTCCATCCTGACCGAGCGCGGCCACGACTTGCTGCGCAACTTCCTCCGCGCGGCGGCCTGAGCAGCGGCCCGCCCTGGCTCCAGATACGAACAGACAAGGAAAAGAGCATGAGCATCACCATCCAGCAGGCGCTGCAGCGCACGATAGAGCACCGCGAGATCTTCTTCGACGAGATGCTCTCCCTGATGCACCAGATCATGGCCGGCGAGGTGTCGCCGGTGATGACCGCCGCCATCCTCACCGGGCTGCGCGTCAAGAAGGAAACCATAGGCGAGATCACCGCCGCCGCTACCGTGATGCGCGAGCTGGCGACCAAGGTGGTCGTGGCGCCGCCGCATGATCACTTCCTCGACGTTGTCGGCACCGGCGGTGATGGCTCGCACACCTTCAACATCTCCACCGCCACCATCTTCGTCGCCGCCGCGGCCGGCGCGCGCATCGCCAAGCACGGCAACCGCAGCGTGTCGTCCAAGTCCGGCAGCGCCGACGTGCTGGAGGCGCTGGGCGCCAACATCGCGCTGACGCCGGAGCAGGTCGCCGAGTGCGTGGAAGCGGTGGGCATCGGCTTCATGTTCGCGCCCAGCCACCACAGCGCGATGAAGAACGTGGCCGCGGTGCGGCGGGAGATGGGCGTGCGCACCATCTTCAACATCCTCGGTCCGCTGACCAACCCGGCCAGCGCACCCAACACGCTGATGGGCGTGTTCCATCCCGACCTCGTCGGCATCCAGGCCAGGGTGATGGAGCGCCTGGGCGCCAACCATGTGCTGGTGGTCCACGGCCTGGACGGCATGGACGAAGTCAGCCTGGGCGCGGCCACGCTGGTCGGCGAGCTGAAGGACGGGCAGGTGCGCGAGTACGAGATCCATCCGGAAGACTTCGATCTCGCCATGGCCGGCAGCCGCAACCTGCGGGTGGAGGACGCCGACGAGTCGCGCCAGACCCTGATCGGCGCGCTGGAGAACCGCCCCGGCCCGGCGCGCGAAATCGTCATCCTCAACGCCGGTGTGGCACTCTATGCGGCCAATCTGGTCGACTCCATCGGCGCCGGCATCCTGCGCGCCCGCGAGATCATCGCCTCCGGCGCAGCGCGGGCCAAGCTGGACGAGTTCGTGCGTTACACCCGCCGTTTCGGAGCCCCGCAATGAGCGACATCCTTGCCAAGATCGTCGGCGTGAAGCGCCAGGAAGTGGCGGCGGCGCTGGCGCAGAAGCCGCTCGCGGCAGTGCGCGCCGAGGCGGAGGCGGCCGCGCCGGCACGGGACTTCGTCGGCGCCATGCGGGCGAAGATCGCCGCCGGCCGGCCGGCGGTCATCGCCGAGATCAAGAAGGCCAGCCCGTCCAAGGGAGTGATCCGGGCGGATTTCGATCCCCCCGCAATCGCCGCCTCCTACGCCGCCGCTGGCGCCGCCTGCCTGTCGGTGCTCACCGACCGTTCCTTCTTCCAGGGGGCGCCGGAGTACCTGCAGGCCGCCCGCGCCGCCTGCGAGCTGCCGGCGCTGCGCAAGGATTTCCTGGTCGACACTTACCAGGTCCATGAAGCCCGGGCGATGGGCGCGGACGCCATCCTGCTGATCGCCGCCTGCCTGGACCTGGCGCAGATGCGCGACATGGAAGCCATCGCCCGGCAGCTGGGCATGGCGGTGCTGGTGGAGGTGCATGACGGCGCCGAGCTGGAGCAGGCGCTGCAACTGCAGACGCCGCTGGTCGGAGTGAACAACCGCAGCCTGCGCACCTTCGAGGTTTCGCTGGAGAACACGCTGGCGCTGCTGGCGGCGATGCCGGCCGACCGCATCGTGGTCACCGAATCCGGCATCCTGCAGCCGGCCGACGTGGCGCTGATGCGCGGCCGCGGCGTCAACGCCTTCCTCGTCGGCGAAGCCTTCATGCGCGTGCCGGAGCCGGGCGACGGCCTGCGCGCGCTGTTCGGGTAAGGGCGGATGACGGGGCCGGACGCCAGCCAGCAGACGCCCGCCCGCCCCCAGGGCCGCCACCCCCTGCGCC
>Ga0209699_100617_pt1 | contig 15068 bp, 21 predicted proteins | sample SynthPrep_1_END__FD_187204 | JGI IMG/M metagenome (GOLD analysis project Ga0209699, IMG submission 187204) | Synthetic microbial communities from Ohio, USA - SynthPrep_1_END_DS7_MetaG (SPAdes) (version 2) | ecosystem: Engineered > Bioreactor > Aerobic > Activated sludge | place: USA: Ohio...
GATGCCGTGTCATCAGTTTTTGCTTTACACCAGATCAGAATCTGATAGTTGGCAAGGCACTGGATTGCCCTTGTAGCTCAGTTGGTAGAGCACCTGATTTGTAATCAGGGGGTCGCGGGTTCGAACCCTGCCGGGGGCACCAGTATTTCTCCAATGTTTTCAACGCATTGGATCGCCAGGACTTCCCCATTTTTGATTTTTCTTGTCGCGCGCCTGTTGCATTGATTTGTAAAGGTTTTTACGGATTTTCATGGAGTTGCGGCTACTCGACGCAACATGAAATGCAACAAGAAACTGACGGAATAAGCTATGGCGCAGCCGCTCCCCGCTAACGCTACTCTCCGAGAACTCGTATTCCGTTTGAGTTGGCCCGAGGTTCTTTTGCGGGACATTTTCGCAAACATGTCGCGATGCGGAGAACAATGCCAAGTTAGGTTGGCCGTAGACGGTGCCACCATGGCTCCGGACTATCTGATAGAAAGCACCGAAGCTGGTGAGCCCATCGCGTTCGTTGATGGCATAAAGCATGGGATTTCCCCGGCATCGGCCGCTACGCTCGATCGAAAGTGGTCGAGCGAAGTGATGACGTGGGGTGAGGTTGACGATCTGATAAAAATATTACCCGGCATGTCTCCGGAAATTATAAAGATGGTTGAGGATGACCTCGCTATTGATGATGAAGCGAAAATTATGAAAACAGTCTTCTTGCTTATGGCCCAATATGACGGCCGAGCGATTATCCCCGTCGAACTGGTATGCCGTGATTACTTCCCCCATCTGACGGTCAACCACTTCGTGCGCAAGGCGACGCGCGGAGAGATCAAGCTCCCGCTGATCTATATCGAGCCGAGCCAAAAGGCAGCGAAGGGCATTCATGTCCATGATCTGGCTGAGTACATTGATGCTCGCCGTAAGGTCGCAAAGAGCGAAATGGAAGCCTTCCTGCGATAGAGGGACATGCGCCGATGCTTGATGTGGTGGAAACTGACCGGCCCGCGCCTCGCGAAAAACGACGCCGTCGCCAGGACAAGCGGAAAACCTTAGGCGCCGATCGGCTGCGGAAAATGCATGCCAACCCCGATTTTGCCTCGGCCCGCGATGAGCGGGGCCGGGAGCGCTTCAAGACAAGGCGCGAGGAAATGCAGCGCCTCAGTAACGCGGCCCGTCGTGGTTACGACGTGCCGCCCGAGAGGGAGGCCGAGTGGAAGGCCCTCAAAGCGAAGCGGGCATTTTCCAACGAGGAGATCGGAACCATGCTCGGATTGAAGCGCTGGCGTCGTACGAGAGGGAAGCGATGAAGCTGTCAGATGATCCAATGAGGCCGAATGTTCAGGTGATTTTCTCACCATCGGGAGAGGAAATGATTGTCATGTCCAAAGCGGACTTTGACGCGATGCTCGCGGCTGTAGACGCCCTAGAGGATCAGCGCGACGTTGAGATGTATGATCATCGCAAAAGCGAGATGGCAGATGGTGGCGCCGATTAACGGCGCCTTTCCATGTTGCGGAAGCGATCGCGGATTGAAGCCATCATTTGAGCTTTACTAGCCTTTTCGACCTCAGAGGCTTTCTCCTCGCGCTCTGGCTTTGGTTCTTCTGGCGGACGTTCAATTCCCTCGGGAATAGCTTGCACATTGAGCATATAAGCCGCGGCGGCCGCGAGGGCCTCCGCATCGAGAAAATGGTTGTCGCGCTGTCGCTTCACCCACTCCGGTTTGAACTTCTCCCCGAGGACGCGGACCTCGCTAACGAGTTGGCGGGCATAGTCCTCATAGGCGGCTTCATCATCCGAGAAAAGATGGAATGCGCCAGGCATTTCATCGCCGTTTTCGTCAGTCAGCGGTGTCTTGAGGCGGGAGTGTACGAGCCCCTTGAAAAAGTCTGTGTTGATGTGGACGAGATCGATCGAATATGGCGAGAGCTTTCCATCGGGCTTTACCTCGATCTTGCTCACTACAAATGGCTTCCCGCCGAGGGTATCGCGGCCCTTTGTCGGCATAGCCATGAAGCTATGCCGATGGGTCCACTCGTAGACCTTATGCTCATCGCCGGCGTCCGGCTTGTTGGGCCGGAAACCACTGTCGATGAATACTTTCTCGATGACGAGGCCGGCGATTGGGCTCATCATCTTGAGGGTAAGATCGTGCCAAACCTCAGGCTCGCTGGTGTTGCCCAAGAGATACCCATAATCGAGCAGCCACGACGTACCGCGAGAGCCGAAACCACGAATGACGTAGACAAGAGAACGTTTCTGCACGTCCACGCCAGCGACGACGCGCAGAACGCCGAGAGGAGCTTCTCCTCGCCTGTACGGTAAGCGATGATCTACAACCGCTTTCCATTCCGGTAGATCGCCTGCGGCGCCGGGCGTGTAGAGCTCGCCAAACCCCGCATTTATCACCGTCTGGATTTTATCCTCCTCGCCGGAAAGCTGCGCCGTGAGCAGCCGCTCGGCGCGCTCTCCAAAGGTGACAAACGGGCTGCAAAGCCCACTCGCCCATGATGACCACGTTGAATTTTCTGGCTCGTTCTGCTCAGCAAAAGCGTCCTCAAGCGTTTGGCCGGGAGCGATCATCACGCCGCCCGCGATCATTTCCGGCTTGTGATGGTTCTCGATCGGATCGGCGCAACCCTGAGGGCATTGCAGGTATGCCGTTCGCCGCGCCTGAACGGGCGTCGAACCTTTTTGCCAGCGCAAGTGCGATCGCATGGGTATAAAATACTCGCCGCAGTGAGGGCAGGCCCACGCAAAATGGTGCCGGGTTCCTTGTTGAAATAAGCGCCAGATCGGAGAGAGAACCTGCTCTTTGTCGCCAACCCGCCAGAACGTGAGGCCGTTGACGGGATCAACCTCAGTCTCAACGAGCCCCTGAGAGGGGGTAGAGACAACCGCCGTTACAAAATCCGCATAGGTTTCGCCGCGCGCCTCTACGAGGCCGAGCGGGTCGCCCTGTCCTTGAATGTTCTTTGCCATTTCGTCGTACTCATCCACGATACCAAGAGCGAAGGGATCAGATTTCAGGGCCGTCGATGATCGGCCGGAAGCCAGGCGAACGCGGACGCCGGCAACCTGTTTGAGCTTTTTCCGCATGCGCTTGCCGCGCAGCACCTTGCCAGCCAGCGGCTCGGCCTCATCGAGGAGAGCCATGAGGCGAGGCTCGAACTGGCTTTCAACAAACTCATCGCTCGGGCCGACGTACAGGATCGGCGCCGGCCGCTGCGCGAGCCGGGCGCCGATGATGTCGAGTATGTTGTCGGTTTTCCCGCTCTGAGCGGCGGTAACGCTGATGACGCGCCTATGCCGCGCCGCATGGACGCGACGGGCGAAAGGGATCATATAGCGCGTCAATTCCGGATTGCGCTCACCCGGAATGCCGGCCGAGGGCGGGTACTTGCGATTGTTCGCGCCCCATATGTCAGGGTTACACCTTTTCGCCGGAGTGAGGAAGTTCGCCACCCTTTCGAGCGACATCGGCACCTGCTCGACATGCTTTGGCAATTTGTTTGAATGCGCCATCGATCTCGACCTCTATTTTTCTGCGCTGCTCGATATCTCGGGTTAAGCGGGCCGGAATGCTGTTGAATGCAACGTGGACTGCCCCGACGACGTAATCGACAACTGCCGTGTGATCCTCGATCGGGATCAGCTTTCGCATCCGCTCCTCATTTCGCATTTCGATCTCTCGGGCGCGCGCATCGCGCACCCGACTTTCTGCGGATGTTTTCGTTTCGGCTGTGGCCTTTTCCTGCCAGTACCGGGCATAACCCTGCGCAGCGTCGGCAACCGTGGTTGTTCCGCGCGATCGCTTTGCGATGAACCCCTCCTCGGCCAACTGCGACACGCGCCGGCGAGTGATGCCGAGTATCTTGCCGGCCGTTTCGAAGCTGATTTCGGCATCGGGAGGGAAACTAACTTTCGTCATGCCGTCTGCTCATCTTTTGGAAATGGAAATGGAAAATTCGGAACGAAAAAAATAGCGAAAACCCGGGGTGATCCTGCACCGCATAGGCCGGGTGACAGATACGGTCCCTAAAGGGTGGGGGGGCCTACCAAGGCCACCCCTCTATCGGATGGTTGGGAACGGCGCGGGTTTCACCTATCTTGCTGATGGCACCATGCTCATCAATCTCGAACGTCAGTCTGTACCGGCCCGGTGGGAAGGCCAACTTATCGATAGCCTCCTTAATCTCTGCACCTTTAGGCTGCCGGGTGTCTTGGGGTTCGTCACCTGAGGTCATATCTTTCTGTCTCCTTTGGGTTTTGGTTTAGGTGATGTGACTGTTGTCCGGCGGCCTCGGGCCGCCGTTCGTTCGTGCCTTCATTTGAGAAGCCGTCCGAGCTCATGGGCCACACGCTTCTCAAGCATCTCTCTCACTGTTGACCGGAACACACGCTCGCTTTCGCCGCGGATCAATTCTTCGGGGATAGAGGGGCCGAACAGTTTCTCGATCGGGAAGCGGTTTGCAGATGTCCTAACGAAGACATGGCCACCCAATCGCTTACTGATGATGCCTGGCTTCTTGCCCATGAAGGCAGACGGATAGCGATGCCATTTGCCGCCATGCTTCGCTTTGACGCCAAAGGCAAACTGCCGCGCCATGAAGTACTTGAGCGATATAGGCTTTCCGGTTGCCCATATGACCCCTTCAAGAGAGCCGCCATGATCGATATTTGTCGAGACCGTGCGTTTCTTCACCTGTTTGCGGATTATCGATGTGGGGATGTCCGATTGCTTTCGGATGGCCTTCACGACGCGGCCGTATGCGGTGTTGGTAGTGCGGTTCACGGCCCGGGCAAGCGCCTTGTGGGCCTTTGCTGTACCGAGGGCGCCAATCTGGTTGGCGAAGCGCGCAAAGTTGCCGTCGAGAGGGGAAATTACAATCTTCATGGGTGGACCTCGCAGCGGATGTCACACGATGTCACATTTCTGTAAGTCGCTGATTTTAAATAAAATCGTTTTGGATAATGTGACATTTAACCGATATCCCCATCGGCAGACAGTGAGAAATCATCGTCCTCATCGCTGGTCGATTTCTCTCCGCGCTTATCCTTGCCTGCCTCGCCTTTCGGCTGGCCGAGCTCAAGCCGCGTTATCCATCCTGAGCGAGAATAATCGTGGGTCACGCCCTTAATCCGATATGTGCCATCAATCCCGGGGCGGCATCCTGATACGACGCAAAGGCCCTCAGGCTGCGCGCCGATGTTCCCCTCGATCGTTACCGTTCCCTCACCACTTTCCCGATCAAGCTCGGCGGCAAGGGAAGCTGACCTATGCTGCGCTTCCTGTTCATTGGCCGCTATTTCTGTGCCGATGTAGGTTGTGGTCGCGTTTTCTGTCCCGGTCTCGGCTTCCAAAAATTTGTACATAGCGTCTTTGGGGTCAAACCAGCTTGTTTGAACGGATTTCTCCAAGAAGCGCCCCGCGATCGGTGTGATGCTGTAATCATGCAGGTTCTCTCCCCACGCGGCTCGTACCGTTGGAAGGGCTGCGCCAGCGGCGTTTACGCCGCCATTGCGTCTTGCGAGTATCGCTCGATCGCCAACGATCTTGAACGTCCCGCCAACCTCTCGGGCAATGCGCTCGCCAAATTCTGCAAAGCTTTCATTTTCGAGGCCGATGTAATCTCGCTTGATCGACGCGAACGATGGATCGACGGAAACCGTTATGCCAGCCTCACGCCCGGTTTCCTGCAAGGCTTTCTCGATTGTTTCATCATCAAAATGCCGCCGTTGACCCTGCTTGGCTTTGCCTCGCACGTCCATTCCTTTTGCTGAAATGGCTATCGTCCGACCGCCGCGGCTGCCATCTGCGCGAGGTGACCCGTCCGTAACACCACGGAATATTTCTCCAACGCCCGCATCATCGTCCCAACCTATCCTGATCGACACGGCCGCCTTGTCACCCGGCATGATCGCGCGTCCATCTGTGTCGTCAAGCTCGATCGAGGCGCTATCACTCGACATTCCCGCCCGATCGGAAACGCTGAGACTGATTAGGAGCGGAGATATCCGACCCGTCACATTCACCCCGTCAATCCAGATTTCCACGACTGCTTTTTTTGTCATCATCGAACTCCGGAATTTGAATAGGCTCCGCTCATGCGGTCGCGCATGCGGTTCTGAATTTTCTTCTCGACCCGGCGCGCAACTTCCTCGGGGTCGGCCGCACCGTTGACGTAGATTGTAACGTTCATATCGCGCATGCCGCCGGCCTGACTGGCCGGCGTGATCGTACCAGCGGTTTTAGGGGTGAATACCTCCGGCTCCTGCTCGCCAACAAGGAATGAGCCGCCGGGCCAGACAGGACCGCCGTTCTTTCGATGGCCGGTAACGTTACCCATGCTGTCATATTCGGGTGTTCCGCCACCACTACCGCCAGCGCCACCACTGGTTCCGCCCTCGACCTCGCCACCGCCCCACGTCAAGGCATTCTTGATCGAGGTTCCGAGGTTCTGCGCCCATTGCACTGCGCTCTGTATCTTCGCGATCAGGTCATTGATCGCCTCGACAACAGTGCGGACCGCGCCGCCGACAACGCCGCCGACAGTCTCGCCCCACGCGCGCCATTCCGTGTTCGTGGCCTTGATCGGCCCGAGCATGTTGCTTACGGCCGAGTATATCCGCTCAGCAAAGCCGGCGATCGGCTCCATGATCGGGCGAACCGGTTCGAGGGCTTCCATGAAACCCTTTCCTACGCCTTGGAAGAACGAGACCAACCCATCCCAATTGTTATAGATGAGCGTCCCGGCCGCAGCGATGCCGGCAATGACGGCTCCGACGCCGGTAAACATCAGAGCGCCGCGCAGGAGAAAAGCCGATCGACGCACAAGATTGAGGGGGTTCAGGATCGACAGGACGCCTTTCCCCAAGCCCTTGATAGCGATGCCGGTCGCTCCGCCTGGCCCAAGGATCGCAGCAGAGGCGGCGAAACCGACCAGTGCGCGACGGGCAGCGCCAAGGCCTGCGACGATCGGAGTGAACGCCATGAGCTTCATGCCGCGACCGGCGAATATCGCAGCCTTGCCGACCGTGTTGTAACCGAGCGCCATCATCGAGAGCGCACCGCCTCGGCCTAGCAAACCAACATATCTCAAGCCAATGACTGCAATTTTGAAGCCGAGGACCGCGGCCGTAGCTGCGATCACGTTGCGCGTGAAAACGGGGTTTGCGCCGGTCCATTTGCCAATTGCGTCGATTACCGGGGTGAAGCGGTTCACGAGATCGGACATGACCGGGAGAAGCGATGTTCCGATCGCGAGGGAGAGGTTCTCGATAGAGGCTTTCCATCGGATTGTTGCGCCGGCGGCGGTTTCAATTCGGCGCTGGTAATCCTTCTCAACAACACCGCTCGCTTTCATCGCCTCGGCGCGGATACGCTTGTATTCCTCCATGTTCTGGATGAGCGACCGCATACCGGCCTGAACTTGCGCATCCTCGAACAGGAAGCCGAGCTTCCCAAGATCGCCTTTTAGGGTTTTGTTGGTGATTCCCGCGATCGCCTCGATCGGCGTCATGCCGGCCTTTTCGGCCTTTTGCATTTCCTTCCGCAGGTTCACGCCCATTTTGCCGAAGGCGCGGAGCGTCGCCGGCGATCCGATTTTTTGCAGTACGTTTTGCAGGTTTGTAGCAGCGGTCGAACTGTCACCCGTTCCTTTCCTGACGATCTGCAACGCGGCCGCCAGGTCTGCAACAGCGTCGGTCCCTTTCTGGCCGAGGCCCTGATAGGCGGCGCCGAGCGACGGGAAGAACCTAGCCATATCGCGAAGCTCGAAGGCGCCTTCCTTACCGGCCTGAGCCATGGCGTCGATGGCTGTGCCGATTTGGTCAGCAGGAACCTTTAGGTTGTCTACCGCCGACCATGACGCGGCTGCGAGATCATCCGTCGCAGCGCGGTAGGCGGTCGCGGCTTTTCCGATCGGGCCGGCGGCGGCGAGGGCAACGTCCTCGGCCGCGCCTCGACCGAGCAGATTGTCAACCGCGTTGGCGATCGCTGTCGTCGCCTGATTGGTGTCGGAAGCAACGCGCTTGATTTGCTCACCCAAGGCGGCAAGCCGCTCGACGGGTATATCGGCCTTTTGGCCGATATCCTCCAACAGGGTTTCAAAATCGACAGCGGATTTTATGGGGGCGCCGATCGCAGTCTTGAGGGCATAGAAGCCCGCAACGGCATCGACCATCCCGCCGCGCGCGCGGTCGAGGGCAGCACTGTTTCGAGCAATTGCGTCATTGAGCCGCGAGCCGAAATCGCCGCCGGCAGCCCGCTTGAGCCCAAACATCGAATTCGTGATAGATTTCACCGGCGCGGTGACCTGATCAATCAGCCGGATGACAAGGGACGAGGTTAGGGTTTGTCCGGCCATCACTTTTCTCCTGCCAGCGCTGCGGGAAGGCTTTCTTCGAGGCGAGGATCGTCAGAGGACATTTCACCGCGCATTCTCTGGAATGCCGCCATGAACAGCGCATTGACCTCTTTTTTGTGGGCCAGAGCGGCACGGCTGGCTATGGCCGGAGGCAGGCCGCAGAGATGCTCTAGCAATGCCGCGTAAATGCGGGTCGCAGGCGCGTCGTCTCCGATCCGCATGCCGATCGCCAGAACGTCAGAGCGAGATGGCCAACGGACTGTGATAGTTTTCCTGCCTGCCATTTGGAGGAGTGGACCGAGGCTAAACGATTGAGTTTGAGGACCGCTGCTCATGCTCTGACCGCCTTCCGAGCGCGAAGACGGCGCCGGGCGTTATTGATTTCGTGGAACACTGCCTCGCCAGTCCGAGCAAGGTCGGAAGGATGCAGCTTTCGGATCGCCGCAACAGAGAGGCCGGACAGACGCGAGACGAAACTCAGGATATCCGCCTGTGTTGGTTCAGTGACCGCCGCGATCATTTCGAGAGCCGATCGGCCTGGCTCGCGGATGTGGATTGATGTCAGCTTCTCGCCGGCGACGGTAATGGGATGGACGAGATCAACGAGCATCTGAGACCCTCGCAAACGCCTTAGCCCACCCGGAAGAAATTGACGTTGTTGACGGGCCGTAGCCGACACTTCCCGTGTCGGCTACGGCCGTCTCCTGCGCACGTCTAGGAGCTTCGAGCGCAGGTTTATTTCTAATTCGCTTCATTGCTTCTTGTGTCTCGCGGACCTGTTCTGCGCGTATCTGGGAGTAGGTTTTTCGCGTTTTTTTGGGAGGAGCGGACCGCTTTTCTGCCGATGGCTTCGCAGGTTGCGGCGCCAGTGGTACCGGCTCGGGCTGAGATTGAGCGGCTGCCATGTGCAGATCGGCGGTAAGGAGCGCATAAGTGTCGCGCATAAAATGAGCATGGCGCGTGGGCCAAACGGTCTCCGCCAAGGCATAGGCGTCGTTATAAGCGGCCCGCCAAGCGGGATCGGTACGTCGCGGCTCTAGGACCATGGAGACGTGTGCGTTTAAGTCGCCTTCACTGATCGGGAGGAAATCCATAGTGTCTCCTTTCTTGGGTAGAGAAAGGCGGCTCGAAGCCGCCTGACAACCCTCACTCAACCCCGAGGATTGCCCTGATATCGGCATCTGGCCGTCGCTCTATGCGCTGCGCGTTCTTTGCTGCCGCAATGATCAGGGCTTCTTCCTGCCGCTCAAGGTCGAGGCGCTTGGCATCGATCTTCGCCAATAGTTTTTCCCGATCCGCATCACTCAGTGTGCCAGGCGCGTCATCACCAATGATCGCTGTTAGGCGCTCGGCAATTTCGTCGCGGAACAGAAATAGAAGAAAGGCGACGCCAACGTTCGGGTGCGTCAAGTGATGATCAAGTTTGAAGGGGTCTCGGTCGCGAGTTCTCGGGTCGAAACTTGGAGCGCCCTGTGCGGCCATCCGATCCAAACCCGCAACGGCTTTCTCGGCTAGCTCTGCCGCAGGTGCCGGGGCAAGCTCGATCCGCCGTCGATCCTCTGAAGCCGCGGCAATATTTTCGCGGACTTTGGCGATGGCGTCTGCGAAACTTTGGCCGGCAGCAAGTTTCACTCCCGGAACGCGCGCCGATCGAAAACTCCGCTGAGTTTCGACAAAATCAAGGCAGCGCTGAACGACATTACCCGCTTTGTTCCACGCTTCGGATGCACTATCACGGAGCTTGGTAATCCGATCCGCATGGGCTTGTGCTTGATCGATCCTTACATCGAAGTCTGCAAGTCTCTCGCCATCCTCCCGACGCATGGTCGATTGGAACCTTGCTTTTTGCTGGCGGATTTCTGTAAGGCGCTCGAAAGCATCAAGGTATCGCTGTTGCGGGATGGCCCCGTGCAGCGCGAAAGCCTCATCCTCAAGGCGGATCAGCTTTTCGCGCGCTTCGGGCGGAAGCCTGTCGCGCGGGTCGGACGATGTGGGTGTTGGGGTTGGCAGGCCGCCAAGTCGATCACCAACCAAGTCGGAGATAAAGCTCATCGCGCGGAGCCCTCCGCTTCAACCGAGGCGATCACGCGATCGAGCTCGGTTTGCGTGACGACTGTCCGGCAGCCGAGCTTTCCGAAACGGATGACGCCGCGTCGGCGCAGATTGTAAAGCTGAGAGGATGAGACGCTCAGGGCGCTGGCGGCTTGCTTCACCGACAAAAGGCGGTTGAGCGGCTGTGTTTCGACATGCGAGGACATGATCCCTCCGAATTGATTGGCTCCCGAGGGAGCAGCGAAAACGAGTTCAATCAATCAATCCAGAGGCAACGGAAATATTGCCGTGACGACATTTGCCACCAATGGCGGTCGCTAGTCAAGTAGCCCGCATAGCTGCCGGGGGTGAGGGCGATCGTGGTGCGCCGGCGATCGCGCGCCCGATGAATGGGACAACCTCGCCGTTGCGGGAAGGGACATCACCAAGAGCCAGCGCGAAGGCCACTTCTATTGTGCGACGATCAAAAAAATCTCGGGCTTGAATGATGTTCGACGGCTGCGCATCGGCCCAAGCGAATAAATCGAGTTGTTCACTCATCGCGAAACCCCCAAGAATTTTTGAACGTTCCCGCCCTTATTGGCTTCCTTGACCGCCTCGCGAGCAAGCTTTTTCGTCAGCTTGCCGCGACCTAGCATGATCTTCAGCGCCTCGTAGGTGATGGGCTCACGCTCGGGAAATATTCCCTCAATAAGACGTTCGACTATAGCCCGCGCCGCCTCTGCGGCGACGGGCGGTATGCGCTCATTGTCAGAGAGCTTGTCGAGACCATCAACAGTAAACGTAGAATGAGAGATAGACGAAGGGGCGAAGGCCCCTTCGCCTTCTTCAACGTTGTGCTCTACGGTATTACCCCCGAGGATTAGGGGGACATCCCCCGAAATTTCCGGGGGACACGACGCGGAATTTTCGGGGGACAGCCTGCAATCTTGCGCGTCTGTGTCCCCCGATTTTCTCGGGGGGACAACATCACTTGAACGCGTCTTAATCCGCGCGGCATTCTTCTTTTCCGTTTCGGACTGGCGCAGCTTAGAACGCACTCCCTCGACGTGCTCAAATACGATCGCAGCGCGCTCGTTTTTGATCTCGTAAAGGATAGCGCCACTCGCCTCCCTGCCTCGCTCCCGCATGTAACCGAGCTTGATCAGCGCATTCCGCGTTTCCCTGATCGTGTCGAAGCTAAGTCCGGTTTCGGCGGCAATATCCGTAGTGGACCTGTAAGAGCATTTAGCGCCACTCAGGAAATCCAGATAGGAACGCATGACTTTGAGCCCCTGTTTAGGGGCCTCTGGATCGCCATTAATCGTATTTTCCAGACGAAATTTGAACGTTCCGATTTTCTCCGTCTCGCCTGGCTTCGGAACATATGAGAACCGCCGCTGTTCGTTGTCGCTTCTCATGTCGCAACCCTCTTGCAAACAGAGCAACGCAGCCGTTTGCCAACCGCGGAGGCTGGCAACAGCACGTCGGCGGTGTGGCCGCAGCCGGTGCATGTGATCGTCCGCGTGATCTGCTCGATCGCCCTCTCGGCCTCGCTGCGGATGGCAGCTTTCGAAGGACAGCGTTTCGCCGGCCTCGGTTTCGTCGGAAAGATGGGGCCGAGATCGTCAGCGGCCTCGGCCCCATGGCGGCGCGCGCGGTCGGCCCGCGCGCGCTTGGAATGGTCAATTTTGCTCACTGGCCTCGCCCTCGAAATGCTGGCGGAGCTTGCTGCGAGAGGCAACCCATCGGCCCTTTATGCTCTTTGCGGGTACAGACCCGGTGGCGAGCAGATGATAAGTTTGCGTCTTTGTCCTGCCGATCACCTTCGCGATAGCGTCGGCGCCCCACACAAGGTCAAGACTATCTGCGTTTGCTGCCTCAGCCATTGGAAACCCTCCCGATCCGCAGGTTGGCTCCATGCTCTCCCGGGCGCAGCGCGTTCGCGGCGACGGCGAGAAGTTCGTCTCGGTCGGCAATATCCGCCGCATCAAGCGGGGAGCGGCCGAGCAATTCCGTTTCGATGGCCTCGATCTGATCGCCAAGGGCCTCGCTGAGAGCGTCCGCGAAGTCTTCGAGATCGTCGCGCTTCATCTGATTGGCGAGGTTGGATGTTAGCCCCGCCGTGGTGCGCATTGATACGAGAGCGGAAAGTGCGCTCGCCAGGTCGAGCATCGACATATTGGAAAAGAACATTTCAGGAGCCGCTTTCGCAGCATCGTGATCTTTGGTATTCATGGCAAATCCTCTTGATGTGGGGATGGATAATGGTCTTTGGGCCAATCAGGCCGAGGCGGGGGCAACCGCCTCGGCTTTTTCGTTTTCCGGTGAAAGCACCGTTTCAAGCAAAAACACGATTTCGCTGTTCATTGAGCGGCGGCTTTTCTCGGCGCTGCTTTGAAGGCGGTCTCGAACTGATTTCGGCATTCGGACGGATACGGCGACGGAAATGCTCGTATCCGTGGAACCAAATTTTTGTGACATTTTAGTTCTCCATTAATCATATGGCACTAGGCCAATATGGCCTAAGGCCAATATTGATGCAATAGTGAATATGGCCTAATGCCATATTGGCTAATTTTGATTGATTGGATGACCGTGATGACGCCACAAGTCTCAGAAAGCAGAGACCTTGATAAAGTTATTGTTCGTTTGCCGCACGGGATGCGCGATGAGTTGAAATCCCTAGCCGCCCGCAATAATCGATCGATGAATGCTGAAATCGTCGCCCTACTCGAAAGCGGCCTCACGACACAGAAAGTGCTCAGAGAGAAGCTTGAAGCGATCGCGGCCGGAACATTTGTACCGGATCAAAGGCCGCTCGATATCTTCGACGCGGAAGGCTTCGACCCTGCGGAATTAAATAAATCGATGCGAGAGATGCGAGCGCAACTCGCGTCTTTGCGGCGCACAGTCGAAGAATACACGACGATATGGAAATTCGATCCCAACGGCGAGCCTGATCAGGAGGAAGCAAAAGAGCGAGTGCGAGATTTCGTTCGTGCTCTGGCTATAGCTGACGCGCGCCGCGATCGAGAAACGGACGTAACCGGGGGCGGGAAGGAATGAGCGTCCGCAAGCGGGAATGGACCACACCCAAGGGCGAGAAAAAGTCGGCTTGGGTTGCGGACTATGTTGATACGACAGGGAAGCGCAGGCTCAAAACCTTCCGTCTAAAAAAGGAGGCTGATGCATTTGCTACGACGGCATCAGTCGAAGTGCGCGACGGTGTTCATGTGGCCGATAAGGCCACAGTTACGGTCGCGGAAGCGGGGAAGCTATGGATAGTGTCCGCAACGGCCGCCGGATTGGAGCGATCCTCAATCGAGGATTATGAGCGAACTCTCCGGCTCCATATCGTCCCGTTCATCGGTGAGAGCAGGCTCAACACGCTGAATACCGCGCGTCTCCGCTCGTTTGAGGACAAGTTGCGCGAGGAGGGCCGATCTCCCTCAATGATCAAGCGAGTGATGACGACGCTCGGCACATTGTTGGCGGATGCGCAGGAGCGCGGCCTCGTTATCAGAAACGCAGCCCGCGAAATGCAAGCCAGGCGCGGAAAGAGCGCAAACCGCCATGAGAAGCGTCAGAAGGGCCGATTGAAGGTCGGCGTAGATATTCCAACGCGAGAAGACGTGAAAGCGCTGCTGAGCGTGACAGAGGGCCGATGGCGGGCGTTTATTCTGACGGCCGCGTTCTGCGGCCTGAGGGCGTCAGAACTGCGCGGCCTTCGGTGGCAGGATATTGATTTCGAGAAAAAGCAGGTTCGGGTTCATCAGCGCGCGGATCGTTTCAACGATATCGGCCGCCCGAAATCTGTTGCGGGAGAACGGACTGTGCCGGCCCCCGCGCTTGTGATCAACGGTCTCAAAGAATGGAAACTTGCATGCCCACGCCGAGACACCGGTAAAGCTGACGCCGATGGCAATCCGATCGCCGTCCACGATTTAGTTTTCCCGAACGGCTTAGGGAAGGTCGAAAGCTTGAAGAATATCTTGCGCCGGGGCGTCCATCCACTGTGGGTCAAAGCCGGAATTGTAACTGATAGTGGCGAACTCGATGAGGACGGGAAGCCCGTTCTGGCGCCTAAATACTCCGGCCTTCATTGCCTGCGCCACTGGTTTGCGTCGTGGTGCATAAACCGGCGTGAAGATGGAGGGCTCGGCCTGCCTCCTAAACTGGTTCAGGAGCGCATGGGGCATTCGACTATCGCCATGACGATGGATACGTACGGACACCTTTTCCCGCGTGATGACGACGGGTCAGAACTGGCAAACGCGGCCGACTTCTTTTTATCTTGACGCGACACAGACGCAACATGTAAGGCGAAACCTCATATTCTCCGGGCATTCGATTATGATTTGTAATCAGGGGGTCACGAGTTCGAACCTTGTCGGGGGCACCAGTATTTTCACTAGCTTGAACCTGTCCCCACCCGCACTTCTGTTGCTCTTCCGGACCGCATCTACCGCTTGATGTGGTAAAGCTTGTGCACGATCGACCAGTTGCCTTCGTGTTCCAGCAGGGACAGGTATTCGTAAAAATCCATGCCATCGAAACTTGTCGTCAGCTTCACCGAGGCGCTGTCGCCCTCCTTGTCGATGCCGATGATTTCGAACGTGGGGTCGTGATCGGGAAGGCCGCGTTCGGTTTTTCGCATCTGGTCAACGAAGTCCT
>Ga0209699_100619_pt1 | contig 15012 bp, 14 predicted proteins | sample SynthPrep_1_END__FD_187204 | JGI IMG/M metagenome (GOLD analysis project Ga0209699, IMG submission 187204) | Synthetic microbial communities from Ohio, USA - SynthPrep_1_END_DS7_MetaG (SPAdes) (version 2) | ecosystem: Engineered > Bioreactor > Aerobic > Activated sludge | place: USA: Ohio...
AATCGCCTGGGGCCGACTGCGGCATCGGAGATGAATCGCTTCGTGGTCTGGCTCGGCCTGCCGGCCCTGCTCTTCAGCCTCACGGCCAAGGCCGACTGGGCGCAGATCTGGCAGCCGGGGTTCCTGCTCGCCTTCACCGGCGGCATGCTCGCGGTGTTTCTGGTCACCCTGGCATACCGCTGGAAAACCACTGGCAGCCTGGTCGACGCCAGCATCGATGGACTCAGTGCTGGTTATGCCAACACCGGCTATATCGGCATTCCGCTGTGCGTGCTGGTACTGGGTGAGGACGGCATGGCGCCCGCGCTGATCGCCTCGCTGCTGGTGGTCTGCGTGCTGTTCGGCCTGGCGGTGGTGTGCATCGAAGTAGGTCTGCAGAGCAAGAAGGGGCTGGGCGGCGCCATCGTTCAGGTGGTCACCGCGCTGTTGAAGAACCCGCTGGTGGTCGCGCCACTGCTCGGTGCTGCCTGGGCCTTTGGTGGCGTGCAGATGCCCGCAGCGCTGGACGAGTTTCTGCGTCTGCTCGGCGCGGCCACCGTACCCTGTGCACTGGTGTCGCTGGGCTTGTTCCTGGCGCAGCGGCAGAGCGGGCCGAGCGAAGGTGCCTGGCCGCTGGTGGCGCTCAAGCTGGTGCTGCAACCGTTGGTGACCTGGTTCATCGCTTTTGTGCTGCTCGACCTGCCACCGTTCTGGGCGCATGCCGCGTTGCTGCTCAGCGCACTGCCAACGGGCACCGGGCCGTTCATGCTGGCCGAGTACTACCAGCGCCAGGCGGCGCTGGTGTCGCGGGCGATCCTGTTTTCCACCCTCGGCTCGCTGCTGACCCTGTCGCTGATCCTGCTGGCGATCAGCCCTTGAGCTGCAGTTCCACGCCCAGTTGCTGTGACAGACAGGGCCAGCGCTGCCAGGCCGATGCGGTATCCGGCGCCGCCAGGCGCTCGCGGTAGGCCTGCACCGAGGGTTGGTCGAAACTGGCGTCGTCGAGCATACCGGTCAGGGCATGATGCACGGCTTCGTCTAGCTGATTGGCGAAGGGTTCGCCGATCAACTGATGGGCGATCAGGTTGGCGCGCGTGGTGTCCAGCGGGATCAGCGGCTGGCCGAGGTGGGCGATGTAGCGGTCATTGACCTCCTCCACCAGGCGATGGGCCAGATAGGCCTCGTCAAGCAGGCCTTCCAGTCCTTCGTGCCCTTCCATCAGCGCCGGTGGCTGCAGGAAGAAATGCTCGGCGATCTTCAGCACCGGTTTCACTGCGGACTCTATTCCCGCTTCGCGTGCCACCTCGGCAGCCGCGTCGAGCACATCCGGCACCTCCTCGATATAAGCGATGACGAACGCGCTCAGTGCCCCTGGCGCATCCTCCTTCGGCAGGCGGATGGACGGGTGCAGGCGCTCCAGCTGAGTCTGCAGGAAGCGCGAGAGAGCCTGGCTGCCGCTTTCCTGCTGGCGAGCCTGAGCGATCAATTGACGAAGGGCAGCGGTGTTCATGACGGCTCCTACATTTCAGGACATGGGCGTGAACATTAGCCGGCCGTTTGGTCGGGCTAAGACGCGATTGTCATAATTTTTTCATACTTATGCGAGTTCGCTATAAAGACCTGTATCAGAACGGCTACACCCCGCGTCAGTCGGGGCGTTTAGGACAAGGCTTGCGCGCCTTCGGCCATTTTTGCACGCACGTTGCGAGGTGAAACTCGCCGTCTATACTCGAGTTCGAAAGGCAGTACCTGATGGAACCGGACGAGCTCAGGCACGGAGAGGTTTCGGCAGTAGTCGCCAGCAGTTGAGCGCGGTGCGCGGACAGTGAGTCCGCCATGTCGCTCTATGGCAGTCGATCCCTTAGCCGCAGGCTCAGCCGGCGGGATAAAAAGAACAATCAAGGGGAACCCGCAATGATGCGACATCCACGAGTCTGGATGGGCCTCCTGCTGTGGCTGGCATTAGGCTCGGCGCACGCGCAGTGGACGGTCAATATGGCGCCCGGTGTAACCGACGTCAGCCGCTCCGTCTTCGATCTGCACATGACCATTTTTTGGATCTGCGTTGTGATCGGTGTGATCGTGTTCGGTGCCATGTTCTGGTCGATGATCATGCACCGCCGCTCCACCGGCCAGAAACCCGCGCATTTTCACGAAAGCACCACCGTCGAGATTCTCTGGACCGTGGTGCCGCTGGCCATTCTGGTGGTGATGGCGATCCCGGCGACCAAGACGCTGATCGAGATCTACGACACTTCCGAGTCCGAGCTGGATATTCAGGTCACTGGCTACCAATGGAAGTGGCACTACAAATACCTGGGTCAGGACGTCGAGTTCTTCAGCAACCTGACCACGCCGCGTTCGCAGATCAACAACCGCGAAGCCAAGGGCGAACACTACCTGCTGGAAGTCGATGAGCCGCTGGTGGTGCCGGTGGGCACCAAGGTGCGCTTCCTGATTACCGCCGCTGACGTCATCCACTCCTGGTGGGTGCCTGCACTGGCAGTGAAGAAGGACGCCATCCCCGGATTCATCAACGAATCCTGGACGCGCATCGAGGAGCCCGGCATCTACCGTGGCCAGTGCACCGAGCTGTGCGGCAAGGACCACGGCTTCATGCCGGTGGTGGTCGAGGCCAAGTCCAAGGAAGACTTCGATGCCTGGCTGGCCGAGCGCAAGGAGGCTGCTGCCGCCGAGCGTGAGCTGACCAGCAAGGAATGGACCATGGAAGAGCTGATGGCGCGTGGCGAGAAAGCCTACGTCACGGCCTGCGCAGCCTGCCACCAGCCTACCGGTGAAGGTTTGCCACCGATGTTCCCGGCGCTCAAGGGCTCGGCCATCGCCAAGGGGCCAGCCGAGGGCCATATCGACATTGTCTACAACGGCAAGCCGGGCACCTCCATGGCCGCCTTCGGCAAGCAGCTGTCGCCGGTCGATCTGGCCGCCATCATCACCTACGAGCGCAACGCCTGGGGCAACAATGTCGGTGACATGGTCACGCCCAAGGACATTCTCGATTTCTCCAAGGCGCAGGAGTAAGGACATGAGTGCAGTGATCGACCACGGTCATACTGACCACCACCATGGCCCGGCCAAGGGCCTGATGCGCTGGGTGCTGACCACCAACCACAAGGACATCGGCACGATGTACCTGTGGTTCAGCTTCTGCATGTTCCTGCTCGGCGGCTCGATGGCGATGGTGATTCGCGCCGAGTTGTTCCAGCCGGGCCTGCAGATCGTGCAGCCGGAATTCTTCAACCAGATGACCACCATGCACGGCCTGATCATGGTCTTCGGCGCGGTGATGCCGGCCTTCGTCGGCCTGGCCAACTGGATGATCCCGCTGATGATCGGCGCGCCGGACATGGCCCTGCCACGGATGAACAACTTCAGCTTCTGGCTGCTGCCGGCGGCCTTCGGCCTGTTGATCAGCACCCTGTTCATGGAGGGCGGAGGGCCGAACTTCGGCTGGACCTTCTACGCGCCGCTGTCCACTACTTACGGGCCGGAAAGTACGACCTTCTTCATCTTCGCCATTCACCTGATGGGCATCAGTTCGATCATGGGGGCGATCAACGTCATCGCCACCATCCTCAACCTGCGCGCCCCGGGCATGACCCTGATGAAGATGCCGCTGTTCGTCTGGACCTGGCTGATCACCGCCTTCCTGCTGATCGCGGTGATGCCGGTACTGGCCGGCTGCGTGACCATGATGCTGATGGATATCCATTTCGGCACCAGCTTCTTCAACGCCGCCGGTGGTGGTGACCCGGTGCTGTTCCAGCACGTGTTCTGGTTCTTCGGTCACCCCGAGGTGTACATCATGATCCTGCCCGCCTTCGGCGCGGTCAGCTCGATCATTCCGGCCTTCGCGCGCAAGCCGCTGTTCGGCTACACCTCCATGGTCTACGCCACCGCCGCCATCGCCTTCCTCTCGTTCATCGTATGGGCGCACCACATGTTCACCGTCGGCATTCCGCTGACCGGCGAGCTGTTCTTCATGTACGCGACCATGCTGATCGCCGTGCCTACCGGGGTGAAGGTGTTCAACTGGGCCAGCACCATGTGGCAGGGATCGATGACATTCGAGGCGCCGATGCTGTTCTCGGTGGCCTTCGTCATCCTGTTCACCATCGGCGGGTTCTCCGGGCTGATGCTGGCCATCGCCCCGGCGGACTTCCAGTACCACGACACCTACTTCGTCGTGGCGCACTTCCACTACGTGCTGGTGCCCGGTGCGATCTTCGGCATCTTCGCCTCGGCGTACTACTGGTTGCCGAAGTGGACCGGCCACATGTACGACGAGACGCTGGCCAGGCTGCACTTCTGGATGAGCTTCGTCGGCATGAACCTGGCGTTCTTTCCGATGCACTTCGTCGGTCTGGCCGGCATGCCGCGGCGCATTCCCGACTACAACCTGATGTTCGCCAACTTCAACATGGTGTCGAGCATCGGCGCCTTCCTCTTCGGCGCGACGCAGTTGCTCTTCCTGTTCATCGTCATCAAGTGCATCCGTGGCGGCAAGCCGGCCCCGGCCAAGCCCTGGGACGGGGCCGAAGGGCTGGAGTGGACGGTGCCCTCGCCTGCTCCCTATCACACCTTCAGCACACCGCCGGAGGTGAAATGAACGACTTCGCCGGGTGGCTGACGCCTGCCCGTTCACGCATGTCCATGGCGGGTGGAGCCCGCCCCAGGAGGTAGCGCCATGAATGCCATGAGCACTCCCCGTCTGGTTGGTCGCCTGCTCATCGTGGTGGTGGTGATGTTCTGCTTCGGCGTATTCGTCCTGCCGCCGTTCTACGACGCCATGTGCCGGGTATTCGGCATCAACGGCAAGACGGCAGGCGCCTATCAGGGCGAGCAGAGCGTGGATGCGGCTCGAGAGGTGCGCGTGCAGTTCCTCGCCACCAACTCGGTCGGCATGGTCTGGGAGTTCGGCCCGAAGGCGGACGAGATGGTGGTTCATCCGGGCGAGCCGCGCGACATGCTGTTCGTGGCCTACAACCCCAGTGACCATCCGATGACGGCGCAGGCCATACCCAGCGTCTCGCCGTCGCGGGCGGCCGCCTTCTTCCACAAGACCGAGTGCTTCTGCTTCACCCAGCAGGTGCTGCAACCGGGTGAGCGCATCGAGATGCCGGTGCGGTTCATCGTTGACCGTGACCTGCCGCAGGACGTGAAGCACCTGACGCTGGGCTACACGCTGTTCGATATCACCGCGAGCAAACCGCCAGTGGCACAGGCTCCATAAGGAGAACAACAATGTCGAGTCACGAGCACTATTACGTTCCGGCCCAGAGCAAATGGCCAATCATCGCCACCCTTGGCATGCTGATCAGCGTCTTCGGGGTCGGTACCTGGTTCAACGACCTGTCGGCGGGACGTGCGGGTTCCCATGGTCCGCTGATTTTCTTCGTCGGCGGCCTGATCCTCGCTTACATGCTGTTCGGCTGGTTCGGCAACGTCATCAGGGAGAGTCGTGGCGGCTTGTACAGCGCGCAGATGGATCGCTCGTTCCGTTGGGGCATGAGCTGGTTCATCTTCTCCGAGGTGATGTTCTTCGCGGCTTTCTTCGGCGCCCTGTTCTACATCCGTACCTGGGCTGGCCCATGGCTCGGCGGTGAAGGCGACAAGGGCGTCAGCAACATGCTCTGGGACGGTTTCGAGTACAGCTGGCCGCTGTTGCAGAACCCCGACTCCAAGCTGTTCACGCCGCCTTCCGGGGTGATCGACCCCTGGCACCTGCCCTTGCTCAATACCATCCTGCTGGTGTCATCGAGCGTCACCATCACCATCGCTCACCACGCCCTGAAGAAGAACAAGCGCGGCCCGCTCAAGGCCTGGCTGGCGGCGACCATCCTGCTCGGTGCGGCCTTCCTGTTCTTCCAGGTCGAGGAGTACATCGAGGCCTACACCGAGCTGGGCCTGACCCTGGGCTCGGGCATCTACGGCGCGACCTTCTTCATGCTCACCGGCTTTCACGGTGCCCACGTGACCATGGGGGCGCTCATTCTCACGGTGATGCTGGTGCGCATCATGCGCGGGCATTTCGACTCCGAGAAACACTTCGGCTTCGAGGCGGCGTCCTGGTACTGGCACTTCGTCGACGTGGTCTGGCTGGGATTGTTCGTCTTCGTCTACGTGTTGTGAGGCGCAGCGGATCGCAGGTTTACCAGGTGACGTGGGGCACGACCTGCCCCGAGTAGAAGCCCCAGGCGACGAGGGCGACGGTGATGGCGGTAAGCACCACGCGGAGCGTCAGGGCATTGACCACACGAGTGCCGCGGCTGTCGTCCTTGACCAGGAAGAACAGGCCGCTGAACAGACTGGCGATGGTAGCCAGCAACATGAGGACGATCGCGGCCTTGAGCATGCGAGACTCCGGGGGAGTGGGTGATGCATCGCAGTATAGTCAGCCCGCACGCTATCCGCGGAGGCGCGCAATGAGTGGCTTCCGTCCCGGTTGGCTGCCCAGCCTGATGGTGCTGCTGCTGTTGCCCGGCCTGCTGGCCCTGGGGGTCTGGCAGTTGCAGCGTGGCGAAGAGAAGCGCGCGCTGCTGAACAGTTTCGAGGCGCGTCGTCAGGCCGAGCCGATCGGTCTCGACCAGCTCGAACGCAGCCGTGACCCGGCCTATCGGCGTGTCCAGTTGCAGGGCCATTTCGATGGCGAACACAGCCTGTTGCTGGATAACCGCATTCGTGACGGGCGTGCGGGGGTGGAGCTCCTGCAGCCCTTCTATGATCAGCGCAGCGGTCTGTGGGTGCTGCTCAATCGCGGCTGGCTTCCCTGGCCGGATCGCCGCACACCGCCGCAGTTCACCACGCCCTCAGACGCCATGCAGCTACAGGCCTGGGTGTACATGGCGCCCGGCGGCGGCTTGCACCTGCAGGGGGGCGAGGCATCGGGTTGGCCGAAGCTGATCGCCGAGGTCGAGGTAGCCGCGCTCTGGCGTCAGCTTGGCCGTGGTGGTCTGCCCTACGAGGTACGCCTGGAACCCGGGGCTGCCAGCTATCGCGTCGACTGGCCGATCGTGGCCATGAGCCCCAGCAAGCATCTGGGCTACGCGGTGCAGTGGTTCGCCCTCGCCGCCGCCTTGCTCGGTCTGTTCATCTATCTCGGAATTCACAATGCACGGGAGCATCGTCATGAACCCAGCCATCGCCATGCCTGAGACGCCGCGCAAGGGGCGCGGGCGTCTGCAACTGCTGCTCCTGCTGGCCATCGCCATCGGCCCGATGTTTCTCGCCAGCGCCATGTACGAATGGCGCTTCTGGGTGCCGGAGACGCGCAACTATCACGGCGTGCTGATTGGTGATGGCCGCACGCTGGTCGATCTCGGCGTGCAGGGCGAGGTGCAGCCGCTGTGGCAGATACTGGTGACGGCGCCCGGCTCGTGCGAGGCCGATTGCCGCGAGCTGGTCTACCTGGCGCGGCAGATCCAGATCGGCCTCAACCGCGAGACGGCACGTGCCAGTCACGGTTTGGCTCTGAGCGAGCCGCTGACGGCCGACTACGACGTCACGCTCAAGCGCGAGTATCCACAACTGCGTCGCTATCAGCTGGATCTGCCGGCCTATGAGAAGGCTGCTGACGCGGTACCGGGCGCGCAGCTGTGGCTGGTCGACCCGCACGGCAACCTGGTGCTGCGCTACCCCGCCGGCAGCAATGGCAAGGCGATTCTCGATGACCTGCGCTACCTGCTGAAAATTTCCCTGATCGGTTGACGCTTCGCCCTGTCCATAACCACAGGGCGCCACGCCCGTGCTCAAGGAGTCGACATGCACAAGCCCGGTTATCGTCTAGCGCTGTTCGCCACCCTGTTGACCGTCGTGGTGGTGTTGCTGGGGGCCTATACCCGTCTCACGCATGCGGGCCTGGGTTGCCCGGATTGGCCCGGTTGCTACGGGTTTCTCGGCGTGCCGATGAGCGAGCACAAGCAGGCCATTGCCGAGGCGCGCTTCCCCGAGGCTCCGGTGGAGGTGGCCAAGGGCTGGTACGAGATGATCCATCGCTATTTCGCGGGTTCCCTGGGGCTGGTGATCCTGGCGATTGCCATCCAGGCCGTGCGCCGTCGCGAGGATGCGGCGCAACCGCTCAAGCTGCCGCTGGCGGTTCTCGCCCTGGTGGTTCTGCAGGGGGCTTTCGGCATGTGGACTGTCACCCTGCAACTGTGGCCGCAGGTGGTCACTGCGCACCTGCTCGGCGGTTTCGCCACGCTCAGCCTGCTGACGCTGCTCACTTTGCGTCTGTCCGGACGTTTCCCGCCGATGCAGGTGCCTGGGCGTCTGCGTGCGCTGGCGCTGGCCTGTCTGTTGCTGGTGATCGGGCAGATCGCCCTCGGAGGGTGGGTCAGCTCCAACTACGCGGCGGTGGCCTGTGTCGACCTGCCGACCTGCCATGGCGAATGGTGGCCGGCCATGGATTTCGGCAAGGGTTTCCACCTGACCCAGCACATCGGCCCCAACTACCTGGGCGGGCAGCTCGACAGCGATGCGCGCACGGCCATCCACATGAGCCACCGCATCGGTGCGCTGCTGGTCACCCTCGCGCTGCTGCTGCTTGCCTGGCGCCTGCATGGCGCCGGTCTTTCGCGCCTGGCGGGGCTGGTGCTGCTGGCGCTGGCGGTACAGGTCAGCCTGGGTATCAGCAACGTGGTCTTGCACCTGCCGCTGCTGGTCGCAGTGGCGCACAACGCTGGTGGTGCGGCGCTACTGCTGACCCTGGTGCTGGTCAACTATCGACTACGCGCAGTGTCCGTAGCCGCGAGCGCCGTGACCACCCGAATCTCCCGAGCAGAGCCTGCACCGACCGGGCTGGCTCAGGCCGGCAAATGACGAACGAGGAGAAATGCCATGGCGACAATGCTGCGCGCTCACTCCGAACACGCCACCTGGCGTGATTATCTCGAGCTGACCAAGCCCAGGGTGGTGATGCTGATGCTGATCACCTCGCTGGTCGGCATGTTCCTCGCCACGCGTGCCGGCGTGCCCTGGACGGTGCTGCTGTTCGGCAACCTGGGCATCGGCCTGTGCGCCGGTGCGGCGGCGGCCGTCAACCACGTGGTGGATCGGCGCATCGACTCGATCATGGCGCGCACGCACAAGCGCCCCGTCACCGCCGGGCGTGTCTCGCCGGCGGCGGCGCTGGCCTTCGCCCTGCTGCTGGCCCTCGCCGGCATGAGCCTGCTGCTGGTGTTCACCAACGAACTGGCCGCCTGGCTGACCCTGGCGTCGCTGCTTGGTTATGCGGTGATCTACACCGGCTTTCTCAAGCGTGCCACGCCGCAGAACATCGTCATTGGCGGTCTGGCCGGCGCCGCACCACCGTTGCTGGGCTGGGTCGCTGTCACCGGGCACCTGAGCGCCGAGCCACTGCTGCTGGTACTGATCATCTTCGCCTGGACACCGCCGCACTTCTGGGCACTGGCCATCCACCGCAAGGAGGAGTACGCCAAGGCCGACATCCCCATGCTGCCGGTTACCCATGGCGAGCACTACACCAAGGTGCACATCCTGCTCTACACCCTGGCGATGTTCGCGGTGACCCTGCTGCCCTATGCCATTCACATGAGCGGGCCGCTCTACCTGGTCTGTGCGCTGCTGCTGGGTGGCCGCTTCCTGCACTGGGCCTGGGTGCTGTACCGTGACAGCAAACCGCACGCGGCGATCAGCACCTTCAAGTACAGTATCTGGTACCTGTTCCTGCTGTTCATCGCGCTGCTGGCGGATCACTACCTGCTGTTGAATATCTAGAAAGCGTGGCAACGCAGGTAGTTTCTCAATGGCTTGCCGAGGGGTTTCATGACTCGTACCCACACCACCGTCTTCGTTCTCGTCGCCATCGTTGCCCTGGTGCTGGGGCTTACCGTCAACAAGGTGCTCAGCAGCAGGAGTCAGAGCGATCCGGCGGCGCTGCTCGATGCGGGAATCGTGCTGTTGCCGCAGAACCGCAGCCTGCCGGCGCTGACCCTGACCAACCAGGATGGTCAGCCGGTGGCGGTGGATCAGCTCAAGGGTGACTGGACGCTGCTGTTCTTCGGTTACACCTTCTGCCCGGACATCTGCCCGGCGACCCTCGCTCAGCTGCGTCAGTTGCAGGGCCAGTTGCCCGAGGAAACCCTCGCCCGGCTCAAGGTGGTGATGGTCAGCGTCGACCCCCATCGCGATACGCCGGAACAACTGAGCAAATACCTGAACTACTTCGATGCCGGCTTCAAGGGGCTGACCGGTGAGGAGACGACCCTGCAGAAGTTCGCCAACTCGGTGAGCATTCCCTACATCCCCGCCGATACCAGCAAGGAAAACTACACCGTCGATCACAGCGGCAATCTGGTGATCATCGGTCCGGATGGTACCCAGCGCGGCTTCATCCGTGCGCCGATCAACAACGCCAAGCTGGCGGCGCAGCTGCCGGGGCTGGTTTCGGGCTCGTAGGGTGCGCGGCGCACCGGCTGGCTGAGGAAACGCTGAAAAAGCTGTCATTGCTCGCTGCGCCGGCCCGCAGGTGCTGCGAACGTCCTGGGCTCCCGCCTTCGCGGGAGTGACGTTTTCAGAACATCCCCAACGGTGTTGGTGCGCACAGCGCACCCTGCGGGCGGGTACAGCACGTCTGTGACTGCGTAGGGTGGATGGCGCTCTTTTCATCCACCGCCGTGCACGCCGTGGCCTGATGCGCCCTTAGAGTGCGAACGGCAGGGGCAGGTTGACCTGCTGGCGCTGCGCCAGACGTCGCTGGAACTCGCCCGGATCATGGATCAGCACTTCCTGCCCGGCGAACGACTCGGCGGCGATCAGCCGTGAAATCCAGAAGCGCACGCAGGCCACGCGCAGCATGGCCGGCCACAGTTCTGCCTCGGCGGCAGTGAACGGGCGCTGCGCGGCATAGGCGCCGAGCAGCGCGCGGGCACGGGCACCGTCGAGGCTGCCATCCTCGTGCGAGCACCAGTCGTTCAAGGTGATCGCCAGGTCATAGAGCATCGGCCCAGAGCAGGCGTTGTAGAAATCGATCACCCCGGCCAGGTGGCTGCCGTCGAACAGCACGTTGTCGCGGAACAGGTCGGCGTGCAGGTTGGCGCGCGGCAGGGCAAGGATGCGGGGTTTCAGCCTGGTGATTTCGGCCAGGGCGTCGCGCAGCAGGGAGGCCTGCGCCTCCGGCAGTTTCAGTGCCTGGCCCGGGCCTTCGGCGAGCATCCAGTCCAGGCCGCGATCACTGCGCCGCTCCAGTGGCCGTTCACGGGTTGCCAGGTGAATGCGTGCCAGCAGATTGCCCACTTCCTGGCAGTGGTGCGCGTTGGTTTCACGCACATGCTTGCCGGACAGTCGCGGCTGCAACAGCGCCGGTTTCTCCGCCAGGCTGCGCAGTGCCTCGCCGTCCTGCGTGCGCAGGGCATAGGGCACCGGCAGGCCGGCTTCATGCAAGACATCGAGCAGTTCGATGAAGAACGGCAGGTCGGCCACCGGGCCGCGCTCCACCAGGGTCAGAACGTATTCGCCCTGCTCCAGGCTGACGAAGAAGTTGCTGTTTTCGCTACCTGCGGCGATGCCCTGGAAGTCACGCAGGCGGCCCAGCCCATAGGGCGCCAGGAAGACTTCGAGCTGGTGACGCTCCAGGGGGGTGAATACCGACATATCAGACCTTAATTGCCTTACCAGCTAAAGATTTCCCATGAGGGGATCAACATGTCCGGATCGTCCGAACGTACGAAATTGCCGTCGCTGCCATCGGCGCGCACGAGAAAATAGGGTTTGCCGTTCTTCGGAATGACCTTGATGGCGTAGAGGAAGCCATTGACCCGGTATTCCTCAATGGTGCGGTCGCCATCCTGGCGGATGGTCACGTCCGGATCGGCGGAAACCGGATCCTCGGCATGCGCGGCAAGCGGAAGACAGGCCATCAGGCCGACCAGCAACAGGCGTTTTACTGTACCCATGGTAACCTTGCTCCTTCATTTTTCACCGATGCAGCCATTCTACCGCTGCACCCGCCGAAAAGGTTGATCCCGCGCATGAGCCAAGCTCCCCTCGTTCTGGTCGACGGTTCCTCGTACCTGTACCGCGCCTTCCATGCCCTGCCGCCGCTGACCACTTCCAAAGGCATGCCCACCGGAGCGGTGAAGGGTGTGCTGAACATGCTCAAGAGCCTGCGCAAGCAGTATCCGAACAGCCCCTTCGCGGTCGTCTTCGATGCCAAGGGCGGCACCTTCCGCGACGAGCTGTTCGCCGAGTACAAGGCCAATCGCCCTTCCATGCCGGACGAGTTGCGCGTCCAGGTCGAACCGCTGCATGCCAGTGTGCGTGCCCTCGGTCTGCCGCTGCTGTGCGTCGAAGGTGTCGAGGCTGACGACGTGATCGGCACCCTGGCCCGTCAGGCGGCCGGGGAAAAGCGCGACGTGGTGATCTCCACCGGCGACAAGGACATGGCGCAACTGGTCTGCCCGCACGTTACGCTGGTCAATACCATGACCGGAAGCGTCTACGACGCAGATGGCGTGAAAGAGAAATTCGGTGTCGGTCCTGAGCTGATCATCGACTACCTGGCGCTGATGGGTGACAAGGTCGACAACATCCCCGGCGTGCCCGGCGTGGGCGAGAAGACCGCGCTCGGCCTGCTGGTCGGTGTCGGTGGCGGCCTCGACGTGCTCTACGCCAACCTCGACAAGGTACCCGAGCTGCCGATCCGCGGTGCCAAGGGCCTGCCGGCCAAGCTCGAGGAACACCGCGAGATGGCCTACCTGTCCTATCAGTTGGCGACCATCAAGACCGACGTGCCGCTGAACATCGCCATCGATTCGCTGCATCCGGGCGAGCCGGATCAGGCCGCGCTGGTCGAGCTGTACGGCCAGCTGGAATTCAAGAACTGGCTGGACGATCTGCTGCGCCAGAACAAGGCGCTGGTCGCCAAGGCGGTCGCCCCTGCGGATGATCTGTTCGCCGAGCCGGCCCCGGTTGGCGACGCTCAACCCGCAGAGACCAGGCCTGCCGCTGCCGGGGACTACCAGCTGGTGCTGGAGCAGGCGGACTTCGACGCCTGGCTGAAGAAGCTGGAGCAGGCCGAACTGATCGCCTTCGACAGCGAGACCACCAGCATCGACGCCCAGCAGGCGCAGCTGGTTGGCCTGTCCTTCGCGGTCAAGGCGGGCGAAGCGGCCTATATTCCGCTGGCTCACTCCTACATGGGCGTACCACAGCAGCTCGACCGCGACACTGTGCTCAAGGCGCTCAAACCGATTCTCGAAGATCCGGCCAAGGCCAAGGTCGGCCAGCACGCCAAGTACGACATCAACGTCCTGGCCAATGCCAGCACACCGATTGACGTGCAGGGCGTGGCCTTCGACACCATGCTCGAATCCTACGTGCTGGACTCCACCGCCACCCGCCACGACATGGACAGCCTGGCGCTGAAATACCTCAACCACAGCACCATTCGTTTCGAGGATATCGCCGGCAAGGGCGCCAAACAGCTGACCTTCGACCAGATCGCCCTGGAACAGGCCGGCCCCTATGCCGCCGAGGACGCCGACGTGACCCTGCGTCTGCACCTGGAGCTGTGGGGGCGCCTCGAAGCCGTGCCGTCCCTGGCCAGGGTGCTGCGCGAAATCGAGATTCCCCTGGTGCCGGTGCTGGCGCGCATCGAGCGCAATGGCGCGCTGGTCGATGCCAAGCTGCTCGGCGAGCAGAGCGTCGAGCTGGGCGAGAAACTGGTGGAGCTGGAGCGCAAGGCGTTCGAGATCGCCGGTGAGGAGTTCAACCTGGCTTCGCCCAAACAACTGGGCGTGATCCTCTACGAAAAGCTCGGCTACCCGGTGATCAGCAAGACCGCCAAGGGGCAGCCCTCCACCGCCGAGGCGGTGCTGGCCGAGCTGGCCGAGCAGGACTTCGAGCTGCCCAAGGTGCTGATGCAGTACCGCTCCCTGAGCAAGCTCAAGAGCACCTACACCGACAAGCTGCCGGAGCAGATCAACCCGCGCACCGGGCGTATCCACACCAGCTACCACCAGGCGGTGGCCGCCACCGGCCGGTTGTCGTCGAGCGACCCGAACCTGCAGAACATCCCGATCCGCACCGCCGAGGGACGGCGCATCCGCCAGGCCTTCGTCGCGCCCAGGGGTTACAGGCTGATGGCGGCGGACTACTCGCAGATCGAGCTGCGCATCATGGCCCACCTGGCCAAGGACGAAGGCCTGCTGAGTGCCTTCCGCCATGACCAGGACGTGCACAAGGCGACGGCCGCCGAGGTGTTCGGCGTGACGCTCGAAGAGGTCACCAGCGATCAGCGTCGCAAGGCCAAGGCCATCAACTTCGGTCTGATCTACGGCATGAGCGCCTTCGGCCTGGCCAAGCAGATCGACGTCGAGCGCAAGGAGGCCCAGGCCTATATCGACCGCTATTTCGCCCGTTATCCCGGTGTGTTGAGCTACATGGAGCGCACCCGCGCGCAGGCTGCCGAGCAGGGCTACGTGGAAACCGTGTTCGGTCGCCGCCTGTACCTGCCGGAAATCCATGCGCAGAACCAGGCCATGCGCAAGGGCGCCGAGCGTGCAGCGATCAACGCGCCGATGCAGGGCACCGCGGCGGACATCATCAAGCGCGCCATGATCGCCGTGGACGGCTGGTTGCAGGAAAGCGGCATCGACGCGCGCATCCTCCTTCAGGTGCATGACGAGCTGGTACTGGAAGTGCGCGAGGAACTGATCGACGAAGTCAGCGCCAAACTCAAGAGCCTGATGGGCAGCGCGGCCGATCTGGACGTGCCGTTGCTGGTGGAAATGGGCGTGGGCGCCAACTGGGACGAGGCGCACTGAAACCCGGTGCCGCGGCGCACAGCCGCGGCCGCTCTGTCTCTAGGGTTTCAGGGAATCAAAAAGCATTTTCTTATGGCAAATGGTTTTTAAGAGCGCGATGAACTTTCCGCAAACCCGCCCGGTCAGAGTTCATGAATGGCCGTTAAGCCCTTCAATGCTCCTTTGTTGTGTTAAGTGTTGGCAGACATCTGAACCCCGCCCTAGCGGTTCAGACCTTGAACCCCGAACTTCT
>Ga0209699_100623_pt1 | contig 14896 bp, 7 predicted proteins | sample SynthPrep_1_END__FD_187204 | JGI IMG/M metagenome (GOLD analysis project Ga0209699, IMG submission 187204) | Synthetic microbial communities from Ohio, USA - SynthPrep_1_END_DS7_MetaG (SPAdes) (version 2) | ecosystem: Engineered > Bioreactor > Aerobic > Activated sludge | place: USA: Ohio...
GGGGCAGGGGCGGCGGGAAGCGTCATGAGGCGGACGGACAGGGGCTGGATGGCGGATGCGCCCCGGACGATAAACGCGGCGGCGTCCGCACGCAATCTCCGGCGCCGGCAGGCGGGCGGAGCCGGCGCTCTCAGCGGTGGCAGACGTCCGTCACGAAAACAGGGTAGCGTGGGCGGAGTACCATTCCTGGCTGCAGCGGCCGCCCCTCCCCCGCTTCCTCAGAAAAGGCGCATGAACGACTACTCCCTGCGGCGTGCCCTGGTCCGCGATCTCGACGCCCTTTCCGCCATCGAACGCGCCGCCGCGCGCCGCTTCCCACCCGAGGACCTGCCGCCCGGCCTGCGCGACAAGGTGGTGCCGCGGCCGGCGCTGGCGCGGGCGCAGCAGGAAGGCCGGCTGTGGGTGGCCGCCGACGCCGCCGGGCCGGTGGGCTTCGCCTTGATGGAGACCGCCGACGGCCTCGCCCTGCTGGCGGAGCTCAACGTGCATCCCGACCACGGCCGGCGCGGCCTGGGCACGGCACTGGTGCGGCGCTGCATTGCCTGGGCGAAGCGCCAGGGGCTGCCTGCCATCGCCTTGACCACCTTCGCCCAGTTTCCCTGGAACGCGCCCTTCTACGAGCGCCTGGGCTTCCGCCCGCTGCTGGAGCGCGACGAAATCCCCGCCGGGCTGCTGGCGGCACTGGAAGCGCAGGGCGCGCTCGGCATGCGCGGGCGCATCGCCATGCGGCTGGATTTCCCCCAGGCGCGGCGCCGGCTTAAGGCTCGCGCGGCTTAAGGCTCGCGCAGGTGGTCCAGGTCGGCGCGGTTGACCTCGTCGGTATAGAGCTGCGGCGGCGCCACCGGCGGGCCGGCGAAGCACTGCAGCAGCACATTGCTCTGCGGCAGGTTGCGGAACAGCACCTCGACCCCGCAGGGGCCGTACTCCGCCTGGATGGTGGCGATGAGGTTGCGGGCGTAGGGCGTTGAAAGCCTGGGATCGAGGATGAGATTCACCAGCAGCACGCCATCCTCCTTCAGCACCCGCCTGGTGTCACGCCAGAATTCCCGGGTGACCAGGTGGGTGGGGATGTTGGTGAGCGCGCTGTAGGCATCCACCACCACCGCGTCGTAGCGCTCGCTGCTGTCGGCGACGTAGCGGCGGGCGTCGCCGGCGATGAAGCGACCGCGCACCGGCTCGCCGAGGAAGTCGCGCTCGGCCAGCGCCTTCACCTCCGGGTCGATGTCCACATAGGTGTAGCGGTTGCTCTCCTCCCTGTGCGACAGGGTGAAGCCGCCGGCGCCCAGCACCAGGATGTCGCGCTCGAAATAAGCCAGGTCCATCAGCAGGATGGTGCGCAGGCGCTCGATGTAGCGGGTGTAGCGCGGCGGCTTGCTGTCGTCTATCAGCGAGGCGGCGGAGTTGTTGATCCAGAACACCTTGGGGTCCTGCATGCCCGGCAGCGCCACAGGTGCCACCCGGTAAGTGGCGTAGGCGGTTTCCACCTGCTGCGGCAGCACCAGGTTGAAGCCCAGCGCCAGCGCGGCCAGGCCGGCCGCCGCCGCGCCGCCGCGCAGGCGGCTGCCGGCCAGGCAGGGCAGCAGGCACAGCGGCAGCAGCGCGCAGATGAGCACCGCGGCGTACACGCCCAGCCACTGCATCACCAGCAGCGACAGGCTGAGCGAGCCGAGGAAGGAGCCCAGCGTGGACCAGTACAGCGCGGCGCCGCTGCGCGCGCCCACATGCTCGTGGCGCAGCAGGTTGGTGAGCAGCGGCACCGTCTGCCCCAGCAGCCAGGCCACCGGGCACAGCACCAGGCCGACGAACAGCAGGTAGGCGACAGGCGCCGGCTGCACATGGGCGAACAGTGCATCCACCGTCGGCCCGGCGAGGCCGGCCGCGATCAGCGCGGCGGCGATCAGGAAGTTGCGCCGCACCCGGCCAAGGTAGTCGTCGCTGGGCCGGCCACCGGCCTGGTAGCCCAGGGCCAGGGCCAGCAGGAAGAAGCCGATGGTGGGCGCGGTGATGGTGATGGAGCTGCCGAGGTGCGGCACCAGCCGGCGCAGGGCGACGATCTCGCTGCCCAGCGAGACGTAGCCTTCGACGAACACCAGGGCGTAGAGCACCGGCGTGGCGAGGGTGGGCATGGCGGGAGCTGCGGCTGGAACAGGCGCGGCCGGGGCCGCCGGCACGGCATCGCCGCGCGGGGTTTGCGTCATCGGGTCTCCTCCTGTGAATGGCGGTGCGTCTGGCCGGGAGGGAACGCAGGCCGGCCGCGCGAGCATGGCGCAGGGACATGCCAGCGGCGTGGAGGTTCCGATGGATGGTGCGTTTGTGCGCGCTTTGCAGGCATGAAGCCGGGAATGGCACGCTGGCGCGAGGGCGCCGCGTGAGGGAAACAGCCGTGCGATGGGGATGCGCGGAAACCAAATCGGGGCGGAACCCCATCATCCGACGAGGCTCCCGCCGCGCTTGGGCTGGCTGGCGCTGGCTGGCTGGCGCTGGCTGGCGCTGGCTGGCGCTGGCTGGCTTGCCCGGAAAGGCAGGGGCACCGGCGGAGCCCCTGCCTTTCCGGCGAAGGCGGTAGCCGCAGCGGCTCCGGCGTCTGGCCGGCGGGCCGCGCTCAGAAGCGGGTGTTCAGACTCAGCGTGATGCGCCGCGGATCGCCGTAGATGGAGCCGGCGTAGAAACCGTAGCGGCGGTAGTAAGTACGGTCGAACAGGTTGCTGATGTTGAGCGCCACGTCCGTCTTCGCATCCACCTGGTAGCGCGCCATGGCGTTGAACAGGGCATAGCCCGGCAGCGTGACCTTGGTCGCCGCGCTGGCGGTGACGCCGTTGCTGGTGCTCAGCGGCGCGCCGGCCGGGCTGGAGACGGTGGGAATCTCGCTCTGCGCGGTCATGCCGCCGCCCACGGTCAGCTTGTTCCACTCGCCGGGCAGGCGGTAGGTGGTGTTCAGCCGCAGCAGGTGGCGCGGGTCGGAGCGGCCGGCGGTGGTGCTGGGGTCATCCACGTCGATGTAGGTGTAGGCGCCATAGATGTTCCAGTTGGGCGTCAGCGCGCCGGCCAGCTCGATCTCGAAGCCGTTGGTCTTCACGCCCTTGCCCTTGGCCTTGTAGGCCTGGGCGCCATCCGGCGTCAGGTTGGCGCCGTCAGCCTCGGCCATGTTCTGCTGCTCGTTCTCGAACACCGCCAGCGAGGCGTTGAGGCGGCCGTCCAGGAACTCGCCCTTGATGCCGGCTTCGTAGCTGGCGCCGGTGATCGGGTCCAGGTATTTGCCGTCCACATCCTGCGAGGATTGCGGCTTGAACATATCGGTGTAGCTGGCATAGACCGAGTAGTTGCGATCGATGTCGTAGACCACGCCGGCATAGGGGGTGACGACGTTCTTGTTGCCGCTGGGCGCGCCGTGGGTCTTCGCCCCGGCGGCGGTGTAGGCATCGGCGTAAGTGCGGTAGGTGCTGACACGGGCGCCGAGGATGACGGCCAGCGGGTCGGCCACGCTGAAGCGGCTGGCGAGGAAACCGCCGTGGTTGTAAGTGCGGGTGATGGTCTTGGCGCCGGTGCGGGAGTGCAGCAGCGGAGCGAAGCTGCCATCCCAGCTATCCCAGTCGTCGATCGCCGCGCTGGCGCTGATGCGGCTCTGGCAGTTGCTGGCGAGTGCCACGCCGTTGAGCGAGCAGCGCATGCCGTAGGCGGTGGATTCACTCCAGGCGCTGCTGTAGCCCAGCATCAGCTCATGGGTGCGGCCGAACAGTTCGAACGGGCCGGAGAGCTTCCAGTCCATGGTGCTCATGCTGTTCACGCCTTCGGAGTGGAAGGCGTTGAGCACCGCGCCGCTGCCGTCCTGGTTCCAGTAGCCGCCGTAGCCGCCGCTGGTGCTGTTCACCTTGGCCACGCCCAGGTGACTGGTGGTGGCACCCCACATCTGCGCCGCCGCCAGTTCGGTCTTCCAGCCGCTGTCGAAGCGGTGTTCCAGGCGGGCGAAGGCGGTGGTGGCTTCCACCTCGCGGTAGCTCCAGTCCGCCACCGGGTTGGTCTTGCGCGACAGGCTGGTCTTGCTGCCGTCGGCGAACCAGATGGGCACGTTGGCGCCCCAGGTGGCGCCCTTGATGTAGCCCTTCTCGTGCTGCAGGCCGGCACCCAGGGTGGTACGGCTGCCAAGGTCCATCTCGAAGCTGGCGAGCGCGCCGTAGTTCTCGGTGGACTGGCGCTCGCGGAAGGAATCCGCCTGCTCGCTGCTGATGACGAAGCGCGAGCGCACCGAGCCGTCCTCGACCAGCGGCACGTTCACATCAGCCACCAGCCGGCGCTGGTCCCAACTGCCCACCTGCAGGCCCACCTTGCCGCCGAAGGTCTTGCCCGGCCGCTTGCGCGTCAGGTCTATGGTGGCGGAGGCGTCGCCGGTGCCACCGAGCAGGCCATTGGCGCCGCGCACGATGTCCACCCGGTCGTACAGGTCCATGTTCACCGCCATGCCCATGCTGTTGAAGCCGGTGCTGCCGTTATAGGCCATGCCGTCGATCTTGTAGTTGCTGATCTCGCCGCCGCGGGCGCGGTAGGTGGTGCGGGCGCCGACGTCCATCTCGGTGAAGGTGATGCCGGCGGTGGTGGCCAGCACCTCGTCCATGGTGTGGATGTTCTGGTCGTCCAGCTGCTGGCGGGTGATCACGGTGACCGACTGCGGCGTCTCGCGGATGGACAAGCCCAGGCCGGTGGAGCCGGCGCTCTCGTCGGCGATGTAGGCACCGCTGCCTTCGGTAATGCCGGCCGCGGTGCCCTGCACCTTGACCTCGCCCAGCGTCAGCTCCGGCTTGCTCTCCTGCGCCCAGGCCGGCGCCGCGGCCAACGCCGCCTGCACCGCCAGCGCCAGCACCGCCGGCTTCACTCCCCGCCCCGCTCGGCTGCGCGCGCTGCCGGCCCCTGCTGTGCCGGCTCCGACCCGGCTCGACTGCAATACGTTCATACGCCCCTTCGTAATATGAATCATTATCATTGCCAAAAACAGGGCGCACTCTACGGGGGGCCTTGATACGATTGGTTTCGTTCTATTGGCCTTATGTAATGGCTTTGTACATACCTGCAGATGCGGCGGACGCGCTGTCCTGCCCATGCTGAATCGCGACATCCTGATCGCGGATGCGGACGCCGGCCTGCGCATGGCGCTGCCGCCGGTGCTGGCGCGGCGCGGCTACCGCAGCCGGGCGGTCGCCAGCACGGCGGCATTGCGCAGCGCGCTGGCGGCACAGGCGACCGACCTGCTACTGCTCGACCCGGCCTTGGCGGACGAGCCGCAAACCGCCCTCTACGCCTGGCTGCGCGCGGCCGCGGTGCCTTTCATGCTGCTCTCCACCCGCGACGCCATCGACGCCCGCCTCGCCGGGCTGGCCGCCGGCGCCGAGGACTACCTGGTGAAGCCGGTGGACGTAGAGGAGGTCGGCGCCCGCATCAAGGCGGTGCTGCGCCTGGCCGGCGCGCCGGTAGCCGCTGCCGGCGATCACTACCTCCCCTTCCGCGGCTGGAAGCTGGACACCCGCAGCGCCGAGCTGCTCGCCGCCGACGGCAGCTGCCACCACCTGCCGGTCAGCGACTACCGGGTGCTGCTGGCGCTGCTGGATGCGCGCAACCGCATCCTCGGCCGCGACGCGCTCTACCGCCAGGCCTTCGGCCGCCCCGCCAGCGCCGGCGACCGCGCGCTCGACGTCTGCATCAGCCGCCTGCGCCGCCGGCTGGGCGACGACGCCCGCCGGCCGATGCTGATACGCACCGTGCGCAACGAAGGCTACATGCTGCACGCCGACGACGGCGCGGCGGAACGCAGCGGCGGCTGAATACGCCGGCCGGGCCTCGGGACGAGCGGATCGCCCTTGCGCCGGCACCGGCCCGGGCCGCGCCAGCGGAACAAAAGGCGGCGGCTCCGGGTCCAGTCCCGGCGTGCGCGCCGCCAGCAAAAAGCAGCCTTCCGGCGACACCCCTATAATCCCTGCCCTCGTAGCGGGAATGCTCCCGCCGGCCGTAGCACCGTGCGGCTTGCCCCGCCCTCTCCCCTCTGCTCCCGATCCCAGCCGATGCGCCACCTGCTCCTGCCCCTGATCCTCGCCAGCCTCGCCCTCGCCGCCTGTGGCGAGAAAGTGGAAGACACCCGCCCCGGCCAACCGGTGAAACACCGCCAGGAAGCCTTCAAGGGCTTCATCCGCGCCTTCGAGCCCATGGGCACCATGCTGCGCGACGACAAGTACGAACAGCAGGCCTTCGCCCACCTCGCCCAGACCCTGGTCGCCCAGCGCGACGCGCCGTGGAGCTACTTCGGGCCGGACACCGACTACCCGCCGAGCAAATCCACGGCCGACGTTTGGAAGCGGCCGGAAGCTTTCGAGGCCGCGCGCCAGCGCTTCATCGCCGCCACCGACACCCTGGACACCGCCGCCGCCAGCGGCGACAAGGCCGCGGTGAAGCAGGCCTACGACGCGGTGTACGACAGCTGCAAGGCCTGCCACCGGGATTTCCGCAAATAAGCGGCTGAAGCAGCGCCGCACGCTCCAGCGGCGCCCAGCCCCTGCAGGCCGGCGCCTGCTCCGGCTCTCCCATCGCGCGGTACGCCCCTGCCCTGCACACGCCGCGGCCGCCTGCAAAAAACGGCCAGTCGGAACATGTAAAGAAATGAAAGCAGGAAGCCCATCTCGGGTAGCATTCGGGGCTTCCGTCCCAGCATGACACCCGCACGGCCGCGTCACGCCACAGGCGTCGCGGCGCTTCTGCATGTCTGCCGTGCATCTGCGGTGTCTCCGGGACGAGTGCAATCCAATCGAATCAAGGGAAAGCATGAACCGGATCTTCAGTGTCGTCTGGAGCCGGGCGCTGCGCGCCTGGGTGGTCACCAATGAGCACGCCGTGCGCCGGGGCCGCCCAGGCGCCGAGCGGACCAGCACCAGTCGCGCCGGGCAGCCCGAAGCCGGCCGCGGGAGCCGCCATGCGCTGCCGCTGCGGTCCGCGCTTTGCCTCGCGCTGGGCGCCGCCGGCCCGCTCCATGCCGCCGACCTGCCCACAGGCGGCGAGATCGTGCTGGGTAGCGGCCAGATCGGCACGCCCGCCGCCAACCACATGATCATCGACCAGAGCAGCGGCAAGCTGGCGATCAACTGGCAGAGCTTCGACATCGGCGCCGGCAACCGCGTCACCTTCCGGCAACCCGGCAGCGACGCCATCGCCCTCAACCGGGTGCTGGGCAGCGACGGCTCCAAGATCCTCGGCCAGCTGGACGCCAACGGTCGCGTCTTCCTGATCAACCCCAACGGCATCCTGTTCGGCAGTGGCGCCCAGGTGAGCGTGGGCGCGCTGGTGGCCTCCACCCTGGACCTGTCGAACGATGACTTCGCCGCCGGCCGCTACCGCTTCAGCAGCAGCGGCACGCCGGCCGCGGTGATCAACCAGGGCACGCTCAGCGCGGCCGATGGCGGCGCGGTGGTGCTGCTCGGCGGCAAGGTGAGCAACCAGGGTGTGATCAGCGCCCGCCTGGGCACGGTGGCGCTGGCCGCCGGCAAGGAAATCACCCTGGACTTCGCCGGCGACGGCCTGCTCAACGTGCAGGTCGACCAGGGCGTGGCCGAAGCGCTGGTGGAAAACCGCCAGCTGATCGCGGCCGACGGCGGCACCGTCATCCTCACCGCCCAGGCCAGCGACGCCCTGCTGCGCACGGTGGTGAACAACACCGGCGTGATCGAGGCGCAGACCGTGGGCGAGCGGGAAGGCAAGATCCTGCTGCTGGCCGGCATGGACGATGGCGTGGTCCACGCCGGCGGCACACTGGATGCATCCGCGCCCGATGGCGGCAACGGCGGCTTCATCGAGACCTCGGCCGCCACCGTGACCCTGCTGGACGGGCTGAAGGTCAGCACCCTGGCCGCAAGCGGCACCACCGGCACCTGGCTGATCGACCCTTACGACATCACCATTTCGGCCTCCGGCAGCAATAATGCGTCTGTCAACGTAGGCGGGTCCCCCTGGCAAATCACGCCCACCGGCACATCGTCCAACATCAACAACACGACGCTGTCCTCTTACCTGGCTAGCTCCAACGTTACCATTTCCACCGTGGGTGCCGGCTCGGCGGCGGGCAACATCACGGTGACCGCGCCGGTGAGCTGGAGCGCCGCCACCACGCTGACCCTGAACGCCGACAGCACCACCGGCGGCATCTACCTCGGCGCCAACATCACCGGCAGCAACGCCGCCAGCGGCCTGGTGCTGAACGCCGGCGCCGGCGGCATCTCCCAGTCGGCCGGCGCCATCACCGTCGGCACCCTGACGGCAAACACCAGCAACGGCGGCTCGGTGGCGCTGACCCAGTCCGGCAACGCCATCGCCACCCTGGCCGCCTCCAGCGCTGCCGGCTCCTTCAGCCTGCTCAACGGTGGCGCCCTCACCGTGTCCGGCGCGATCAGCAGCAACGGCACCACCACCATCGGCACCACCAGCGGCAACCTGACCATCGCCGCCGCCCAGAGCGACAGCCACGCCAACTCCAGCCTGACGCTGAGCGCCGGCGGCGAACTGATCATCAAGAAGGACATCACCCAAAGCGGCAGCAACGCCGCGCTGGCGCTGAGCCACGGCAGCGGCTACAGCCTGCACGACGGCGCGCGCGTCAGCTTGTCGGACGCAGGCTCCAGCCTGAGCATCAACAGCATCGCCTACACGCTGATCCGCGACCTGGCCGGCCTGCAGGCCGTCGGCAGCAGCGGCCTGTATGCGCTGGCCACCGATATCGACGCCAGCGCAAGCGCAGGCTGGAACGCAGGAGCGGGCTTCGCCCCGATCAGCAGTTTCAGCGGCACCGTCGCCGGCCTGGGCCACGCCATCGACAGCCTCGTCATCAACCGCCCCGGGGTCACCCAGACCGGTTTGTTCGGCAGCACCGCCGGCGCCGTGCTGCGCGACCTGACGCTGTCCAACGTGAGCGTGACCGGCGCCGCCCGCGTCGGCGCGCTCGTTGGCAATGCCAGCAATACCGCGGTGAGCAATGTGCATGTCACCGGCTCGGTCTCCGGCTACCAGGAGGTCGGCGGTGTGGCCGGCTGGTTCAGTGATTCGAGCTTGCGGGATTCGTCCTCGTCCGCCTCGGTCAGCGCCAGCTACAACACCGCCGGCGGTCTGATCGGTTATGGCTACTACGGCATCGACATCAGCGACGCCTATGCGACCGGGCCGGTGACCGCGGCCGGCAGCGAGGCGGGCGGCCTGTTCGGACGTGTCGCCGACGTCACGCTGACCCTGAACAAGGTCTACGCCAGCGGGGCCGTTTCCGCGGTCTCAAGCGCCGGCGGCCTCATCGGCATCACCAGCGGCTCCAACACCGTGACTGCCTCCTCCGCCTATTGGGATGTTGACAGCACCGGGCAGGCGAGCAGCGCCGGCGCTTACGGCACCGGCATCGCCAACGCCAATGCCTACACCCAGGCCACCTATGGCGGCTTCGACTTCACCAATACCTGGGTGATGCTGTCCGGCAGCACCCGGCCGATGCTGCGCAGCGAATACTCGACCACCGTCTACACCCCGCACGCGCTGCAGCTGATGGCGCTGGACCTCGCCGCCAGTTACCGCCTGGGCACGGATCTCGACCTGAATCCGTCCTTCACCGCCAATGGCGGCTACTACGGCGACGTATGGAACAGCGCGGGCTTCAGCCCCATCGGCAGCAATGCCAGCCACTTCACCGGCAGTTTCGACGGCCAGGGGCACACGCTGAGCGGGCTTTTCATCAATCGCGGCGGAGCCAACTACATCGGCCTGTTCGGCTACGCCCAGGGCGCGGCGATCCAGAACCTTGCCCTGCTCGGCGGCAGCCTCACCGCGAACAGCAATGTCGGGGCCCTGGTCGGCTACATGGCGGGCGGCTACCTCGGCAATGCCTCCAGCTCGGCCACCGTGTCCAGCATCAGCACCGGCGAGTCCAACACCGGCGGCCTCGTCGGCACCAACGACGGCGGCACCATCAGCGATGCCTCGGCAAGCGGCGACGTTACCGGCGCCGGCTACCAGGTCGGCGGGCTGGTCGGCTACAACGTCAACGGCGGCCTCATCCGCCGCAGCTACGCCAATGGCGACGTCATCAGCACGGCCTCCGCTTCTGGCTACATCGGCGGGCTGGTCGGCGCCAACGGCTATACCGGCAACAACGGCGGCACCATCACCCAGTCCTACGCCACCGGCACGGTGACCGGCGCCGCCGGCCCCATCGGCGGGCTGGTTGGCCACAACGAGGGCAGCATCAGCGACTCCTATGCCATGGGCTCGGTGATCGGCACCGGTTCGGCCACGAGTATCGGCGGGCTGGTGGGGGTCAACTTCGTCAACGGCACCATCGCCACCAGCTACGCCACCGGCTATGTCAGCGGCAACCTCACCGGCGGACTGGTGGGGTACAACAACGGCACCTCGGGCGCAATCCTCCAGAGCTACTGGAATATCCAGACCTCCGGGCAATCCTCAGGCGTCGGCGGAGGCGTCGGCAGCGCCACCGCGCGGACCACCGCGCAGTTGCAGGGCAGCCTGCCAGCCGGCTTCTCTTCCTCCATCTGGGGCGTGGGCTCCAACCTGTATCCCTACTTCAGCTGGAATTACAGCACCACCCCCATCGCCATCTCCGGCACCGCCTACGGCAGCGCCGGTGGCAGCGCGCTGGCCGGCGCCACGGTAACCGCAATCTCCGGCGGCAGCGTCATCGGCAGCGTGAACAGCGGCGCCAATGGCTACTACTACATCCTCGGCACCGCGGACACGCTGGACGCCAACGGCGCCCTCAGCTACCTCGACGGCCACGCCACCCAGGGCGCGGCCTACGCCGACACCGTCGGCCTCAACGGCGTCCAGGGCGTGGACATCTATGGCAACGCGGTGCATTTCATCACCGGCAAGAGCAGCCTCAGCGCTACCCGGAGCGCCTATGTGGCTGCCCGCGGCGCCTACGCCGACAGCGACCTGAGCTTCCTCTCGACTTCGTCGCTGACGCCGCTCACCAGCGCCGGCTACGGCGTGTACCTGGACGCCAGCGGCAGCTACCTGCTGGATGCCTCGCTCGACTCCGGCGGCGCGCTGTCGCTGGCGAGCGGCGGCGGCTTCAGCCTCAGCGGCTCGCGCACCCTGAGCGCCGGCGGCACCCTGACGCTGCACGACACGGTGTCGTGGAGCGACGCCTCCACCCTGACGCTGAGCACCAGCGGTGGCAACGCCATCGTCGTCGACGGCGCCATCACCGCCGCCAACGGCACCCTCGCCCTCGACGCGCCTGCGGCGGGGATCGGCGCCACCGCCGCCATCGCGGTAGGCGTCTTCGACCTGCAAGGCGGCCACTGGTCCCAGCTCTCCGCCAACCTGCCCAGCTTCAGCGCGGGCGACTTCCGCCTCGGCAGCGGCACCACTTTCCTGCGCGCCAGCGGTGGCGACGGCAGCACCGCCACGCCCTACCTGATCGAGGATGTGTATGGCCTGCAGGGCATGGCCTCGACCAACCTGCTCGCCGACCACTTCGCCCTGGCGGCGGACATCGCCGCCAGCGGCACCGCCGGCTGGAACGGCGGCGCCGGCTTCAACCCCATCGGCACCAGCGGCACCCCGTTCAGCGGTTCTCTGGATGGCCAAGGGCACACCATTGGCGGCCTCACCATCAACCGTGCCGCCACCAACGGCATCGGTCTGTTCGGCGTCACCCAGGGCGCAACCATCCGCGACCTCGGACTGGTGGGCGGCAACATTGCCGGCGCCAACCGCGTCGGCGCGCTGGTCGGCTTCATGCAATACGGCAGCCTCAGCGGCAGCTTCGCCACCAGCAGCGTCAGCGGCGATGCGCTGGTCGGCGGCCTGGTCGGCCTGAACGGCCTGGCGGGTAGCGGCGGCACCATCAGCACCTCCTACGCCGCCGGCGCGGTCAGCGCCGCCACCGGCGCGGCAGGCGGTTTCGTCGGCGGTAACGCCGGCATCATCATGGACGCCTACGCCACAGGCACGGTGAGCGGCGGCGACAGCGTCGGCGGATTCGTCGGCACCGCCGACAGCGGCAACATCTCCAGGGCCTACGCCACCGGCGCGGTCAGTGGTGGCACCCAGCTCGGCGGTTTCGCCGGCAACGTCCAGGCCGGCGCGGTCAATAGCGACGCCTTCTGGAACACCGACAGCACCGGCCTGCTTAGCGCTACTGGCGCCGGCAGCAGCGCCGGCATCACCGGCCTAACGAGCGCGCAGATGCGCTCGCTCGCCACCTACGCCGGCTGGAGCATCGACGACGCCGGCGGCACCGGCTCGGTCTGGCGCATCTACGATGGCTACACCGCACCGCTGCTGCGCACCTTCCTCACCAGCCTCACCATCACCGGCGGCAACGGCAGCAAGACCTATGACGGCACCGCCGCCAGCACCGACGTCGGCAACCTGAGCTACAGCCCCGGCGGCTACGATCCCTCCCTGCTGCTGGGCAGCGCCAGCTACGCCACCGCCAGCGCCAATGCCGGCAGCTACAGCGGCGGCACCCTCAGCCTGGACGGCCTCTACTCCACCCAGCGCGGCTACGACATCACCCTCGTCGCCGGCAGCTTCGTCATCACGCCCAAGGCCATCACCGTCACCGCCAACAGTGGCAGCTCCAGCTTTGGCGGCGGCGGCCTCGCCAATCCCGGCCTGAGCGCCAGCGGGCTGATCGCCGGCGAAGACGTCTCGGTACTCACCGGCCTGAGCAACAGCTTCGGCATCACCGCCACCACCCCTGCCGGCACCTACACGCTGACGGTGAATGGCAGCCTGACCAACGGCAACTACACCCTCAGCCAGCGGGTGGACGGCAGCTGGACGGTCACGGACGGCGCCGCCCCCGCCCTGCCGGGCTACGCGGAAGCCGTGGCCTCCAGCGGCCAGAGCGAGCGGCGCAGCCCGCCGCCCCTGGCCACCGCGGATGCCGGTGCCACGCCTCCCCTGTACGAAATCGTCGCCGGCGGCCTGCGCCTGCCCGGCTGCGCTGGCGCCCCCGACTCGCAATGCGCCCAAGGAGCCCGCTGATGCGTTTCCCCCACATGCTGCCGGCCGGCATGTTCGCCACCGCCCTGCTCGCCGCCCCGCTGCTCCAGGCCGCGCCGCCCGATGCCGGCCAGTCGATGCGCGAACTCGAACAAGGCCCGCCGCAACTGCCACCGCGCCAGCGCCTGGAGCTGGAACTGCCCGACAGCCCCAGCGGCAGCACGGCCGACGACGGCAGCCGGGTGCAGGTCAGCCGCTTCCTCATCGACGGCAACACCGCCATTTCCACCGCCGAACTGCAAGCCGAGCTGGCCGACCTGCCGCAGCGCAGCCTGTCGCTGGGCGAACTGCGCGAAGGCGCCAGCCGCCTCACCCGCCTCTACCGCAGCCGCGGCTACCCGCTCGCCCGCGCCTACCTGCCGGCGCAGGAAATAGACCAGGGCGTGGTCAGGATCGCGGTGCTGGAAGGCCGCTACGGCCAGGTCCGGGCGGACAAGGCGGACGGCATCCACGCCTGGGCGCTGGCACCGCTGGGCGCGCTGCGGCAGGGCGACGTGGTGCGCTCCGACGCCCTGGAGAACAGCCTCCTGTTGTTGCAGGACACCCCGGGCCTGAGCGTGCGCTCCACCTTGAAACCGGGCACGGAGGTCGGCACCAGCGACCTGGTGGTGCAGGTGGAGCCGACGCCGCTGCTGAGCGGCAGCGTGGATCTCGACAACTACGGCAACCGCTACACCGGCGCCTACCGCCTGGGCGCCACGGTGAACCTCAGCAACCCGCTGGGCATCGGCGACCAGCTGACGCTGCGGGCGCTGGGCACCGACGAAGCGCAGCGCTACTACCGCGCCGCCTACCAGCTGCCCGTCAGCCCCAGGGGCACCCGGCTGGCCCTCGCCTACTCCAGCATGGACTACCAGCTGGCGCGCGACTTCGACGACCTCGACGCCCACGGCACCGCCCGCATCGCCAGCGCCCAGCTGTTGCAGCCGCTGGTGCGCAGCCGCGACTTCTGGCTATCCGCCGGGCTGGAGTTCGCCGACAAGCGCCTGCGCGACAAGATAGACGCCTTCGCCTACCGCAAGGACAAGCGCGCCCGAGTGCTCAGCGCCGCCCTCGCCGCCTCGGCGCAGGATCAGTGGCTGGGCGGCGGCAGCACCAGCGCCACGCTGGAATACAGCGTGGGCGACCTGCACATCGAAGACGAGGCCGAGCGCCAGCTCGACCACAGCACCGCCCGCACCGAAGGCAGCTTCGCCAAGCTGGTCGCCAACCTGCAGCGGCTGCAGCGCCTCACCGAGCGCTTCAGCCTCTACGGCCGCCTGCAGAGCCAGTGGGCGGACGGCAACCTCGACAGCTCGGAGAAGCTCAACCTTGGCGGCGCCTACGGCGTGCGCGCCTATCCGCAAGGCGAGGCGGTAGCCGACGAAGGCTGGCTCACCAGCATCGAACTGCGCTACGCCCTCACCCCCGCCTGGCAGCTCAGCACCTTCCTCGACCACGGCCAGGCAAGGCTGAACAAGCGCAGCTGGGATGAAGGCGACAACTACCGCCAGCTCTCCGCCGCCGGCCTGGGCGCCAGCTGGAGCAAGCACGGCTGGGACATCAACGCCGTGGCCGCCTGGAAGCTGGGCGCCGAAGAGGCCGAAAGCGACAGCGACCGCAGCCCCAGGGTATGGCTGCAGGTGGTGAGGCGGTTCTAGGGGTTCAGGCGAGCGCGGCTCGTCGCGCCGCGGCGCGGAGGGCTCAAGGGACGGGGACTTGGGGCCCGGCGATACGCGGAACGCCGCCTGCGGCGGCATGGCGGCGGCAGGGTACCCGGCCGGCTCGCTTCCCCCCTCGCGGGAGAGAGCAGGGGAGAGGAGCGCCAAAGGGGCGGCTACGTTCCAGCCCCACGCGGCCCCCACCTCTCCGC
>Ga0209699_100624_pt1 | contig 14881 bp, 16 predicted proteins | sample SynthPrep_1_END__FD_187204 | JGI IMG/M metagenome (GOLD analysis project Ga0209699, IMG submission 187204) | Synthetic microbial communities from Ohio, USA - SynthPrep_1_END_DS7_MetaG (SPAdes) (version 2) | ecosystem: Engineered > Bioreactor > Aerobic > Activated sludge | place: USA: Ohio...
CGTTTCTCGTCGCAAGCAGTCACGCGCATATCCTGAACATCCACTAAGGTTCGTTAGCTGCGATGATGACTTTGCCCTTCTTCACGAAGGGCTTTTCTTTGCCGCCGGATCGGTGCTGCGGCGCCGTTTCCCGCACCGCGCACCCTGCCCGCCTGCCGATGATGACATGTAACTGTCACTCAAACGTTATAATCGGCAGGAACGAATTCCATGGAATCGATTGGCGCAAATCGCCGAAAGCTTGGGAGTGGAACTGGCCAGCATGGAAACTGTTTTTGCCCTTTGCGCAATTCTGCTCCTCGCCTTCAATCTTCTCGGGATTGTTCTCGCCGGCTGGCGCCTGACAAGACGTGACACGGAAAACGCACTTGTTCGGCAAAAACCGCCGGTCTCGCTGGTAGTGCCGCTGCGTGGCGTGGAAAACTTCACACCGTTGACACTCTCGCGCGCCTTTGAGCTCGACTGGCCGGATTACGAGCTGCTGTTCTGCGTTGCCGACGAACTCGATCCCGTGATCGAGGAAGTGCGCAAAGCCAGCGCCGCCTCGCCTGCGGTTTCAGCGCAATTGCTCATCGGTGATGACCGCATCAGCGCCAATCCGAAACTGAACAATTGCGTGAAAGGCTGGCGCGCCGCCCGCCACGAATGGGTCATTCTGGCCGATTCGAACGTGCTGATGCCGCCATCCTATATCGCGACCATGATGTCAGCCTGGCGGCCGGATAGCGGGCTTGTCTGCTCGCCGCCGCTCGGCTCCCGCCCGACGGGCTTCTGGGCCCATGTCGAGTGCGCTTTCCTCAACGGCTCACAGGGCCGCTGGCAATATGCGGCCGAAGCGATCGGCATGGGTTTTGCGCAGGGCAAATCGATGTTGTGGAACAAGCCGTTCCTGGAAGAGCATGGCGGCATTCGCGCGCTTGCCGCTGAAATCGCCGAGGACGCCGCCTCGACGAAGCTGGTCAGAAATGCCGGCCGCAGCGTGCACCTGGTCTCCGCCCCCTTTGAACAGCCGCTCGGCCAGCGTCATGCCGGCGAGATCTGGTCGCGGCAGACCCGCTGGGCGCGGCTGCGGCGCGTGACCTTCCCGCAATATTTCGCCCCGGAAATCCTCACCGGCGCGCTGCCCCCGCTCCTCTTCGCGCTCGCCGCCGCCCTTGCCGCGGACGTCGATCTTAGCGTCACCGCCATCGCCGTTCTCACCATCATGTACGGCCCGGAGCTGGCGCTCACAGCACTCAACCGGTGGCCGGTCTCTCTTTATACCCTGCCGGCCATGATCGCGCGCGACGTGATCATGCCCTTTGTCTGGGCGCGCAGCTGGATCGGCAGCGCGGTCGCATGGCGCGGCAATGTCATGACGATCGGCACAGCCGAGAGCACTTTGGCCGGACCATCAGCGGACTGAACGGAAGCTTTTCTTTTAAGGAGGTTACGCCGACAAGCGGATATATTGCTTTAAATGGTCGGAGTGGAGAGATTCGAACTCCCGACCCTCTGGTCCCAAACCAGATGCGCTACCAGACTGCGCTACACTCCGCCGAGGCGATGGCTGGGGAATACACGGTTCACCCAAACTCCGCAACAGGGAAATTCATCTTTGTTCAGCCCATTCTCTCCATCGCCCAAAAGCGCCTTGGCGCCACGGGGCAGCAAAGCGATGGCAAGGGATAATCGTCTTGACTCTCACATGAAGTCGGTCCATTTCAAATTTCAGCGTTCCTGACACGATTTGGTTATTCTATTCAGGTACGTGAAGAGTAATCTGGGGTGTTGTGCCCCACCGCCCAACCGGAGCAGTTTCGACATGTCTGCGAAGATTTACCGCCCTGCAAAAACCGCCATGCAATCCGGCAAGGCGAAAACCAATGTCTGGGTTCTGGAATTCGACGCCGAAGTTCCGCGCAAGATCGATCCGATCATGGGATACACGTCCACCTCCGACATGAAGCAGCAGGTCAAGCTGACATTCGAGACGCAGGAACAGGCCGAAGCCTATGCGCAGCGCAAGGGCATCGAATACCGCGTCATCCAGCCGAAGGAAGCGACCCGCAAGGTGGTTTCCTATACCGACAATTTCCGTTTCAACCGCACCCAGCCCTGGACGCACTGAAACAAGACGACTTTAGACCGGAGCATCCCTGCCCGGCATGACGGCCCCTTAGCTCAACTGGATAGAGCAACTGCCTTCTAAGCAGTAGGTCGCAGGTTCGAGTCCTGCAGGGGTCGCCACCTTCCCTTGAAAAAACTGATGAGAAAGTCTGCTCGGATATCTGGGCAGAATGCGCCGATCGTTTCCGATGCGGTTACCTTGCCGGCGCTCCGGAGCGCATGGAAATCAGCCTCAAGCCGTAATGGGTGATGGCGGCATACAAGCCGACTATCGAGGCATAATTCACGAAAAATTCGAGCGTCGACTCGTTGAAATCCCACATGTCCAGCGAATAGCTCAGCATCAACTTCCGCCCGAACGCCATCTCGAAAGAGCTTCTTATTCCCCAAACCGCCACTGCGAGCGACATCAGCCGCAGAATGGCGGTCCGAAAGGAACTCGCGTCTGAAACGCCAACGAGTCCACGGCCGACGCTCATCACCACCTGCCAGCGCGTCCCGAGATGGATGGCGATGATGAGCAGAACCCAGTATCCCGCAAACATATGGATTTCCCGGACGGCGAAAGCGCCGCCCATCGAAGTGAAGGGCAAGAGGTCGCGGGATATCAGCAGGCTGGTCACGAGCATGATCGTCATCGCGATTGCAAGGCTTGCAATCGTCACCAGATTGACAATGCGGACGGCATCCAGCCTCCGTTTCGTCACGCCGCCATACCAGCGACGATTGAAGACGTTGTGGACGATGACCAGCGTGAAAAGCGCCGCCCCGAACAGTTCATGCGAGAGATTGTCGAGCCACCAATAGGCAAGGCAGGCAATAATCAGACCGACGGCGATGAGATCGAGCACCAGACGAAACCGCAGGACGCCGTTCATTTCAGTTCGAACCGGCGCATGTCGTTGAACGTGTAGAGAAAGTCCCTGTCGGACCGTGAGGTGTGACAGCGCTGACAGCGGGCGGTGTTCTCCTCCATGTTGATCGTGCCATCCGGCTTGAACCACTGGAACTGCCAGTCGGCGGTGCGGCGGTTCTCGTCGTAGTCCTGTCCCCAGCCCTCGCCTTTCTCCATGATGAAATAACGGAAGACCTTGCCGCCGCGATAGTCGACGAGCGCCACGTGGGTGCCGTTGGGAATGGGATCGCCGCGCTTGACGGCCTCGATCGCCTCGCGGGTGGTCATGATATGCTCGGTAACCTCACCCCGCTCCACCGTCGTATAGTGTATGAGCTTGCCGATGTCAGGCATCGTCGCACGGGTCGGCTCGGCGCGGACCTGCATGCCGACGAGGAATACGGCGCTTGTTACGAAGGCGGCGGCGCCCGCCATCTGCATGACTTTATTCAATCCATGCCTCCATCCGTCTTGGCGTATTGCTCGTCGGTCACGTGTTCCATCCACTCGACGGTCTTTCCATCAAGGGCTTCCGCCACGGCGATATGCGACATCCCGTATTCCGGTGATGCGCCGTGCCAGTGTTTGACGCCCGGAGGGATCCAGACGACGTCTCCGGGTCCGATTTCCTGAATGTCGCCATCCCAGTGCTGGACGCGGCCCTCACCCTCCGTCACGATCAGTGTCTGACCCAGAGGATGTGTATGCCACGCGGTGCGGGCGGCGGGTTCGAAGGAGACGAGACCCCCGCCGACGCGAGCGGGCGGTGGGGTCTGGAAGCGTGACTGCACCTTGACGGAACCGGTAAAATAGTCCGGCGACCCCATAGTCGTCGCCTCATTGCCGAAACGGGTCACCGTTATGGCACGGTCCGGTTCGGCAAAAGCAGTCGTGGCGCCAAGGGCCATGGCGGCGGTGATCATCGATTTTGTGTTCATGGCTTATTTCTCCGCAAACACATCTTTGGCGACCGCGACTGCGGAAACGCCGCTCGGCCAGCCCGAATAAAAAGCCATATGGGTGATGGTTTCGACGATCTCCTCCTTCGTCAGCCCGTTCTGCAGGCCGAGACGGATATGGGAGCGAAGCTGGTCAGGACGATTGAGCGCGATCAGCGCCGTGATTGTCACGAGGCTTCGGTCACGTTTGGATATTTCGGGGCGTTCCCATATGTCGCTGTAGAGAACCCCGTCGGTGAGTTCGGCCAGTTTCGGTGCGGTATCGCCCATCAATTGCTGGGCGCGCGTCTGCTGCTTTTCCGGCTGTGCCGAAGGCGTTGCTGTCTGGGCGTTTGTCATGGTGATCGAACCGAGAATGAGAGTGATACCCGTTGCGAGAAAGAGGCTCTTGGTAGGTCGTTTCAAAGGGAACTCCTTGGATGGCTTGTGTAGCAGACTCGCACGCAACGACAGGCATCGAGATGCCCGGTGCCGCCACGAAACCTGGATTTGGATGAAGGGTGGATAAACCGTCGTTGACGGTCTTAGGCCAGCGTCCGGCCGAAGAACGGTGTGAGCTTGTCAAGCGCCGCCTGTACATATTCGGGCACCCAATAGGTCTCGATATGCTTTGCGCCCCTGATCAGGAAGAGTTCCTTGTCCTTCGTGCCGGTAGCCTTGGGGAAAGCATCTTCCGTCAGGTAAAGCGTGTCCGCTTCACTACCGGCAATCATCAACAGCGGAACGTCGATGAGTTCGAGTTCGTCCGTCGCATCCCAGCGCATCAGGTCCATCAGGCTGCTCATCGTATATTTGAAGGTCGAGCCCGGATGCGCGTTGGTTCGCCAGTAGTAGTGATAGCCCTGCCGATAGAGATCGAAGGGCAGAGCCTCGATCTGCGCATCCGTGAGGTTCGCGTCGCCGGCATAAAGAACGTCGCCACCGGCCGCTTCCTGCGCCCGGGCCAAAGAGGCCTGCTGCAGCCGCTTCTGGATCGTATCCATCTGGCTGTCCTTGAAGCCGTTGCGGCGCACGCGCCCGGAGTTGAACATGCTGAGCGTCGCCACCGCCCTAAAACGCTTGTCGGTCTTGGCCGCCGCCAGCGAGTAACCGCCACCGCCGCAGATGCCGAGCAGCCCCAGACGCGCCGTATCCACGCCGGGGAAGCCGCTGATGAAGTCCGCCATCCCGTGGATGTCCTCGATGCGGTTCTGGGGCTTGTCGACGCTGCGTGGCGTGCCGCCGCTGCCACCCTGATAGGCGGCATCGGCCGAAATGGTGATAAAGCCCCGTTCGGCCAGACGCTGGGCGTAGAGGCCGGTCGTCTGCTCCTTCACGCCGCCATTCGGATGCGCAAGCACGATGGCAGGATACGTCTTGCCGGGATCGTAATTGGCCGGAGTATAGACGTTGGCGACGATGTCGAGGCTGTTCAGCCTGTATGTCACCGGGTGGATGTTCACCTTGCCGGGTTCGTTTTTGGTGATCGCCCCATCATAAGCAAGCGTGAAAGGGTTCTGCCTGTAGTCGGCTGCGGCAGCTTGGGTCGTCGTCATGGTTGACACTCCTAACATTGCACCGGAGATGAAGAGAGCCGACGCTCCGAGGAACTCGCGTCTCTTTCCGTTAATGATATCATTCGCCATCGTCAGGCTCCTTGTTGATCGGAAATGGTCTGATGGGGATGCGCGCAACGGCAGTTTCACGCGAACGCACCCGTGCTTCAGTCCAGCTTCTTGTCGGCGAGGAACTTCGAGATCTGGTCGGCAATCTCGACATTGTTCTGGTCCGACATCAGGAAATGCGTGCCGCCCTTGATGCCGATCTCCGGCAGGTGGACAAGCGCTGCATCGCCGCCATGCTTATTGACTGTCTCCACCCACAGCTTCGCCATGGCCAGCCTTACACGCCAGTTGTCCTGTCCACGCTCCGTGGTCGGTTCGGTCGGGAAATTGTCGCCGTAATAAATGACGATCGGCAGGCGTGTCAGTTTCTCGAAGTCGGCGACAGGCACGGCCTCAGCCTTCAGCGTGCCGGCGGCACTCGGCATTTCCGCAGGCACCTCACCTTCCGGGAAGATGAAACCACTGCCGGGCTCCAGCGCCACGATGCCCTTCACATTCGGGTTCTTGATAGCCGTCAGCCAGCCGGGCCCACCTGCCTGCGAATGGGTGAACAGGATGCCGGGTCCTGTTTTGGTAAACAGCGCCGACATGGCATCCGAGATCACCTTGGCGTCGTATGGCCCGGTGTTCGGCGTGACCGAGCGCAGGAACTGGTCGAGCGCTGCCGGATCACGGGAGAATTGCACGTTGTCAAAATAGTTCGGCCACTTGCCGATGCGGAACTGGTCGAAGAACAGCTGGTCGTAGGGCGTCGGCTCGATCGTCGTTGCGACCGTGCTGTTGCCCGCGCGACCTCGGCGCGGCTGGTCGACGAGGTAGGTGGAGTAGCCACGGCGCAGGAAGATATTCTGAAAACCTTCGCGACCGTCAGGCGTCGTCTCCCAGCTCCGTCCCGACTGAAATGCGCCATGCAGCATGACGATCGGCAGCGGCTTCGGGTTTTGTGGAACCTGATGGAACACATAGGCATGGTCGCCATGCAGCGTCTGGCCTTCGGCCGTCGGCGCGTTGTTATTATAGGTGCCGGGCTTGCTCGACACCGTGCCGCCAACCGCGAAGCTGCCCTGCTGCTCAATGACAAACGGCTCGGCCTTTGTCGCGGTCTGCGCAAACGCGACGCTCGAAGACGCGGCAATGGCGGAAAATATGAAGACTGAAATGGTTTTGGTAAAAATTCTTGGCATGGCTCTCTCACAACATGACGTTGAAAGAAGGCTACGCGACCGGCATTCCGGTGATTAGATACCCATTTACGATTGAAGCCATTAGCTCCGCTTATCAATCACTTTTAGTTCATTAGGGCGTTATCCGCGATATCGCAGCGCGTCCACCACGAGTGCGAAAGCCGGAGACGCGTGACGCCGATTTGGATAATAAAGATGGTAGCCGGAAAAAGGCGCGCACCAATCTTCGAGAACCCGGATCAGCGTTCCCTTTGCGATATCCTCCGCAACGATGTCCTCAGGCATATAGGCAAGGCCAAGACCCCGTTTCGCGGCATCGAGGCGCATGGCGATGTTGTTGAAGACGAGTTGCCCTTCCACTCTCACCTTGAGTTCATGGCCATCCTTTTCGAACTCCCAGAAAAGGATGTTGCCGTAGGTCGGCATGCGTATCTGGATGCAATTATGCGCCGTCAGATCCTCGGGCACCTCTGGCCAGGGGTTCTGCCGGAAATAGGATGGCGCACCCACCACGGCCATGCGCATTTCGGGGGCGATCTTGACCGCGATCATGTCCTTCGCAAGTTGCTCGCCGAGCCGCACGCCGGCGTCGTAACGCTCCGCAACGATATCCGTCAGCCCGTAATCGACGGTAATCTCGACATTGATATCAGGGTAATTCGGAAGGATTTTGTCCAGCGCTGGCGCAAGGACGGAAATGGCGGCATGTTCCCCCGCCGTGATGCGCACTGTGCCCGCGGGCTTATCCCGCATGTCGCTCAGTGCCGAAAGCTCGGACTGAATCTCGTCGAACCTTGGACCTGCTGTCTGAAGCAGACGCTCACCGGCGGCCGTGGGTGAAACGCGCCTCGTCGTTCTCGTCAGCAACCTCAGGCCAAGCCGCTCTTCAAGGCCGCGCACCGTCTGGCTCAACGCGGACTGCGAGACACCCAGCTTGACGGCCGCCCGGGTAAAGCTCTGCTCGCGCGCCACCGTGACGAAGGCGGCCAGATCGTTGAAGTTCTCCTGCGGCATTCATTAGGCATCCTTATAGCTTCATGCTGATTACTGCCCCTATTCGAAAATGTCGGCAAGGAATATCTTTTCCATCAGACGCGGCCTCAAATGGCCCGATCAAGGAGTAGAGAAATGCTGAAACGCAAAATCGGAAGCCTCGAAGTCTCCGCCCTCGGCCTCGGCTGCATGAGCATGAGCGCGGCCTATGGGCCAGCGGCCGATAAAGCGGAGATGATCAAGCTGATCCGTTTCGCCCATGAGCAGGGCATCACGCTGTTCGATACCGCCGAGGCTTATGGCCCCTTCGTCAACGAGGAACTTCTCGGCGAGGCGCTCGCCCCCATCCGCGACGGGGTCGTCATCGCCACCAAGTTCGGCTTCGACATCGACCTTGAAACAGGTGAACGTCGCCACGGCACCAACAGCCGCCCGGAACATATCAAAGCCGTCGCAGAAGCGAGCCTCAGGCGTCTCAGGACCGACCGCATCGACCTGTTCTACCAGCACCGCGTCGATCCGGCTGTGCCGATCGAGGATGTCGCAGGCGCTGTGAAAGATCTGATCGATGCAGGCAAGGTCAAGCATTTCGGCCTCTCCGAAGCGGGTGACGGCACCATCCGCAGGGCTCATGCCGTTCAGCCCGTCACCGCCGTCCAGAGTGAATATTCCCTGTTCTGGCGCGGGCCTGAGGCAGAACTCCTTCCCACACTAGAAGAACTTGGGATCGGCTTCGTACCGTTCAGCCCACTCGGTGCCGGCTTCCTGACGGGCAAGATCGACGAAAATACCAAATTCGACCCAACCGATTTCCGCAATGCCGTTCCCCGGTTTTCCCCCGAGGCCCGCAAGACCAACCTCGCCCTGGTCGACGCCATCAAGGTCATAGCAGACACCAAGCGATCGACGCCTGCCCAGGTAGCGCTCGCCTGGCTACTGGCGCAGAAACCCTGGATCGCCCCGATCCCCGGCACGACCAGGCAGCACCGTCTTGAAGAAAACCTTGGGAGTGTCGATCTTGAACTGACGTCGACCGATCTTGCGGACATCAACACGGTTCTTTCGAAGATTGAAGTTGTCGGCAACAGGCTTCCAGACGCGGTCCTGAAGATGACCGGCCTCTGATTTGGACGGCAATGCCGTAGGGACCTGTTGGAAAATCGACTGTCCGATCTAAGCCTCAAGGGCGTTCGACAATATTCATCGAGACCACGACGCGCCGGAAAATGCTCCGGCGCGTCGTGTTTTTCAGGATCCCTTTTTCAAGATTGCAGCAACCCGCTCGGCCATTCTGGCGAGAGCATCCTTGGGCGTCAGCGCGCCGCGCTGGAGCTGATCGAGAATCTCAGCCTGCGCTTTCCAGACTGTGCTGCCCATATTGTTGGGATAGGCATACCAGGTGGCCGCATTGTCCATCTGCGCGAATACAGTTCGGAAATTCGGATTGGCGGCGTAGAATTCCGTCAGGAGGGCCGCGGAATTCCGGTTCGTCGGCATGTAACCCGTCGTCTGTGCAATTTGCGCCTGAACCTTGGCGCTGGTCAGATATTTGACGAATTTCCACGCCGCATCCTGCTTTGCGGGCTCCTGAGCCAGGATGACGACGGCGTTACCGCCGGTGGGCAGACCGCCCTTGTTCCTGTCGGGCATGGGATAACGGACCGTGCGCATATCGAAACGACCGCCAACGGCCTTGGTGAAGTTTGCGACGCCGGAGGGTGAAGCGACGACCATGCCGAGCTTGCCGGCGAAGAACTGCTGGTGGGCGGGGTCGGTGCTGGTATCGACGGTCATGCCGGTTTTCAGCGAAATGTCCTGCGCCAATTGCAGCGCCTTCAGGCCGGTTTCGTTGTCGAAACCGATCCCGGTCTCATCGGCATTGACGATGCGGCCGCCTTGCGAAAGCACCATGAGTTGCCAGTACCAGTCGCTGGCAAGCGCCCCGACCGAGAAGTTGAGACCGGCAACATCGCTGCTCGAAGCCTTGATCCTGTTGGCGAGGTCGATGACGCCCTGCCATTCATCGGGAAATTTATCCATCGAGCCGCCGGCTTTTGTCACCAGATCGGCGTTTACGTATAGGATGGGGGTGGATGCATTGAATGGAACCGCAAATTGCTTGCCCTCGACCTGGCCAAGATTGAGTACGGATTCCGCATAATTCTCCTTGGTCCAGCCGGCCGTTTCCTTATCCATGAACGGCTGGAGGTTAACGGCGAGACCGCGCTCCTCAAGCGTCTTGACAAGCGGACGCAGCCACGAATATGCAGGCAGGTAAATATCCGGCAGGTTGTTGGTCAGCACATCGCGCATGATCGTCTGATGCGCCTTGGCATAATCTTCTGCCGGCACCTGCAGGTTGATGGCGATGCCCGGATTGTCCCGCATGAAATCCTTGACCACAGGCTGGAGAAACGCCGCCGTGCTGGGATAGGCATGGAAGAAATTGAGGGTGATATCGGTCGATTGCGCCTTGGCCGGAACGGCAAGGGCGCTGGCGATCGCCGCCGCGACAAATGCGAAAATTGTCTTGGTCTTCATGGTATTTTGATCCTTTGAGATACCGGTTGACTGCATCAGGCCTGTCGGGTTGCCGCCCGGCAGGCCTGTTTCTCATTTCACTCCGCTCATGGTTACGCCCTGGACGAAGCGTCGTTGCGATGCCAGAAACACCAGTATGAGCGGGGCGGTAACAAGCGTGGCGCTGGCCATGAGCGCGCCGAAATTGTCGCCACCCTCCTGACCTTTGAAAAACAATATGCCGAGCGTCGGCGGAGCCAGCTCGGCCGACCTGATGACGATCATCGGCCAATAAAGATCGTTCCAGTGAAAGCTGACGGAAAATACCGCGAAGGCCGCAATGGCGGGCAGCATGGCTGGCAGGACGACGCGGGCGACAATTTCGATTTCCGTCATGCCGTCAAGTCGCGCTGCTGCGAGAATATCGTCGGGAAAGGATTTGATGAACTGGCGAAACAGGAGGATTGCGAAAGCCGAGGTGAGATAGGGCAGCATCATGGCAAAGTAACTGTCCAGCAGCCCGAATTCGGCAAGCGTCAGGAAGATCGGCAAGGCGGGCACCTGAGCGGGCACGGCCAGCGTCACAAGCACCAGGGCGAACATGAACCGCGCTCCCCGAAACTCATATTTCGCAAGCGCGAAGGCACAGGTAACGGTGGTCAATATTTGAAAGAACAGGATGCCGCCACAGACGATGATGCCATTGACCATGAAGCGCAGCAACGGCGTCTCGAACAGCGCGCGACCATAATTGTCGGACAGCGCCTGAATGGGCGTGATCGGATCAGCCACCGCCCCAAAAATTTCGCCGCTTGACCGCAACGACGCCTGCACCATCCACAGGAAGGGAAAGGCGATGACGAAGGCGCCGCTCAGCAGGACGATGTGCGCTGTCACGGAATTGAACAGGGAGCGTGACATGAGCTTCATCGGTAGTGCGCTCTCTTATCCAGCAGGAAAGCCTGCACAATGGAAAATGCGGCAAGCAGGGCGAGGAAAACCACCGTCAGGGCGCTGCCATAACCGATCTTCAGGGCCTCGAAGGTCTCGCTGTAGACTTTATAGAGCAGCATGTCGGTCGCGCCGTTCGGTCCCCCGCGCGTCAGCACTGCAACCGTATCGAACACCTGGAAGGCCTGGATCGAACTGAGCACCACAACGACAATGGTGGTCGGTGAAAGCAGCGGCCAGACGACATAACGCAGCCGGTCGAAAAAGCCGTCGACGCCGTCGAGCCGGGAGGCTTCCTGTAACTCCTTGGATACGGTCGCCAGACCGGCGAGAAAGAGAACCAGATTGAAGCCGACGAGATGCCAGATACCAATGATCGCCAGACCGAAGAGAGCATAGTCGGCATTCGCGAAGAAATCGATCGGCGTCAACCCGACCGATGCCATCAGTTGCGCAAGCGGGCCGATGCGTCCGTTCAGAAGGAAACTCCACACGATGGACATTGCCGTGAGCGTACCGGTCACGGGCAGAAAATAGATGATTTCGTAAAAGCGGCGCGTCGTCGTCCGTCCATGAACCAGCAAAGCGAGGACGAGTGCCAGCACTACCGAGCCGGGCACGACGATCGCGGTGTAGATGGCGCTGTTGTTGAGCGCCCGCCAGAAATAGGGATCCTGCAACAGCTGCGCATAGTGGCTGAGACCGATGAAACGCACCGCAACGCTTCCCAGTTCATAGTCGGTGAAGCTCAGGGCAAAGACCGTCAGCACCGGCAGAATCGTCGTCGCCGTCAGAAGAAAGAAGGCCGGACCCGCGAATAGATAGGCAAGGGCCGCAAACCCCGGTCCGCTGGCGGAGACCCTAACGGAAAGCAGCATGTGAGCCTCCCGCCGCAACGCCCGCATCCACGATCCCGGCGTCGATCCGCACTCCCAGGCTGTCGAACAGCAGCGCATCCGCACACGTGATGCGCAGCCATGCGATGTCACCGGACCTGCTGTATTTTGGCTGTGTGTTGAAAGTTTCGGCACGAAGCTGCACCCGCACCGGACCTGAACCGAGCCGCGCTCCATCCAGTCGCAGGATCACTTCCGCGCCGAGACGCTCCGTCCTGACGACGGGAAGTGCAAAATGCGCCCCGCCACCCTCAGCCGACACAAGCTCGATCGATTCCGGGCGCACACCGAGACGGTAGCTTCCGTTACCGACGGACGGCGCGCGCAGACCCAACTGTACGCCAGCGGCAACGAGATCGCCCCTCTCCTCCACATCGACCGGCAGGATGTTGATCGGTGTCGCACCAATAAAACGGGCAACCGACAGGCGCGCCGGACGCCGGTAAATATCGTCCGGGGAACCGAACTGAACGATTCTCCCCTCGTCCATGACCGCAATACGATCGGAGAGCGCCATTGCTTCCGTCTGATCATGGGTCACGAAAATGAATGTAATACCGGTGCGGCGGTGCAGCTCGGAAATCTCGTCCCGCAGCTGCAGCCGCAACCGGGCATCCAGATTGGAGAGAGGTTCATCCATCAGAAAGACGGCGGGCTGGCGTACCATGGCCCGCCCAACCGCCACCCTTTGACGCTGGCCGCCGGAAAGTTGTGATGGCCGGCGCTCCAGAAAAGCGTCCAGTTCCAGCTGCGTGGCGACGGCCTGAACATCCTTATCGATACCGCTCCAGATCGCCCTCGCCCCGCCGATATGACGGCCGATCAACGGCAGACGTTGCAAAAAGGAAAGCCTGTTCATCATCAGCGGAATGGCGATATTCTGCCGCACGCTCATATGCGGATAAAGCGCATAGGACTGGAAGACCATGGCGACATCACGCATTTTCGGCGCAAGCCCGTTCAGCGGTACCGAACCGATGCGAATTTCACCTGTATCCGGCGTATCCAGTCCGGCGATGAGACGCAGAAGTGTGGATTTGCCGCATCCGGACGGCCCAAGCAGGGTCACAAACTCCCCTGACTCAACCTCAAGGCTCACGTCGCGCAATATCTCGACATTGCCGAAGCGTTTTCCCAAGCCGTTGATCGTGAGTTGCCGTCCCACAAATTTCTCCACCAAGAATGAATGCGTGAAAAACTCTAAAAATTAAAAACAATGGAGATTTTCTTCATGCCTATGCAAAAAAATATCGCCCGTAAGGAGCGAATTTAGCTATGCAGCAGAACTAATCGATCGACATGACAGCAGCATGAAGCGTGAGGCTGGCCACTCAAATCCCTCGTCGTTCCAGCATCTCGTCGTCCAGCGCCTGGGCCAGCGCTTCGACCACGACGACGAAAGGCGCTATATAGCGGATCGATCCCTCCATGGGCCAGGGCCCGGGCAGGTGAAACGGCAGGACGTGGTCGGCAATGTCGGCAAGTGGTCCTTTTTCCCGCGCGGTGATCGCCACGGTTTTCGCGCCCGCTTCCTGCGCCGCCTTCATAAAATCCAGCGTATCGGCTGTAATGCCCGAAAGCGAAACGGCAAAAGCCATGCCGTTCGCGGGCAGTTTCTGTGCCGCAATATAGGCCAGGCGACTGTCGGTCACACAGAAGACGGGAACACCCAATCGCAGCAGCCGGTATTCCAGCAGCGAGGCGCATATCTGCGAAACGCCGCCGCCAAACACCACCGCCCGCGGCGTCGCCGAAATGACGCGAGCCAGAGTCGCCATGTCGGCAACATCGACAAGCTCGGCGGTTTTTTGAATGGACAATTGCAAAGACGAATTCAGGCGTTCGATCCCCAGGTCGGCATTTGCCTTGGCTTGCCCAGAAACGAAGTTGCGTTCCGTTGCAATATCATCGACGAGGGCAAGCTTTATGTCGCGAAAGCCGTGAAAACCCAGAAGCCGACAAAACCGGATGATCGTTGCCTGCCCGGTGTTCGTCGCCTCCCCCAGCTCGACGATCGTCTGGTTGATAACCCGTTCCGGATAGAGTGACACATAGCGGCCGATGCGCGCCACCGCACCGGACATATCATCGATCCGCCTGGCAATAAGATCAGCAACGCTATTTTTCCCGCTGAGGGTCTTGCGGTATTCTTTCAACGATCTGCTTTCGGTTTGCGCCAGCAAGGCCGGCAGGGCGGCAGCCCCCGTGTGGAAACTCGGGCAAGGAAATTTCTCTCACATCTGTGCGGCATGCCGCCTTGTCCGATCTCAACCAACAGAACACAGGCCGCGTTCTTTGCTTTGCGAAGCCTTACCCCTGCCCGAACAACGTGAAGTACCCCCACGCGGCCGCGAAGAACAAGATCACGGCGGCAATCGTCAGGGCTTTTTTCGCTTTCGGCCCCAGCGGTTCGCGCGGTTTTTTTGGCGGCACCGGTTTGCGGAACTTCACCACGTTGTCGTTCATTCTATCATCGTCCTGCATGTCGCTGCTGAAACCGGTGCCACATCAATGGCATCGGCATTTCCGGATTTATCTCTACCAGACCAGAGCTATCATAAATATTACCAAGTTTTCACTTCCCCCTTTGGGCAAGCTATGTCACTTCCCACAATCAGAGGAATACAAACAGCGACAGACGGACCGGAAAACAGGGTTGGCGACAATCCCCTGTGGTATTTTGAATTTTGCGGGTGACGAGAATGAATGACGCCAACAGCAATGGCCGCGACACGGAAAACAGCCAGCCCGATCTGCGGGAGATTCTGGG
>Ga0209699_100628_pt1 | contig 14780 bp, 13 predicted proteins | sample SynthPrep_1_END__FD_187204 | JGI IMG/M metagenome (GOLD analysis project Ga0209699, IMG submission 187204) | Synthetic microbial communities from Ohio, USA - SynthPrep_1_END_DS7_MetaG (SPAdes) (version 2) | ecosystem: Engineered > Bioreactor > Aerobic > Activated sludge | place: USA: Ohio...
AGATATGGCGGAAGCATTCCCATGCCGTTGCTCCGTCGAGCCGCGCTGCTTCGTAAAGCGAGACGGGGATGTTGCGCAGGCCGATCAGGAAGATCAGGACAGCGTATCCGAGCGCCTGCCATGAACACAGCACGATGATGCAGACAATCGACCAGACCGGATCGAATAACCACGCCTGCGCCGGAACGCCGAACAGGCCGAGAAAGGCGTTCAATGGCCCAAGCTGCGCGTCGAACACCCATTTCCACGCCATGGCGGCAGGAACGAGCGACACGATATGCGGGATGAACACGCTGGTTTCGTAGAAACCCGCAAGCGCGCTACCGAAGCGATATTGAATGAGTGCGGCAATTCCCAATGCAAGCGGGATCGTCAACGCCAGAACGCCGACGGCGATGATCGTCGTGTTGCGCAGGGCTTCGAGAAAAAGCGGATCGCTGGCGAGTTCCTGGAAATTGGCAAGGCCGATGAACGGCTTGTTGCGGGAAATGATATCCCACTTGAACAGGCTGAGCCGGAGCGTCTCGAAGATCGGGACGACCCGGACGAGAACGAACAGCGTCAGCGGCACGGCCAGCGCGCTTATCACGAAGGTCAATTGTTTGTGTCGTTTCATCTGACGGTCCTTTCATCACGGGGACGGATTTACCCGCCCCCCGACGATATGTTTCAGCCTATGGCAGATTATTTGGCCAGCAGGCCTTCCCGTTTCAGAATGGTGTCGATCTCCTTCGCGGCCTCGGCCAGAACGTCATCGATGGCCGCATCATTCGTTGCCAGAGCCGGATTGGTGAAGGCGGCTTCCAGGCGGGCGGCGAAGCGGGTCAGGATTTCGCTTGACGGTGCGATGGGCGGCAGGCTGAAATAGGTGTAATCTTTCGGAGGTGCGGCAAAGGCTTCCAGTACCGGCTTCTTTGCGATGATGGCTGCGTAATCGATATTGTTGCGCGAAGGCAGCCAGCCGACGTTTTCAAGAAGCCATTGGAGGTTTTCCGGGGTGTTGGTCTTTTCCACGAATTCCCAGGCCAGTGCGCTGCGGTTGTTCTCGACGGGCACGAACAGCGATGCCGGCACGACGAGCGAGCCCACGGGCAACGGCGCCGTGGCGTATTTCAGGTCAGGTGCTTTCTTGGCGATGTCGCTGATGACCCAGGACTCGCGGATAAACATTGCGGTCTGTCCGAGTTCGAAAGCCTCGGCATCCGCCTTCATCTGAGGGCTGACCGTTTTCGATACGAAGAGCTGTTCGAGATATTGCTTTAGCGCCTTGCGGCCCGCCTCGCTGGCGATTGCCGCCTTCCAGCCTTCGCCCTGCTTTTCAATGAGCATGCCGCCGAACTGGTGAAGGTTGATCCAGAATTTTTCGCTGATGCCCTGACCGCCACCGGACAGGCGCAGAGACCAGCCGCTCGCCGTCGGATTGCCGGAGGCGTCCCGCTCGGTCAGCTTGGCGGCATAGGCGGCATATTCCTCCATCGTCTTCGGCGGAGCGGAAAGGCCTGCCTTGGTGAATTTATCGGTGTTGTAATATAGGGCTGCCTGCCCATGATAGAGTGGTACGCCATAGATATGTTCGCCATCCGAAACGGCGGCGGAATAGACGGCGTGGAAGTTCTTCGGGTCGTTTACGAAGGTCGCGACGCTTTCCGGAGCCGGCGCCAGCAGACCCGACTGCACGTAGCGCGGGGCCTCCGATTGCATTTCGACGATGTCGGCGGCGGAGCCTGCGGGCAGGGCGAAGGCGAGGCGCTTTTCGTGTTCACGCAGGCTGATGGTCTCGACCTTCAGCTCAAAATCCGGATGCGCGGCTTTTATCTGTTCGGCGACGTGGTTGTAGAAGGGCTCGAGCTCGGGTGATCCGCCCCAGAGCGTGAGGGTCTCCGCCTGTGCCGTGCAGGAAAGACCTGCGAGCAAGGCGGCAACGGGAAGTGTCTTGAAGGACTGCAATGCCATTTCTGTTCTCCTCTTCACGAAATCGACCGTTTTAGTGTTGCTTGTTATTGGTTAGTACTCGCCACCGGAGAGCCTTGCCCCGGTTGCCTTGTCGAACAGGTGCGTGCCCGCGGCCGACAGTTTCACGGACAGGGGGGCGCCGGGTGTGCCTGGCAATCTCTCGCGGAAGACCGCAGTCACTTCCTCGCCGCCAAGTATCAGGGTGGCGTGACTTTCGGCACCGGTAGGCTCGACCGAGACGATGGACGTCTGGACGGCAGCTGGATCGCCGGGCGCACACAGGGCCAGACTTTCGGGCCGGATGCCGAGCAGAACCTCACCGGAGGGGCGCTCGAAGGGAGCCGGAAGTGCGATGTGTGTACCGTCGTGCATGACGAAGCCCGTATCCGTCGAACGGCCATTGATGAAGTTCATGGCCGGGGAGCCGATGAAGCCAGCGACGAACAGGTTGGCGGGGCGGTCGTAAAGCTCCAGCGGGGAGCCAACCTGTTCGATGATGCCGCCCTGCATGACGACGATCCTGTCGGCCATGGTCATGGCTTCCACCTGGTCGTGGGTAACGTAGATCATGGTGTTGCCGAGCCGGCGATGCAGGGACTTGATTTCCGAGCGCATCTTTACGCGTAGCTTGGCGTCCAGATTGGACAATGGTTCGTCGAACAGGAAGACCTTCGGCTTGCGTACGATCGCGCGGCCCATGGCGACGCGCTGGCGCTGGCCGCCGGAGAGCTGCCGGGGGTAGCGTTCGAGATGATCGCTGAGGCCGAGGATTGCGGCTGCGGCTTCTACCTCCTGGCGGATCTTGTCTGTCGGCGCCCGCCGCAACTTCATGGAGAAGGCCATGTTGTCGTAGACAGTCATATGCGGATAGAGCGCATAGTTCTGGAAGACCATCGCGATATCGCGGTCTTTCGACTCTATATTGTTGATGACGCGGCCATCGATGTGGATTTCGCCGTCCGATACATCCTCAAGCCCGGCGATCATGCGCAGGAGCGTTGACTTGCCACAGCCGGACGGGCCGACGAGGACGACGAACTCTCCATCTTCCATCGCAACAGTCAGCTCTCGCAATGCGTGGAAGTCGCCGTAATGTTTGTGCAGTTTGCGGATTTCCACCCGTGCCATCTTGTTTCCCCGTTATGCTTGGTGAGAGGCGGCGTGTTCCACCCCCGATATTGGTTCGCACAGGCGCAGGCCTGTTTCGCCCGGCTGCCAGCGGAAGGCGATGAAATCCGCAGCGGCACCTTCGTCGAGGCCGGTGTGCAGACCGAGTGCCCTGGCCGGGTTGATCGCGCCCATGGTGATCGCATCGGCAAGGCCGAAGCTTTCGAGACCGGCGACCAGTGCAATCCCGTCCGCGAGTGGCTTCACGGCACCTGCGAGCAGGTTCGTTCCTGCCATGGACAGACGTCCGTCGGCAGAGAGTTCCACGTCACCGCCGACAGGCTGGCGGCAACGGCCCGGCGGCATGCCTGCGAGAGCGACCATGTCGCTGACGAGGATCGACCGTTGCACTCCCTTCGCTCGCAACATTGCCGTCAGTGTCTCCCGGTCGAGATGATGGCCGTCGGCTATGAACATTGCCTGCAGCCCGGAATTGGCGAGCTGCGCCCATATCAGGTTCGGATGACGGGGCAATGTTTGCGACACGCCGTTTCCGAGGTGGGTGCTGAAGCCGGCGCCTGCCTCAGACGCCATGGCGATGTCGGCACTCGCCGCAGCGGAGTGCCCGATGGAAACGAGGCAGCCGGAGTGCCTGACATGCCGGATGAATGCCTGGCCATCCGGGGCTTTCGGGCAGAGCGTGACCAGACGTACCAGTCCGCCGGCGGCCTTTTGCCACTGGTCGAATTCTTCGGCAGATGGGGCGCGGACGTGTTCCCGCGGATGCGCACCTCGTGCGCCGTCATCCGGTGAAATGAAGGGCCCCTCGACGTGGATGCCGGGGATCATCGCGGCAAGCCAATCATGTCGGGCGCGGGCTGAGGCGATGACCGAAAGCGCGTGGCAGATCGCTTCCCGCGAAGCCGTAATCAGCGTCGGCAGAAAGGCCCTGACACCCTGCTGGCGCATTCCGCCGGCGATGGCGCAGACCGTCTCTTCATCGATGTCGGCGCGATTGAAGTCGTGCCCACTCCAGCCGTTGACCTGCAGGTCAACGAAGCCGGGCGCCAGCCAGGGGAGGTCTTCACCGGTGTATTTCTCGATATGCCGGACGGCGGCGATCCTGCCTTTCTCCACGGCAAGGCCGATAATGCGTCCGCTGATGGCGTTGCGGCCGATGATCATGCAGCGCTCCTGAAAATGTCCGGTGTCGAAGCGTCATCGAGATAAAGCCGCGCCTGATCGTGCGTGCGCAGGATGGTTGCCGGGCTATCCTCGGCCACTGCTCCCGTCAGCATGCGGGTGATGGCGTTCTTCTTGAGGGCCCCGGGCACGACGCAGATCATGTTGCCGGCGGCCAGCAGCGCCGGGATGGTGACGGTGACGGCCTGCTGCGGTACGTCGGAGAGTTGGGCAAAGCATTCATCTTCAACCTGCTGGACGCGGCAGTCCTGCGCGAGCGTGACGATCTTCACGGTTTCCTTCTCCTCGAAGCGCGCATCCGGCGGATCGTTGAAGGCCAGATGGCCGTTTACGCCGACGCCAAGGCATACGAGATCAAGAGGCTCTTCCACAAGGCGGCGGGCATAGTCCGCAGCACAAGCTTCCGGCGAGGGGAAGCGATGCGGCTCGATGCGGTGCACCCGCCCGAACGGCAGGAGCGTGAAAAGATGCCGGTCCAGCCAGTTGGCGAAGCGTGCCTCATGGCCGGCGTCCAGCCCGATATACTCATCCATATGAAAAGCGGTTATGCGGCTCCAGTCGATGCCGTTTTCGAGACGGAGGAGGGCAAGGGTGTCCTGCTGGCTCGGGGCAGCCGCGAACATGACGGACACGTGTTCCTTCTCAGCCAGCAGGCTGCGCAGCGTCGCGGCAAGATCGAGATTTGCCATTTCGGCCATGTCGTTGCGCGACGAACCGCTGCGAACAACGAGATGGTCGACCTGCCATGAAAGCGACATTTGTGAGCTCCTTCTGTGTTGCTGCAAACAAAATGCAACCGATTGCATTAGTCAATAGGCATTTTTTGTTAAACGCATCGCGATGCATTGCGAAATTTCCCATTATTTACGGGCAATCAATAATTTGTCTGTTGCGGCACTTGCAATTTTTTATGAAATCGGTTGCATAAAGGCAATCTGTAACGCACGCGCTCAGAAAGGAGACGGACGTGTCGGCAATCAAAGTCGGACTGGTCGGGCCGGGAACAATCGGCAGGGTTCATCGGGATGCGATCGCAGCCGTTGAAGGGGTGTCTCTGGTGGCAATCGCCGGAGGTACAGTGGAGGAACTGGAGCTTTTCGGAGCGCCTTCCGAAGTGCATCTCTTCCCTGATGCGGCATCGATGATCGAGCACGCCAATCTCGACGCGGTGGTGATAGCCACCCCGAGCGGAACCCATTATGCGCCGGCGCGAGCCGCGCTCGACAAGGGTCTGCATGTGGTCGTAGAGAAGCCGTTGGCCGTTGATCTGGATGAGGCGATCGATCTCTATCGACGGTCAAAGTCGGTCGGTCTTGTCTGCGCGACCATGTCCCAGAGACGGCTGGAGGCGCAGCATCAGGATATCTACCGCCGTCTGCAAGTCGGCGAACTTGGTCGCCCCGTCGCCATCGAAGGGCAGGTCTATTGGCATCGCTCCGACGCCTATTACGACGAGAAGCCCTGGCGGAAACTCGATGTGCAGGGCGGTGGTTCGCTCTTCAATCAGGGCATTCACACGCTCGATCTCATGCTTTGGTTCTTCGGTCCTGTCGCCAGTGTTATGGCGGAGGCGACGAATATCGCTGGGCGCGAGGGTGGGAGCGAAGATCTTTGCCAGGCACTCCTGACGTTCGAGAACGGCGCACGCGGGATCGTGGTCACCAGCACCGCAACGCCGCCGGGCCGGCCTGCTTCGCTGATGCTGTTCACGGATCAGGGGCATACGGCGATCAATCATACGGACGTCGTCGAGTGGACATTCCCCGACCAGCCCCGGCCGGCCGCAGCCGACGCCTCGATCAAGAGCGGTGCGGGCAGCCAGGTCAGCATCGGTATCCGTGGCCATGTCGATCAGTGGCTCGATATCCGGGATGCGATTGTCACCGGACGGCCGGCAGACATCACCTTCCGTGACGGCCTTGAGGCGGTTCGCGTCATCACCGCCATCTATCGTTCGGCCGAGACCGGGCGTCGTATTGCCATGAGCGAAGTGGGAGACGCTTGATGTCCGTCAAGAAGCTTGCCATCCTCGGCGCCGCCCACGGACATGTCAGCTATGTCACCGACGGTCTCGCCGGACGGTCGGATGTGGAACTGGTTGCGCTCGTCGATCACGACGAAGCGCGCCGTCGGAGTTTCGCGGAAAAGCTCGGGGTTCCCGGCTATGCGGATCTCGATGCGCTGCTTGCGCGGCATGAAATCGATGGCGCGGCCGTGGTCGCCGAGCCGGGATTGCGCGCCGGACTGATCGAAGCATGCCTCGAACGGGACATCTTCGTCATCGCTGACAAGCCTCTGGCCCTGACAGTGGAAGAGGTGGAGCGGATCGGCAAGGCCGATGGCGGCCACAACCGCGTCGCGCTGATGCTGGAAAAGCGCTTTTATCCGGTGACGAGAAAGGCGCGCGAACTCTTTCTGAACGGAGAGATTGGCGACCTCGTGGCGGTGACCGCGACGGGTCCCCATAAGCTCCTGCCGTCGGCGAGGCCGGCGTGGTTCTTCGATACCGCTCTCTACGGAACCATCGTGAACGATCTGGCGGTCCACGACATCGATCTCGTCCTGTGGCTGACCGGGGCCTCTTCAGGCCGAATCAGCGGCTGGAAAAGCCCGCGCCATCCCGAGGGGCATCAGTCCTTTTCTCTGGCCGGGCGTGCGCTTCTGACCCTCGATACCGGCCTGCAGGCGGCAATCGACATGGACTGGAGGCAGCCGGAGGCCGCAATCAGGCATGGCGACTACGCAATGCGTCTTGTCGGAACCCGGGGACGCATGGATATTCTGTTCGGCGAGGGCCGCCTTCTGGTGGAAACCGATGAACGTTGCCTTTGGGAGCCGGAACTGCCGTCGCCCATCGGGCCGGCGCAGGACGCTCTCGATGCTTTGACGGGGGTAGCGCTTTTGCAGGTATCGACAAAAGAGGCGCTTCTGGCCAGCCGTATCGCGGCGCTGGCCGCTCTCAGCGCTGAAAACGGGGGACAGGACTATCTCTGGTAAGAATGAACAGAAGTCGAAGGAGCGCGTGAAACCGACGCTGGAGGAGATTGCTCTTAGGGCCAACACCTCCCGCTCGACGGTATCGCGCGCCTTTAGTCGCCCGGACCTGCTCAATCCGAAGACGGTGGAGCAGATCCTCGCGATTGCGGAAGAGATAGGTTATCGACCGAACAACATGGCCCGGGCGCTCTCAACTGGGAGAACAGGCAATATCGGGCTGCTTGTGCCTGATATTGCCAACCCGTTCTTTCCACCGCTCATCAAGGCCATTCAGCAGAATGCGGATGCTCATGACCTCTGCCTGTTCCTAGGCTCGTCGGGAGAAAGCGCTGCACGGGAAAATACGCTTTTCCAGCGTCTGGCCAGCCAGACGGATGGTATCATCTTGGCGTCGACCCGGCTCAGTGAGGCGCAGGTGAGGGCGCATGCCAAAAGGCACCCTATCACGCTGATCAATCGCGACATCGTGGGATTGCCACGCGTATTGATCGACACGCAGGCGGCCGTGACGGATGCCATCGGATTCCTGATCGAGAGCGGCCATCGCGATATCGCCTATCTCTCGGGTCCGAAGGAATCCTGGTCGAACCAGCAGCGCCTCGAGGCGGCGGGAGCAGCGTGCCGGCGTGCCGACGTCCGGTTCGAGGTGATCCAGCTATCGGAACCCAGTTTCGAAGGCGGTGAAAAGGCTGCCGAAGAGGCCGTCGCCGCAGACGTGACCGCGATCCTTGCGTTTGATGACCTGACGGCTCAGGGAGCACACGCCCGACTTTCGGCCATGGGAATCGTCGTTCCCCGGGAGATGAGCCTTATCGGTTGCGACGATGCGCTACCCGCTATGACCTATCCCGCACTCTCCACGCTCAGCGGGCTTTCCCTGGAGGCGGGGAGGCATGCCCTCAAGTTGCTCCAAGACGCTATTGAGCATAGGGAAAGTGTTCAGGACATGAAGGTTGTTTTGGGTGCACGCTTCGTTCGTCGCGATACCACAGGTTCGGCGCCGTCGAGATCTCGTCGTTAACTTCTCGCTCCGGCTAAATCAGGGCCAAACGGTAGGCCTTAGCAGAGATCGTTTGAGGGCGTCGTCACGTTGTCCGGGGCTTAACGCTTGACCAGTAATTGGACGCGATGAGCGCGCCGACCATCAGCTACAAGAACCACCGCTTCCCACCGCAGATCATCGCCCATGCGGTCTGGCTGTATTTCCGGTTTCCGTTAAGCCTGCGCTTGGTGGAAGAAATGCTGCTGGAGCGCGGCATCGTCGTGTCCTACGAAACGATCCGGCGCTGGGGCCGCAAATTCGGTGCGGCCTACGCAAAGCGACTGCGCAGAAAAACGCCGTCGAGAAAGGATATCTGGGATCTGGACGAGGTGGTCGTGACGATCGGCGGTCGAAAGCATTGGCTTTGGCGAGCCGTCGATCAGGACGGATATGTTCTCGACGAAATCGTGCAGGTGTTGGTATCCCCTCACCAACCACGATCCGGCGCGTGCGACAGAAACTGAACCTGTCGCAGCGGGAGGCAGGAGGCATACTCAAGGTCGATGAGAAGGCCTTCGACAAATACGAACGCGGACTGGTCGAGCCGAGCGGGCCGACCAGCCAGTTGCTACGCCTCCTTGACCGTCACCCGGAATTGGTTGACGAATTGCGTCGTACATCCTTAGTGGTATGAGCATTTCACTGAATGGCGCTGTTGCATTTATTAATATTCGCCCCGTCGCTTGGGGGGGTGTATTAGAAACATCGATATCGCAAATTCATCCGCATCAACGCACCTGGTAAAAAGCGGGCCAAATTTATCATGTTAACAACTATTGAAAAACTGCTCAAGCGGCTGGAGGATCTGGAGACGCAAATGACGATTGCTTGCGATCTGAAGGTGTCTTCCGAGGCTCGCCAACATCTATTGAATGAGCTGATGGAACAGCATCGCTTGATTGCTCAAGAGATCATGGAGCTGAGGCTGCGGGAAAAGATGGACGGAAGTGAATGACTGGCCAGACGCGTCATCGGCAAGTCTCCTTATCCGCGAACAGGCGATCGGTGAACTGCCACGGTCCAGGAGACGAGCAGAATCTGATACCAGTATAAATGCTGGCATCATATTGAGCGGTCTTTCCCCACACATTAACCTCATAATGCGGATCGTGTGTCCGCGAGTGGTGTAGCCGGATTCATCGCCATCGGCGGTTTCCGGTAGGGCCGGCGTGAAGAGCAGCGATTCAAGGGAGCAAAGTAATTATGTCGCGGGCCTCGCCCGCACCAGCAACCGTATTACTTGCGCTCGGGGGGGCGGGCGGCTGGCGTTGTGGTCTCGCGCCGTGACAAACTCCTAGTTTATTACCGCCTGGCAATGCCAAAAATCATCGATCTTCTGGACGAGGTCGCACGCTTCCTGAAGAGCAATCCTTCCCCCGCATAAAAGCAACTGCTGTTCCACCCCCACGTTGTCCACTGCCGTCTCATCTGCGATCGAGTTTTCATGGAAAAGTGACAAGGAGTTTCTCCATGGAGACTACGTTGGAGGTTGTCACGACGCGGCCTGGCCGACGAGAGATACATCGGCAATGGCCGGATGAGATAAAGGCGCGGATCGTATAAGAAAGCTTGCGGCCGGGTGTGATGGTGAATGAGGTCGCGGCCCGTCACGGGCCGAAGGCCAATCATCTGTGGATCTGAACACCGGCACGACAGGGCAAGCTGGTTTTGCCTGAGCCAGAGGGTGCAATTGAATTCGCGACCATGGTCGTGGAGACGTCCGCACCGTAGCCGTTCGCCGCCAAACAGATGTCTCAGGCCGAGATTATCGTTGGCGCTGTTAAGATCCGTCTTGAGGAAGGAGCGTCTGCAGCCCGGATCGCGCGTGCACTGGCGGCGATGATATGATCTTCCCCTCGAACCGACTGCGGATCATGGTGCGACCAAACCGGTAGACTTCCGTAAAGGGCATGATGGATTAGCAGCTCTTGTGAAGAAGGAGCTGCACAAGGACCCGTTTGCGGGAACAGTATTCGTGTCCAGGTCTCGCAAAACAGACCGGCTGAAGCTGATCTACTGGGATGGCACTGGTATCGTGCTGGCCTACAAGCGGTTGGAAGAGCACAGCTTTACTTGGCCCGGCATCAAAAACGGACTGATGAACTGACCCATGCTCAGTTCGAAGTTAAACAGTTCTGTCGTAGCTTGTTTTCGCAATTAAACCTCGCGCCGCCTTCATTCCACAATACGCTGAGAGCCTCTTTCTGAACCGCAGCGGGTTTGCCAGATCAACCGGCAGAGTTATCAACTGACAGAATTGGGAGAGCGTCTCAGCAGCACGGCCAATTCCGCCTTGGGCAGGGCCCCAGAAAAATAAAACCCCTGAATCAGATCGCATCCCTGCTTTGTAAGAAAGTCCAGTTGCTCTCGGGTTTCCACACCCTCCACCACCACCTTGAACGACATACCTTTCGCAAGCGATATGATGGCAGATGTCAAGCTGCACTGTCTGGCGTCGGTTGGAATATCAGTGATAAAGCCACGATCGATCTTGATACAGCTGCATGGCAATTCCGCCAGATAGGACAGACACGAATACCCTGTCCCAAAATCGTCGATCGCGATCCCTACGCCCATTTCCCTCAACTCGTTCAGGAGAGGCAAGACTTCGTTTTCGCGCTGGATGTAAGTTGACTCCGTTATTTCGATCTCAAGCTGTCTCGCAGGAAATCCAGTTTCTGACAGAAGTCTCCTCAGGAATGGTATGAAGCGACCAAATCGCAACTGGCTGGCCGATATATTCACGGATAGCGTGACCGGGAGATAGCCAGCCTGAAGCCATTCCTGCCCGTCGCGGCATGCCCTTTCAAGAACATATTCGCCCAAGGCCTCAATGAGACCAGTTTCCTCCACAACCGGGATAAAATCGGCCGGAGAAACAATACCAAGTTCCGGATCCGACCACCTTACGAGTGCTTCAACGCCATGCAGTTCATGGCCAACAGCCGTAAATTGCGGCTGATAATAGACATCGAGTTCGCCGTTGGCGATCGCGTTTTTCAGCTTTAGCCCCAGCTTCACCCGCTTCTGGCTCTGCGTGGTCAGCCGGTCTTCATAAACACCGACTGACCCACGTCTGGAACGTTTCGCCTCGTATAGAGCTGCGTCGGCCCCAAGAAGGGCATCATGATCTCCGGGACGAAGGTGATAGCTCACGCCAATTGTTGCGGAGGAAAACACTTCCAGATCATCGCGGATGTGAACAGTCTGGCCGAAGCAAGATTGGATTTTCTCGATGATGCCTTCGATAAAGCTGTGATCGCCAGACTGAATGAGAAAGGCGAACTCATCACTCCCGAGGCGACAGAGGACATCGCCCGAAGCTAAATAGTTTTTGCGGAGATTGTCGAGTCGTTCGGCAATCAATTGGAGCACGCGATCACCGACACCGTGACCGTAGCTGTCATTCACGTCCCCAAAATAATCGAGATCGACTATGATCAATGCATGCGGAACATTCTGGAAACCAGCGCGGCTTTTATCAAGAGTGCGGCGGTTCGGTAAGCCGGTCAGATGATCGTGCGATGCGAGGTATTCGAGTTTTGCCTGCGCCGTCTTTTGTTCTGTAATGTCCGTCACTGAATAAACAAAGGTGTCGCCGCCGCTCGCGTCCTCGCCGGCAGGGGTAATAGAAAGTATGCCAGGCCGATGCCTGTCCGCTCCAAACATGACCTCCCGACGCCATTGCCCAGCCGCGCCGTGCGGCCGCGAAACGGGCGCCCCGTCGATCCAGAATGATTTGTTGATATCTGTATCGTGCCGATCGGTGTGATCGTAATTTATACCCAGCATCGCCCGAAAAGCCGCATTTGCTTTCAGCACCTGGCCGAGATGATTGACGATGGCAAGACCTTCGGTCGAATTCCTGAATACGATATCCCCACGCCGAAGGTCCTGATCCTTTATGGTCATCTCTTTGATCAGATCAGCGCTGCTGGAAGCCAGCAGATGCCATCGAACGGTATCTGTTTCCAGATAATGGATAAATGCCTGCCGCTTCCACAGCACAAACAAGGCCAGCGACATACCATAGGCAACTGCGATAAGGATCTTTCCCGCCAGTCCGCCAATGACGGTCGCAACGATCTGCGCGTTGATACCAAATGCGATGAAAGGAAAGGCAATGCCATCAAGCACGAGAACGAGCACGAAAGAAAGAATGTAGATGGCCGCCGTGATGAAAAGCGAGGGTTGCTTTTTTTTAACGGCCTCGAAAATGAAAAGCAGAAACAGGAGCTCAGAGATGATCAGAACACCTCCAAGCGCAATCAGCGGCGTGGATGTTTCAAATAATCCTGGTGGAACCGCATGTGGATTGATCACACCGTCCGTTTCCAGAATCGAATGCGTCAGGGCGGACAAAACGATTTTGAAGATATCGACCAGAACCACAAGCCGAACCAGATGCCTGAGGATAAAGGCGTCTCTTTCAACCCAAACGAACATCACCGACGTCATCATGAAGGCGCCGTAACACAGGTTGCCACCGGAGACGACGACACCATCGGTGATGGGCAGGGAATAGACATTCCCCATGAAACCGCCGATCAGCAGAATGAGCGCGATGTAGGTATAAAAATGGGTGCGCCGGCTTGGTGCCGGGAGCATCGTAAAATAAAGGGGGAATAAAGAGAAGGCGATGAATTGCGCGATTAGCAAAAGAGCCATTGTGATCAATCCGCCGAGTTTCCATCAAAATGCCCGTAGAATATCTCACATTGCAGCATGGGTTGCTCGACAAAATCACGTTTCTCAGAACTGGCAGAAGCCCATTCGGGTTCTCCGGTTCGAATATTCAGTGCCTTTTCAAATATCAACTTCGATCGATAGGCGTTGAATGGCACAGGTTGGCCCTTATGGGCTGCGCGTCTGATTTTCGCGCAAAGATAGTCAATTGCAGCTTTAAGTTCTTCATCCCGAATATTCGGGTTGCGAGCTAGCGCATGTTCGGCAGGCATCATGCCCTCCACAATTCCAGTGCAACCGAATGATATTGTAAAGACAAGCGGTTAAAAGGCGCTGAAGCGGTGTAGCGAGTTGTTGCGACGGTTCTCCGTCATGTGTGCCAAATTCGATCACGCGGCTTGGAATGTGGCTGGTAGAGCCGAGAATGCCACATCCCACACGCGGTACATTTGCCACCTCGACAAATCCATTCACTGCTCTGTCTCGCCTTTTCGAGTTGACTGTCAAGTCTTGAGCGACTTGTCTCTAGCAGCCCGTCTCAGGCAAGATAAAACGAGTTGCTCTTGTCGCAAAATTAAACTCAGGCTTTTGCGCCTCAGTTTTGCAACTCGCTTTCTCAACCGTTGTTCAGGCGGCGATTTTTGCAGAAAACTATCCGATTGTGCAGATCGAGGTCTCGGGAGATGAATTCTCTGCCGTAACATCTTCGGAAGAATGCGCTGAATGAGGCTTGACCAGTTGCGTAGCCTTATCAGGCGAAGCAGGTGGTCATAGCCGGGCAATAGGTATCACAGTGGTCTTGCGAAGCCACACTGCAAGGAGACCGGCTATGACCGACAACAACATTACCGCATCCGCTCCCGTTCTGGAAGCGATCGATATTTCTAAGGAACGCCACGAAGTGCTGATCGAAGCGCCGGACAGAATCCGTGGCCGCCGAGTAAGCGTTCTCAACAATCTCGATGAGTTTGATCGCCTGATCAGCCTATTGCGCAGTTATCAGCGCCCTGTCCGCGTCGGGCGTTGTCACGTTGTTCGTGGCTTAACGGTTGACGGATAACCGGACGTGATGAGCACGCCGACCATCAGCTACAAGAACCACCGTTTCCCACCGCATATCATCGCCCATGCCGTCTGGCTGTATTTCCGGTTCCCGTTAAGCCTGCGGCTGGTGGAAGAAATGCTGCTGGAGCGCGGCATTGTCGTGTCCTACGAAACGATCCGGCGCTGGGGCCGGAAATTCGGTGCGGCCTACGCAAAGCGACTGCGCAGAAAGACGCCGTCGCGAGAGGATATCTGGCATCTGGACGAAGTGGTCGTGACGATCGGCGGGCGAAAGCATTGGCTTTGGCGAGCCGTCGACCAGGACGGATATGTTCTCGACGAGATCGTGCAGACCCGTCGAGACACCAAGGCTGCCAAGCGATTGCTGATCAGGCTGCTGAAGAAGCAAGGCCTCGCGCCAAAGAGGATTGTCACCGATAAACTGCGTTCATACGGGGCGGCAAAGCGAGATGTGATGCCGGCCATTGAACATAGATCACACAAGGGCCTTAACAACCGTGCGGAAAATTCCCATCTGCCGCTGCGAAAACGAGAACGAGTGATGCAGGGCTTCCGATCCGTCGGCAGTCTGCAACAATTTGTCCCCGTGTTTTCAGCGGTTAGAAATCATTTCGTCCCGTCGCATCAAAAACACTCCGCCCTCGCCACCCACATTCATCGGATCCGCGCCATGGCGCACTGGAAGGCCGTGACCGGCGCAACTGCCTGAGTTTAACTGAAAGTGCTT
>Ga0209699_100629_pt1 | contig 14766 bp, 11 predicted proteins | sample SynthPrep_1_END__FD_187204 | JGI IMG/M metagenome (GOLD analysis project Ga0209699, IMG submission 187204) | Synthetic microbial communities from Ohio, USA - SynthPrep_1_END_DS7_MetaG (SPAdes) (version 2) | ecosystem: Engineered > Bioreactor > Aerobic > Activated sludge | place: USA: Ohio...
TCGAAGCGGTGCGCCTGGTGCCCTACTGGACGCACCGCGCCTGCAGCCAGATCGGTGGCCTGAACCAAGCCGGACAACTGGCCGCGCATGCCTACGAACGCCTGGATGGCAGCGGCTATTTCCGCTCGTTGAGTGGCGACTCCCTGCAGATCGAACACCGTCTGCTGAGCACTGCACTGGCCTGGCTGGCGCTGCGTGGCGAACGCCCCTGGCGCGCTGCCTTCAGCGATGAGCAGGCCTCCCGCGTATTGCTGGATGAAGCCGAGCAGGGGCGCTTCGACCCGCGCGCCTGCCAGGCGGTGATCAGCGCCGCGCATGGCGAGCAGGCGCCGCTGGTCAGCAAACCCGGCAACGGCCTGCTCAGCGAACGCGAGACGCAGATTCTGCAACGCATCAGCAGCGGAGCCAGCAACAAGGAAGTGGCGCGTGACCTGGGCATCAGCCCGAGCACGGTGCGCACCCATGTCGAGAGCGTGTTCCGCAAGCTGCAGTGTTCGACGCGCGCGGCGGCAACCTTGAAGGCGCTGACCTTGGGGGTGATTTGAGATAAGGACGACGGATCAGTCGCCCCCCTCCGCCTGAATCGAAGCCCCCGTCACCGTATCCAGGGATGGAATCCTGCCCATTCAGGCTGTTGCGCCTTCTTTTGCCCGGATGTGGCCTGCGCCTCGAGCGTTGCCATGAATAGATGAAGAACACCACGGATGCGATAGCGATCAGCGGCAGAATGTCCACGCGTATTTCTCTCCATTGCCCGGCGCCGATGCTCAGGGTTTAGAGCGCCCAGAGTATGCCGTGAAGGAACTAGGAAAACGAAAAAGCCCGCACAGTGGAGGGCTTCTTAAGTGGTACCTCGGTGGGATTCGAACCCATCGCGGCTACCTGATGACCGGCGACTATGCCGGCTACAACGCCGTAGCGGCGCAAGATGGCATCGAGCGTCTGGGCTGCTGGGCGCATGCCCGGCGCAAATTCGTCGACGTCCAGAAAGTGCAGCCCAAGGGCAAAACTGGTCACGCCGACATGGTGCTGAACCTCATCAAAAAGCTCTACGGCATCGAGCTCGACCTAAACGCCGCCCGCGACGAAGAACGCCTGGCCGCCCGCCAACAGCGCAGCCTGCCGCTACTGGTAAAACTCAAAGCCTGGTTGGCCAAGACCAAACCGCAGGTCGCCGGACAAGCCGCACCGAAAATGCCATTCGCCCGTTCGTCATTGGGCGCAAGAACTGGCTGTTCAGCGACACCCCACAAGGAGCCACCGCCAGCGCACAGATCTATAGCCTGATCGAAACCGCCAAGGCCAATGGCCAGGAGCCTTACGCTTGGCTGTGCCACGTCCTCGAACGCCTCCCCGGCGCCACGTGTGTGGAAGACTACGAAGCCTTGCTGCTGCGGAACTCCACGCCTAACGCTGCGATTTTAGATGCGTGTGGATCTACGCTCTGGGGCAAGCAAGGGTGGGGTTTATGGAGCGCTTACGTCTCCCATAACGAAAAAGCTCGGCATGGGCCGGGTGCGAGGTGGATTGCCAAAGCCTTCGCCGCTAGGAGGGCGGCGGTGGCTGTTCAAGACGCAATGTCAGTCGACGATGCCCCGTGGAAAACGAAGCGGACAGAGGGAAAGGAGTTGCTAATAGTTGCCTTGACTGGCAACTCTGACGATCCCTGTCTACCTTTTCATCGCCAGGCCATTCGCCGGATGAGCGTAGACAAAGTCAAAGGGAATTTAATATGCCAGTCGGAAAATATGGGACAGTGTATTCCGAGTCGATTGCCGAATGCCAAGCAGATAAAACATCAATTATAAAAACCGGATACATATTCGACCCCATTAGTATGGGCGGCACAGCCAACGCCTTCTCTCTAAACGACTCACAAACGCTTGTTGTCGGTTTGACGAAGGTAGGCGGTTATATATTTGGACGTTTCTGCAACAACCCTGGTGGCAGCACCGTGACCTACAAAATACCGAACACCGTCCCGCAGACCGGAAACCATTGCGAAGATTTCTTCATGTCTGCGTGGGACGAAGTATGGGACAGCCCAGTAATGATGGAGCTTAGAGTCCCATACGCTATAGCCGCACGAAAGCTTCCCGTCACGTTAAAACTGACGAAATCCCCTTGTCACATTTGCGCCCAGAAACTAATAGCTTTTGCGGAAGGCTACCAGATAGACCTCCGATTAAAGATATTGAAACTTTACTCTGGCGACAAAGGTGAGATCGTCAACGCAACGGCCCTGCTCGCTATGTTGAGCAAAGGAATTGGGGTGAAGATGTGGGAGGTTCACGTTGTGAAGCAAGACTACACGGGGCTGACAAAAAAAGGGCAAAACCACGAACTTCGAGTTCTAAAAGAACATCTAAGAGCTGCCGAACAGCAGAATCATTTCTTACTCACCGCTGACAGCGTCGAAGACATTGAAGAAAGAACAGAGTCTGAAAAACTTCAACGCAACCTAAGCCTGCAAGCAATAAAACAAAAGGTCGATGCAATGCTCAAATGGCAAACAGATATCAACCAATTTCAATGGCGTTCACTTGAAAGAATCCAAAAGACATTATCAGAAATTAATGCAGGCAATCTACATGGCGAAAGCCAAAAGAAAGAAATACAGCAGGTGCTCCTTGCAATATCAAACACGGCACTCCTGAAAGATGTAGATGAAGAATTTCAATATCTTTCCGAATCTTACTATCAGAGTAAAAAGTTATAATTTATCCACAGCGAAGTCTTCTCCACGATCAAGGCAGGGCATAAAGCCCCCCGTTGTTTTCTCCTAATCCATAAGCATCAAACATCCACGTCGTAATGTCGCAACTCCGGCGCAACGCCGGTAATGGTTCGCAAACGTCCTCCATAAACCCCGCTCTTGCTTGCCCCAGAGCGTAGATCCACCCGCATCTCAAATCGCAGCGTTAAGGAATATCTGAAGTAACCCTGTATTTCCGGCCAACTTCAGCCTCCGCCGATTTTGAAAGCAGAAAACCGATCAAAAATGATCAGATCGCCCACTCATTTCGGTGTTTCTGGCCGCCACGACGACCTCGCTGCAAGCATTTCCCGCATCACAGGCACACCACTCCTGCATTCGTCTGCAAATGCCGACGCACCATCCACAGGTTCGACAGCGTGACCAACTGCGTGGTGCTCTTCACCAGCCCCCCGGAAACGTACATTTGTGTACCCAAACTGCCGCTTGATCACCCGGAACGGGGGCTCGACCTTGGCACGTACCTGAGCCTTGGCCTGCTCGATCTTGGACTACCCCGGCTCTGGTAGACATTTCCCGACCTCATAATGAGGCACGTTCAAATGCCTCAGGACTGACACCACCCAAGTGACTGTGGCGGCGGGTTCGGTTGTAAAACACTTCGATGTAGTCGAACACATCAGCCCTGCCCAGGTCGCGGGTTTTATAGATGCGTTTGCGAATGCGTTCTTTCTTCAAGCTGCTGAAAAAAGACTCGGCCACCGCATTATCCCAGCAGTTACCGCGCCGGATCATGCTGGGCCCCAGGTTGTTGGCCGCACAGAAGCGCTTCCAGTCATCGCTGCCATATTGACTACCTTGATCGGAGTGAACGATCACGCGCTCCTTGGGTTTACGCCGCCAAAGGGCCATGAGCAATGCGTCCAGAGCCAGCTCTCGGGCCAGCGTCGGTCATTGACCAGCCAACGACCTTGCGTGCATGCAGGTCCACCACCACGGCCAAGTAAAGTCAGCCCTGCCAAGTACGGATATAGGTAATGTCCGTTACCCAGCCTCCCGTAGGTCGCCAAAGACCCGGAGTGCACCGTAAACACCACGACTAGCCGCATAGGAGTCGCGGATTAGTTTCAGCAGTCGGCTGTTTTCCTGCTCACGATCTGAGACAGGTGAACCCGGCACGAGCAATCCGCAGCACCCGACACATCGTGGTAATTGCGTACTGGTGGTGATGCTCGTTCATGAAGCGGTACTTCACTCGGGCGCCCTGGCAAAGTACCGCGCGGCTTTTTTAATATGTCCCGCTCTTCTTCAAGGCGGCGCATCTGGGCCCGTAACCGCAGAGTTTCACTCTTAGCTTCCAGTAACTCACTGGCCTGCCTCTCCGACTTATCGGGCGTGACAGCCTTTACCCACTTGTGGAGGCTGTGAGTAGAGACGCCAAGGCGTGCGGCGATTTCTGCTACTGAACATCCACGCTCAACTACCTGCCTGACGGCTTCGGCCTTGAACTCCGGCGACCGTGACTAGCAGCGCATGCAGTTGCTCCAGGTTCAGGCTCTAACACCCAGATCGCGCGAGCGGGTATTCGGTCACTTGGATTTTTTCTTTGCATTCAGGCGCTTTTCCAAGCGCTCCAAGGCTGCCAGCTCCTGAGCGTCGGCTGCCAGGGCTTCGGCGCTGCGGCGCTGCTGGTCGAACTGCTCGTAACGTTCATGTGCCACCTGTTTCATCTGCTCATGGCTGACGTTGCCAGCAGTACGCAGCAGTGGCTGTTCGTTGAAGGCCATGAAACTGTCGATGTATTGCCGCCAGTCGGCGAGTTGCAGGTGCTTGCGCTGTTCTGCACGTAGCTCGGCAAAATCCAGGAACATACCGACCAGGCGGTTGAGTTGTTCCAGTTCTTCGGCGTCAAGGTAGTTCTTGGCTACTACCACGTCGGCCTTTCGCACCCGGTCACCTTTGAAACTGAGTAGGTTCATATTGGGTTCGCTGGCATCGGCTCTTCTCACGATCAGCTCGGCTGCAGTGTGACCGGTAACGGCGAAGAACAGCTTGTTCTGCACTTCGGCAAACAGTTTGGCAGTGTCCTGCTCGTTGGCGCGGTAATCCTCGGCCAGGGTAAAGAGGTCACGCACTTTCTGATAGAAACGCTTCTCCGAGGCTCGTATGTCACGGATGCGCTTGAGCAGTTCATCGAAGTAGTCCCAGCGCGGCTCCCTCAGTCGGGCGTCGTCCATCACGAAGCCTTTCTGCAGGTACTCACCCAAGGTTCGAGTGGCCCACTGGCGGAACTGAGTGCCGCGCGTGGAGCGTACGCGGTAGCCCACGGCAATGATCATCGGCAGTGCGTAGAGGCGGGTCAGGTAATCTTTGCCATCGGCGGCAGTAGTAAACTTCTGGTTTACAACTGCCTCTTCAGCCAGCTCCCCATCAGTGATAACGGCTTGAATGTGCTTGCCGATATTCTGCTTGCTGGTCTGATAGAGCTCAGCCATTTCCAGTTGCGTCAACCAGACCTGACCATCCATTTCTCGCAGCGAGAACTGCGCCAGGCCGTCTTCCGTGCTGTAGAGAATCAGGTCGCTATTTGCCATATCAACCACTCACCTCCGGTTCATCCGTAAACGATGTTCACTACCAAGGGGTTTGGCGTGTAGCTGCATTTACTACCGCAGAACGCCCAACGCTATAAGACGCTTGCGTCTGTGGGCAACAAAAACGCAGAAGCCCGCACACTGGCGGGCTTCTAAAATGGCGCACTCGGCGGGATTCGAACCCACGACCCCTGCCTTCGGAGGGCAATGCGGTACAGGAATCTTGGTTGGCGGCAAGCACAGTTAAGTGCCTCTAAGTGCCGTGTGGCAAGGCTTCCGACCTCTAACCCAATCGACCGTCTATGACTCTTGGGGGCACTTAAGGGCAGTCACCTTGGGCACAAAACCGAAATTCTATATTTCGATCTTTGACCACTGGCCAGATCTATCGCATGGTCAGCCGGTCAGCGTGGAATACGATAATCTGGAAATAAAGACGATCTAAGATCGCCCTGGCTCAGGCTTCAAACACCGAGATCTTTCTGAAGCAGAGCGCGGCTCAGCTGAGATCTGATCATGCCAAATATTTCGGTCTCGCGCTCGAAGGCAAGCTCACAAGCGAGGAGCTTTTCCTCGCCTGATAACTCTTTATCGCTGACCAACGAGAACACTCTCGCTGAATCTACGCCTGTCCCTTCGAGAGCGAAGTAAAGCGCGTACAAGAGAGATGCATGCAGTGCAGGCAGCGCGTTATTGATTCTGTTGGCTCTTTCTTGGTTGGTCATTATCGTTCCCTCGCAACCCAAGAGTGCGCAGGCTACCAAATTTAGCGATGCTTTTCTGGTGGAAGACTCTGCCCTCGCGGGGGCCAATGCCGTGCAACATGAGTCGAGATTAATACCGCAGCTAGCTCACTTGTCCTTGGCTTTTATCTCGGCGGAGACTTTTCCAAACGACTCCCAATGGTCAACCAGCTCATCCACGCGATCAGGAATGCGCGGTGACTTACTGAGCACCAGACAGCGGGTCGCACCCACGTACTCCTCAAGGAGGTAGAGCGTGTCCCCAACGTCGACGCCCATTTCCTGCAGAACGTCGTCGGGTAGGCGAATAGCGCCGTCGCCATCCCAGTCCTCAATCACTACATGATTCCGCATCGTACCCTCAGGAGGCGGTTGAATGGGGTCCGCAGGGGGAAGCAACGGCGAGCCGTTGCCAACGAGGTCTCGCGGCGCAGGTCGACAGAATAGCAAAAAGCTTCTGGGCTCAGAGCGTTGTCACGACAATGCCCCTGACCTCAAGCCCGACGTCTGACATTTAAACTCGCCCCAGGCCTGCCAGCTACCACTGCCCCTATTGAGCTGAAAATCCCGCAATACCACCGGGGAAATTCACTATCCCCATGCCGCACCCAGCTAATCCACCAGCAGCTCACTGATAGGTCATCGAGACTTCGCTCTATAGCCACCGTGGCTGCGCTGGCTTGCCGCAGGATGCCAGTGGCAGTCCCGCAAAAACCACTGAGCTGCCACATACGCTCACAGGGATCTCTTCGCCGAACTAGCCAAATACACCCTCGTGACGACAGATCCCTCCGCCAAATCGCCAATATCCAGGGTGCGCCCCCGGAATAAATCGTTAAACCTCGACTGGCCTGGCCTTTCACTCACTCTATTCAAATGACACCGCCCCTGCGGACCATTAAACGGAGCCCACCCGCCACGACAAATACGTATCATGAGGCAGCGGGTTAGCTTGGTAAGCTCGCTCTCAGACAACCTTTGTCAATGTGGCCGTCATGGAAGAAAGCGCGCAACAGCGTTCAGAACGCTATGTATCCGCCCGCAGCCAGCACCCAGCGTGGCTTTTGCTCGCCTCGCGGCGTGCTCCGCTCGTATTGGGCTGCCTGCGCACGCTATTCGAGCGGGCGCATGATGGGATCCCCATGGAGGATGCGCTGCAAGCGCTGTCCGAAATGCTGGCTGCTTATGCCAGCCAGGAGCTTTACGAAATCGACCCAGATGCAACGCATCTCCAAGCAGGTCGTGAACTTCGTGAATGGATCAAGCGGCGCCTCGTCGTAGAGCGAGAGGGCCGTATCTATGCAACCGACGCGCTGGAGTCAGCCATCCAGTTCGTAGATTCGCTGGATAGTCGGATCATGACTTCCACAGCATCTCGCCTTTCGGTGGTTCAGCGCGAGATCGAAAACCTGGAAACGGGTCTGAACCCCAGCCCAACTGGCCGTATTGCCAGCCTGCGCCGCCGAATCCAGGATTTGGAGCACGAGCTAGCGCAGGTAGAAGCTGGCCACGTCGTCGTGCTGGATGAAGCGCAGGCGATAGAGGGCATACGCGAGGTATATAACCTGGCCACCAGCCTACGCGCGGACTTTCGACGAGTTGAAGACTCTTGGCGCGAGGCGGATCGCGCTCTTCGACACTCCATCATCAGTGAGCAGTCTCACCGTGGAGAAATCGTCGATCGGTTGTTGGACGGGCAAGATGCTCTACTCAACACTCCCGAGGGGCGTGTCTTCGAAAGCTTCCAGCAGCAACTGAGGCAGTCCGCTGAGCTGGAAACCATGCGTGAGCGTTTGCGCACCATCCTTCGTCACCCAGCGGTTCCAAAGGCACTGAATCGTCCCCAGCAACGTGAGCTACGTTGGCTGGCGTTACGCCTGGTTCGGGAGTCGCAGGCTGTGCTCCAAGCGCGCGCCCGAAGCGAGCGCGATGTTCGTGGCTTCATGAAGACGGGGCTGGCCGCCGAGCATCATCGCGTCGGACAGTTACTCAATGATTTCTTCAATCTAGCGCTCAGCGTCGACTGGCAACGCCAGTCAGAACGCCGTAAGCCTGCATGTTTACCACCAGTTGGCGTAGCCATTACCGGTATCCCGGCAATCGAGCGTCTCCGCTTCAAGACCCTGGATGACGATGATACGGGCGAGCTGGATCTGAGTTTGAAGCCTGCGGGGTTGGAGCAGATTGATGATGACTTCTGGGATGCCTTCGACGGGCTGGATCGTGAAGCGCTGATTCAGGACACCCTGGCTGTGCTGGCGGAGCAGGGGCGCCCTGTGAGTCTCGGGGAGCTTGCGTCTTTGCTTCCACCTGCTCACGACCTAGAAACCTTTGCGCTCTGGTTGGCGATGGCACGCGAGGCAGGTATTGAGGTGCTGAAAGAGGAGCGTCAGCTCGTGGAGCTAGTTGACGAGGATGAGCAACGCTGGCGCTTCAATCTGCCTTATGTCGGACTCGACCACGAGGCACTCAAGGACATCGATTGGGAGTTGTGAGCATGGCAGGGATCTTCGATCGAATTGCAGGGGGCTCTGGCGCCGACGAAACGGAGCTGACGGTGGAGGCCATAGCGTTGGATGACGGCATGGATGATGAACAGCCTCTTATGAGCGCCGCTGTTCAGGTCGATGAGTGCCGGACGCCGCAACGGGTACGTGAGGCCGTACAGGAAATGCTCAAGTACGGGCTGCTGGAAGAAAGTCACAAGCCCAACCTGTATCGCTCAGCGCTTTCCAATATCGAGGCGGTCGACAGAATTCTGGAACCCCTCGACCTTGCCATGGGGGTCGACGAGGTTCGGGGGCTGGTGTTTGTTACCGTTCGCCAGGGCGAGGTAGCCGAGCAGGATGAATGGTCGCACCCCCTTGTGCGTCGGCAAAGGCTGAATCTGGAGCAGTCCCTGCTGATAGCCATTCTGCGACAGCATTTCATTGCGTACGAACAGGAAAGCGGTACGGGCGCCAGTCAGGCACTGGTAGCGGTTGATGAACTGATTCCCCAATTGCAGGTTTACCTGGGCGAGCTGGGCAGTGAGGCTAAGGAGCGCAATCGCATCATCACACTGCTGGACCAGCTCAAGGGGCATGGTCTGGTGTCGGCTCTGGATGCTCATGATCGAGTCATCATCCGCCCCATCATTACCCACTTGGCCAACCCAGAAAACCTGCAGGCACTCGTGGCTTGGCTGCGCGAGCAGGTGGAGGGCGCGGCTACGCCGGTTGCTGGTGCTGAGGAGGATGAGGCGTGAAGCAAGCACTACTCTGGCGTGACAGCGAGACCTTCATTCTCAGCAACATCGAACTCTATAACTGGGGCGGCTTTCAGGGCTATCACCGTGCCGAGATCGATCCCTCAGGCACCGCCGTGATCGGCCCAACGGGTAGCGGTAAAACGACGCTGGTGGACGCACTGATGACCTTGCTGTGCGCCAATCCGCGCTACAACCTGGCCTCCACGGGTGGACATGAAAGTGACCGGGATCTGGTGTCCTATGTGCGGGGAGTAACCGGCCCAGGGGACGGGGGTGTGGAGCAATCTCATATCGCTCGCCAGGGTAAGACGGTCACCGCCATTGCCGCCACGCTCGAGCGTGATGGTACGCAGGTTCGACTGGGTGCTGTGCTCTGGTTCGAGGGCACAAGCTCCTCGGCGTCCGATCTGAAAAAACTTTGGCTTTTAAGCGAGTCCCCCGAGCAGACGCTGGAGCATTGGCTCAGCCAGCATCACGCAGGTGGCATGCGGGCGCTGCGTCAGATGGAGAAGGATGGGACGGGTATCTGGCCTTATCCCAGCAAGAAAGCTTTCTTGGCCAGGCTGAGGGATTACTTCGAGGTCGGTGAAAACGCTTTCACCTTGCTCAACCGCGCTGCCGGCCTGAAGCAGCTCAACAGTATTGATGAGATCTTTCGAGAGCTGGTACTGGATGACCGCTCCGCCTTCGAGCGGGCTGCCGAGGTCGCCAGCAGCTTCGATGATCTAACTGACATCCACCGAGAACTGGAAACCGCTAGAAAGCAGCAGCGCTCGCTGCAACCTGTCGCCGATGGCTGGGAACGTTATAGGGCCTTGCAAGAACAGTTGCAGGATAAACAAGCGCTCGAAGGCATCCTCCCGGTCTGGTTCGCCGAACAGGGGTATCGCCTGTGGTTGGCTGAAACCAACAGGCTTGAGAAGGCGCAAAAACAGGCCGAACTGAATCAGGAGCAATGCAGGGGACAGTTTGATATCCAGAAGGGCGTGGTCGATCAGCATCGTCAGCGCTACCTGCGAGTAGGCGGTGCAGAGATAGATCTATTGCGCGCGCGCATCGCGGATTGGGTTCGGGAGTTTGATAAACGGCGCCTGAAAGCCGAGCAGTACCAGCGTTTGGCCAAAGGGCTAGGACTCGTGGAGGAGTTATCAGCCGCTGCGCTCGAGGAAAATCAGCAGCAGATCACGGCACGCCTGGAAGTACTGGCCGAGCAAATTACTGAGGCACGGCAAAAGGCGTTCGATACAGGCATTGTCCAGAAAGAACTCGATGGCCGCCTGCAGAGCTTGCAGCAGGAGCGTGCCGAGGTCGAACGACGGCCAGGCTCGAACCTGCCTGGGCATTTTCATGCTTTTCGAGGGGAGCTGGCGCAGATGCTTGGCGTCGATGAATCGGCCCTGCCTTTCGTTGCCGAGCTGGTGCAGGTCAAGCCCGAGGAGCTGGCCTGGCGGGGGGCCATCGAGCGGGCAATCGGCAGCCACCGCCTGCGTATCCTGGTGCCGCAGGGTGCGTCCGAGGCTGCACTGCGTTGGGTGAACCAACGACACAACCGCTTGCATGTGCGCTTGTTGGAGGTCAAGGAACCGTCGTCGCGCCCTGTGTTCTTCGACGATGGTTATACCCGCAAGCTGACCTTCAAGGAGCATCCGTACCGCGAAGCGGTAAAGGCGCTACTGGCGGACAACGACCGACATTGCGTGGAGAGCACGGAGCAATTGCGTTATACCCCGCACGCCATGACGGCTCAGGGGCTGATGTCGGGTAAAGAACGCTTCTTCGACAAGCAGGACCAGAAGCGCCTCGATGAAGACTGGCTGACCGGCTTCGATAACCTCGACCGTCTGGCCTTCCTGACTGAACAAATTCGCGAGGTCAATGAACAGCTCGCGCCTGCCAAGCTGGCCTTGGATGCTGCCCAGGGCGATGTCCGCAAGTTGGAGGATCAAGCTTCGCTGCTGCAGCGCGTCGAAGAACTACAGTTCGAGGAGATTGATCTGCCGGGCGCCGAGCGTCAGCTGGAGTCGCTGCGTGCTCAGCTGGACACCCTGACACGTCCCGACTCTGACCTCGCCCTTATCAAGGCTGAGCTGGATGAAGCTGAGGCATTGCTGGACTCTCTGGATCGACAGAGGCAACAACTTATCGAGCAGTGCGGTCAGTTGAAAATTCAGTTCGAGCAGGCCGCATCCGCTACCCGTAAGGCTTATCGCGGCGCCGAAAAGGGGCTGAGCGATACGCAACGTGAGTTGGCGCTAGCGCACTTCCCGACCCTGAGTGCTGATGACCTTGGCGATATTGTCGAGCTGGAGCGCAAGCATACGCATGAGCTGCAAGGGCAGCTCAAAACACTCGGCGAAAAACTAGGCGATCAGAAATCCGAGCTTACCAAACGGATGTCCGACGCCCTGAAGGTAGACACCGGGGCGCTTGCAGAAGTTGGGCGAGAGCTGGTGGACGTACCCAAGTATCTGGAGCGTCTACGCGTGCTGACCGAGGAAGCCCTGCCCGAGAAACTCAAGCGCTTCCTGGAATACCTCAATCGTTCCTCGGATGACGGCGTCACCCAGTTGCTCAGCTATATCGACCATGAAGTCTCGATGATTGAGGAGCGCCTGGATGACCTGAACAGTACGATGCAGCGTGTCGACTTTCAGCCCGGACGCTATCTGCGCTTGGTCGCGAAAAAGGTCATTCATGAAAGCCTTCGCACCTTGCAACAGGCTCAGCGTCAACTGAACTCGGCGCGTTTCATCGATGATGAAGGCGAGAGCCACTACAAGGCATTGCAGGCGCTCGTTGGCCTGCTCAAGGATGCTTGCGAGCACAGCAGGAATCAGGGCGCCAAGGCGCTGCTGGATCCGCGCTTCCGCCTGGAGTTCGCGGTCTCGGTGATCGATCGCGAAAGCAGGAGTGTCATCGAAACCCGAACAGGTTCTCAGGGCGGTAGTGGTGGCGAGAAAGAGATCATCGCCTCCTATGTGCTGACCGCTTCCCTCAGCTATGCGCTCTGTCCCGACGGCAGCAGCCGGCCGTTGTTCGGCACCATCGTGCTCGACGAGGCGTTCTCGCGCAGCTCCCATGCGGTTGCCGGTCGGATCATCGCAGCGCTGAGGGAATTCGGCCTGCATGCTGTCTTCATCACGCCCAACAAGGAAATGCGCCTGTTGCGCCACCATACGCGTTCGGCAGTCGTCGTTCATCGGCGCGGCATGGAATCCAGTCTGGTTTCCCTGAGCTGGGAAGCTTTGGATGAGCATCATCAACAGCGCATCAAGGCCATGCATGAAGTCGCCCACTGATATCAGTCGCAGCCTGGCCAGACAATGGCAGCGCTCCAGCGTACGCTTGGAACGCTTGCTCAATCCCGCTAGCTGGCCGCAAAGCCTCAACATCGGCAAGCCTTCGGCACGTCTATTCACTGACAACATCCAGGCGGTACTCCGGCATGTGGAGAACTGGCGGAGCGTGAACGTGGGTAAAGTCGACTGGGAGCCCGTCAGCTACCGAGCAGGGCTGTCCCCCATTTCCTTGCCGATGCGTTGGCACTTGCGTAGCCCCTCCGAATGGATTGCCGCGAGCGATGATCCAAGGGTTAGCCAGGAATACGCTCAACTCGAGTATCTGGTCGAGCAGGTAGACAGTGCCTTTCATGCGCTGCTGGTGGTACAACGGAGCTTGTGGTTGACGAAGCCGTCTGAAGAAGTCGTCGCCACGGCGCGACTCGCCACCCGGTTGTCGCCAGGCTGTGCCCGAGGCCGTCCGCTGCGCCTGCTTGCCGAGCACGGCGTAGACACCAAGTTTTTCGAGCGCAACGCCAGCTTGCTGACCTGGCTCCTCGACGAGCGCTTCGGAGGCGCGGCGTCCGAGCAAGGCCTGACGACTTTTCTAGATGCCTTTGAAGAAAGCAGCCACTGGGTTCTGGTCGTTCCCCTTCAGCCTGAGCTGTTGCCCTTCAAGCGGCTCAGACTCACTACTGCGGAACTGGCCGAAACCCCACTTCCCGCTTCGCGATTGCTCGTGGTGGAAAATGAGCAATGCATTCACTTGCTGCCTGAGAACTTACCGGACACCCTGGCTGTGCTGGGCTCAGGACTCGATTTGCAGTGGCTAGCGTCCGCGCACCTGGCCGGGAAACAGATCGCATACTGGGGCGATATGGATACCTGGGGCTTGCTGATGCTGGCGCGAGCGAGACTCCATCAACCAGCAGTCGAAGCACTATTGATGGAGCAAGAGCTGTTTGAACAGCACTCACCGGTGAGCGCAGTCGTTGAGCCGACCAAAGCTCTGGATTCGGCCCCACCTGGTTTGCTGGCTGACGAAGCGGACTTCTATCGGTATCTGCTGGTGCAAGAACGAGGACGCCTTGAGCAGGAGTACCTGCCAAAGGAACAAGTTGAGCGCGCTATCGAGCAGTGGGCTCGAAAGATCCCTGTATAGAGCGGCTGGCGGTGGGCTCAATAGCCCTGCAATCCTGAGACCGCCTACCCTTAAACCACAGCCTTCAGATATGCCTTCTCTGACATTTCCAACTTTGATCGCTTTAGGCGGCCGGTTTTCAGCGTTGGTCTGCAACGAGTCTTTCCACCTCGTCGACGATCTCAGCTGTGGTGCAGCCCAGGGGGTTAGCTAGCTTGATCAGGGTGGTGATCGTTGGCTGGTTGATGCCCCGTTCCATCAGGCTGACGTAGTTACGCTGCAATTCCGCCTCATGGGCCAATTGCTCCTGGGTGAATCCTGCTTCGACACGCCGTCTGCGCAGGACCTTTCCGAACGCCAATCCGACTTCCACAGATGACTCCCCAAAAGGGAGGACTATCTGGGCGGCGTCATCTCTGGTCTTCACAGTATATTGTGAATTTGGTAAAACGTGATCTCATGGCATGACGTCACCCCAGCGAATTGCAGGGCTGCCTTCCTACATGCCGTCTTCGTAATCGGCGGTAATTCAGTGCAAACGATTAATTTCCGATAAATAAGCAGTTAAATAGAAGGATGTTAAAAGTATATGAGGATTATTGGCATAGCTGCTTATGTGTCATTTGCATTTTTTTTGCAATCAGGAGCCTTCGCTGGCGAAACTGGAGTTCAGCAACTTGTTAAAAGATGCGAGGCTGCTTCCAAGGCTCGCGGGTCCTCACCTGCGCTCTGTTCGTGCACGTTGGAAAGAATGCAGGAGTATGGGTTCACTGATTCGGAGATTGTTAATTTTTCTCGACGAGACTTTAAGCCAAAGGATCTACATGAAACTGAACGCCATATGGACTACAGCATTAAGATTCGATTAATAGCAGGACAATGCGGGTGATTAGCTTTTCCACAGCCGTCAGTCTAGTTGCGGATTCCACGGTCATCTGGCCACCCATTCCATGAGCATCTGACCACCGATTCCACGGTGATCCGGCCACCCATTCCACGCGCATCCGGCCACTGATTCCACGGCCATCCGGCCACCCAACCGGG
>Ga0209699_100633_pt1 | contig 14700 bp, 23 predicted proteins | sample SynthPrep_1_END__FD_187204 | JGI IMG/M metagenome (GOLD analysis project Ga0209699, IMG submission 187204) | Synthetic microbial communities from Ohio, USA - SynthPrep_1_END_DS7_MetaG (SPAdes) (version 2) | ecosystem: Engineered > Bioreactor > Aerobic > Activated sludge | place: USA: Ohio...
TCGGCCACCAGCGTGAACTTCAGATAGACCTGCCCGAATTCGGTGTCGGGTCGGTAAACGTCCTGCCAGGTAGTATGATCCGCATAGGTTGTCATGCTCTTGAAAAAGTCGCGGCTGCTCAGGGCACCGATAACGGCCAGCATGTCAGCCATCTCCATACCCAGCTCGGCGCCCCCCTTCCAAAGCTACGCGGGTGAAGCGATAACGCTGCTCGGTTATGGCCTGCTTCACCAGCTCAAGCTTGAAATGGGGTTTGCGCTTTTCCATGCCGCACAAAATAACCTTTTAGGTTAATCTCTTCAAGGGAGCCTCCATGCCAAACGACAAACGCCAGCAACTACGCAATGAGTTGCTGGCTGGTGCCGAATCCAAGCCAGCAAAGCCTGCTAACCAGCGATATTTCGCTAGCCTGCGCGAACGTATACGGCACTCCAGGCAGTCACCTGCTCCATCGAATTGAAGCGAGCAGTTGGCTGATTAGCGTCTTGAGCCGAGAGAAGAGCGACAAGCCAGAAATCAAAAAGCCCCGAAAGCTTGTCAGCTTTCAGGGCTTTAGGTATTGCGAAAGTGGCGGTGAAGAAGAGATTCGAACCCGTTTCGATAGCGTCTCAATCCGTGCCAAACCCGCTCAATACGGGCTTTGCGCTACCCTCACCGTCTCGATTCGTCGCTATCAGGCTCTATGATTTCGACACTTTTTCGACACATGAGCCGTGTGGTCAGCTTACGCAGCTGAGCTTTTCTACCTGCGCAAATGCCTCTGACTCGATCACAGGCAGCGAATGAGGCGACTCCACTCGTTCTTTCAGCTTGCTAGAAAACTCCATGGCGGACCGCTGATCCCTGAAACACAGGGTCAACGAACCTGCACTAACGACCCACTGCTCAGACTCTCTGCCATCAGATTTTTCAATCGAAATATCCATGCTGCCTCCATAACACAATGGTCTAGGTTGCAAAAATCTGGCAAAAAAAAGACCAACCATACGGTTGGCCTTGCCTAAGAAGTATGAGCTGCACCAACTTGCATGGAGTGCACTCACACTTTCGCTCTACCGCATTGCAGATTCATGACAATAGCCAGTTTTTTTCCAGTGTCCATCTGTCTGCTCGCTGATTCGTTGCAATATTTTAGAAACACACGCCCAGTACCTTGCAGCCCTCTAAACCGAGGGTTTCACCTTGATTCGCAATGTACGCAAGACGCTGGATTCCATCGCAACCAACAACGAAGACGCCGCTTTCACCCTCATGCGAGCTGCTGAGAACACCCGAGACGAGGTGCTACGCCAGCACATGCTTCGACTGATTCACCGCTTGAACCAAGACGCCGTAGATCTCCGCATTCTTCGCGACGAGGTATTCGACCCATCCGCCAAGCGCGCCCTATCAGTCAACATTTAGTGACCCTTTGCCCATCCCTCCCCCTCTCGCTGAAACACCTGCATTCTGTGATGATATCGACGCCCCCAATGGCGATGACTCTTACAGGATGTGGTCTATGCCGCTTGTCGATCAGATGCTTTCTCAAGTACTCGTTCTGCAGGTCAACCTTTACGCCTGCAAGGCTCGTCTGGAGGCAGATAGCGACCCCGAAGCACTACATGACCTGCGCATAGCGGTGCGCCGTATTCGCAGCCTTCTCCATCCTCTAAGACGGCATCCGGCTGTTGTACCGCTTCGCCATGCAGCATCAGAAGTCGGTCAGATCACCACACCCGTCCGCGACCTTGAAGTTCTTGCTGCTGAGCTTGGCCGACGCGGCCTTGCTGCTGGTTGCAGTGCTCGTTTGGCTCGGCTTCGTTCGCATTACAGAGACATACTCGCCTCCCCTGAGCTTGAGCGACTCTTTACGCGCCTTGATCTATGGCCTGACGAGTTTCGTGCGGCTCAGCGAGAAGGCGACTTCGACAACCTCGCCATCAGGATCGTCAACCAGATCACCAAGCAGTCTCGGCAGCTAATGTCTGCGCTTGGCAACACCAACCACGATCCGCACGAACTAAGGTTGCTCGCCAAGCGTCTTCGCTACTGCGCTGAAGCCTTCCCGCGACTGTCACCGCTACCTTCCGCCACCTTTCAGGCACTCAAACAGATGCAGTCAGTGCTTGGTGACTGGCATGACCGCTATCAGTGGTGCCTGCGCGCTGATCAAGAAGAAGACCTGCAAGGCCTGGTCTCTGTCTGGGAACAAGAGTCCGTCCAATTGCTGGCTGAGTCCGAACTTATTGCAGCTCGGCTGTCTTCACTGCTTCGTCCAGAAAAGAAAGGCTCTGCAACCTCGACATAGCCGATCCCTTAGTCGCCCTGGAGCGAGCCTATAAGCAGATCAGCCGCCACCCTGCTTCCGGCTCTGCTCGCTACGCCCACGAGCTTGATCTGCCCGGCCTACGCTCCTGGCCACTCCAGCGCTATCCCTACCTTGTTTTCTATATCGAGCAAGATAGCCATATCGACGTTTGGCGAGTTTTGCACGCTGCGAAGGACTTACCTGCCTGGCTACCCCACCCTTAATTAAACTTACGCAATCTTACTTTTAGCTTTGATAAGCAATATCTGCTTATCAAGCTCATCTATTGCAGCTTTAAAATCGGACTCAAGTGAGTCAAGAGATTCCTTAACCTCTACAGCCAAATCGCGCACAGCCTGCGAAGTGCCCCCCATGTTAATAATGCTCGCATGTTCTAAAGCCTTCATTGAATAATGCTCAGCCTTTACATCCTCTGCCGCTCTACTTCCAGCCATGGACAACATATCTTTATCTATCGCCTGGATATATTCCGAAGCAGCCTTACAGCACTCCTCTGCCTCACGATTATTCAATTTTATGTTTTCAACCAGACCTCTAGCCCTGCTATACACCCTAACTATTTTTTCAGCGACCGCCGGTTCAATAGACGACAGCTCCCCTAACAAGCTTTCGTACACGATGAAATTTGAGCCACTCAAAGGGAGTATTGAGAAATGAGGCTCTCCCTTCCCTTCATCCAAAATCTCTTTACCGTACTCTCTATAAAACACATCCCACGCAGAGGTTATCTCTATCCTTATTAGAATCAGTGCTCTTCTAGCGCTCTCCAATTGCAATACGTGGCTTCTTTCGAATTCCAATCGATGTGATTCTCTTGCGCCTTTCAGTGTAAAATATCCACCTACAAATGCGCCTAACGCCCCCGCTAAAAGCTCTTTTAATGGAAGCATCCCCAGAAAGGATATAAACTTTTCAATCCATTCATCACCCATTTACGCCCTCTCCTATCTCTTACAATTACCCCATAGGGTTAAAGCTGCTCGCCGCAGAGCAATAGCGCGTCTTCATTCGATCACTATTCGTCTTGCGGTCACTGTCATAGCGGGCACGCCAGGTTCTGCACTGTTCGTGAAAGTGCTGCTTGGCGGCCTTGCGGCATTCTCGGTAGTCGATTGATCCGCGCCGGTGATTGGCGCAAACGCTGGTGCTGTCGATGTAGTTGTTGACCGATAGCCATTCCGCCAGGTAGTTACTGCCGCCGTTCCAGCTCTTGATCCATCTGGAAGTACGCTCGCGGCTTACCTGTTGGGCTTGGCGTTGCTGCGTTTGCTGGGGTGCCTGGGCGATTCGATGGGTTGCGGGTGGCGTGTAGGTGCTGGCCGGCTGCTTGGGCGTGTAGTTCTTGTCACTGAACACGTTCTGAGAGCTGGCTATCGCCCTCGCCTTTTCTTCCTCCGTCCACTCTATCGAGGCGTATGGCTGAGTCTGGCTTACGGGCTCGTATGCAACCCATTGCGCGGGTGGATCGATGGGAAGGGATGGCAGCCTTATAGGCTCTTCCGGCTCGCTGTAGGGCTGTGGCGCTTGTTGCTGGCTGAACAAGGGTTTGCCGTCTACGTGGATCGCCTGCTTGAGCTGATCCACATTGATCACGATTGGCTTGGCAAACAACGCGATCACACCCCACGTAATCGCGGAACCCACGCCCAGGATGGCCACCATTCGCCATGGGCCAGGTTTTTTCTTGCTGCGTAGATAGTCTGGTGCGTCGTCCCAGTCGCTTTTCACATTTCCTCCTTGCTTTCGTTTTACATCCTAAGAATAGCTATCTTGAGGCCTGTTTCATCACCGCGTAGACCCACGAGTAGTATGCGTCATCCTTGATATTAACATCGACTATTACACCATCATTACAAGTAATTACTATCCTGCCCTTGCCTTCGAGTATATTGATATCAATTGAGCCAGGCAGTCCCCATGCGGCGTCATATTCCTCATCAGAGTCCATTATATAGACCGTTATATTCGCTGGAAAATATGTGGACGCACCATGCGTCGCTGCCAAATACAACTCAACTATCTCCAAATACTCTAGAGCTTCGTCGTCCGTAGGGGTGTAATAGTCGTGCTCAACAGTATTTCTTAGCCTATTAATTCTTTTAATTACCGTAGGACTGAGCACGCCGCAGCGCCCCAAGAATTCCAGCCTTGACGGAAAATCTTTCCTACCCTTTATTAAATTCCAGCCAAGCGCGCAAGATAGACTTTCTACTTGATAGTGCAGTGCTCGCTTAGCATTAGACACCGAATTAATTAAGTGCCGCGCATCCTTATACCGCTCATACTCCTTATAATCCCTTTCTGCGTATGATAGGTATGTGTCAGGCCATACCCCATCCTTTAAATATTTTATCTGCACTCCATCTCTATCGATGAAATACCATCCAATCATTTCGGGGTCAGCTTTATTAACCATTCAACATCCCTGCATGGCGTTGATGACTGGCCATTACAAATATCCCAATCTACTTGCCACGCCTAAGCCAGCGCTTGGCCACTTTTTCTGTAATCGCTATCCCGCGCTTTGATTGGACAAGTTTGAATTAGCCAGGTCGTAGTCGGGGCTTGTTTGCCCTGCATCTGGAGCAATTTTTCCACTAGCCAGCCAGAGAGCGTATTGGGGATAAACCTCTACCAGTACGTCTATCTCCTCTGTACTTACTCGCACGGCTCCCTTGCTCACGCTCTTCCAGCGCTCGTAGTCACCGCCGTAGGTGCTGGCCTTCTTCGGGCCTAGCTTTTTAATTAATAGGCGAGCCCTATCAGCAGCCTTTTCCATATAGAAATCTTTTCCAGAGAAATTGTTGCTCTATCTGGCGGACAGGTTAATAATTCCCCCAGAGAAATATTTACTCCAATAGCCATTTGCGGCTAATGACACGAATAGTGACGGAACGAGCATGGAACTGGAAGAGCTGGAACCTTCGAAGCTGATAGGCCCCCAACAGGACTTGGAAACCGTCGAGTCCTGGGCCGACCGAAACGGCCTTACCTACGGCACCGCGCGTGCCTGGGCAATGAAAGGCGTTCTCCCCACCGTAAAGCTAGGCAAGCGCCGCATGGTCAACAGCGCCCTGCTCCGCACCTGGCTGCTGGAACAGGAGTGGACGGCATGACGACTCAATACATCGTCGAAACCTGCACCCTGCACGGCGCCACCAAGCAACGCCGCTGGCACCGCGTCCACACTGGCCCCAACAAGGCCGACTGCGCTGCCTATATAGAGCGCGTAATCGCTGACCTGCCGTCTGGCCCTGGCCGTCACTGGGGACTCACCCAGGAACGCGCACGCGACTTCTACCGCGTCCGTGGTGTGAGGGCTGCCGCATGAGCCGCACCGACCAGCAATTCAAGCTGCGCATGCCGCCAGCCCTCCGCGCCCAGGTAGAGCAATCCGCCCAACAGGCCAATCGCTCCCTGAACGCCGAAATCGTCACCCGCCTGCAAGCCAGCTTCGCCAAAGCAAAGTCAGAGGTGTCGGCCAATGACCAACACGAGTCAGTACCTGCTGTCACACCCCAGGGAGTGCGGCTGTCCGGGCTGCTTCGCCCGCAATCCCCAGGGCAAGTACATGGCGTTCGTGCGACACCCGCACCCCGAGAACTGCGACTGCTCTGTGTGCTACGTCAATCGAAACTGGGCGACGCTCCCAACATCGTCGAACTCGGCTACCTGCCGATCCACACAATGCACCGACTGCCGCCCCGCGCGATGGTCCGTGGTCAATGGTCGGACCCACGTTACGCCGGCCTATACCTGCGAGAAACACAAGCCGTCGAGCCGACCGCCGAAGTATTGGAGCGTTGTGCTCGACACCGGCAAACCCACGCCCTTCGTGCCCCTGCGCGAACCGTTCGAACTGGTGGGGTGATCGCATGATTCAAGTCCTCCTGCTTCTCGACCTGCTAGCCATCGTTGGAATTGTCTCCTTCGGCCTTGCTCGTAACTCAATCCAACGCCCCGGCGAACCCACCGTCTGCACCTCGGCCCATCCGGTCAAGGGCCGCGCCCCCGGCTTGTCCGAACACGCTTCACCGTTCGGTCAAACGGAGGCACGGGCAGAGCGAACCCTTGAACGCCCACCACCCTGAATAGCCTCCGCTCGTGAGTGTGGGGCAGCTCCACCGCCCCGCGCTCCCGAGCCCTCGGCGGCAAGAGTGGGATGACAAGGGCAAAGCCCTTGGTGTTAACCAACTAACAGGCTGCTCAAGCGGCAACTGAAACCCCGGCAAGTCGAGAGCCACCCTCGGGCAAAAACGAAAGTTTGCCCGTGCGGGATCGCTCGGCCTGCTGAAAGGCAAAACCGCGCAATAACGCGCAACTAAGCGAGGAAACACAAATGGCACGTTCGACTATGGAAGTTGCATTTCTCGGCACTCAGATGACCCAGGTGGATGACACCAAATACGCCAAGGTCTTCTACGGCGACGAACCGGACGGCAAGACCGAGCACGGCCTGTCCATCATCGGCATGGCTATCGCTGAAGACGCCGCCGACGAAGTATTCGCAGCCGGCGCCCAGTTCGCCCCGCTGGAGCTGGTGCGCATCACCTTCGACGTGGCACGCGGCGGCCAGAACAAGGGCAAAAACCTAGCTCTGCACATCGAAGCCGTGCACCCGAAAGGCCAGGCTACTCGCGGTGCTGCTGACCCATCCAGCGAGGCCCGCAAGCTCGCCGCCCAACAACAAGGCAAGCCGACCGGCGCCCAGCCGGACGCGGCCAAGGCCTGACGGGAGGGCGCCGCCATGCTGATCGTTGATCGCGTGCTGTGTGATTGCTGCGGGCAGCCCATGGGCCAGCTCTACAACCAGTCCGCCCCCCAGCCCGACCTGCTGCCCGATCTGAACACGGCGCCCGACCTCGTGATCTGCCCCGACTGCATCGCCATGGCTGAGGTCATTCGTGACCCCAGCTTGGCGGAGTAAGGGGGCGCCATGAATTTCATTGTGTGCGACGGCGTATGGGAGAGCGCAGGCCAGACCCCGGTTTGTGTCGGCACCCTCTCCACCGTCGCGCTCAGTGAGATAAGCCCGACCGGGCTAACCGCTGAAGACCATGCACAGATCCGCGAACACGCCCTGGTGCTGTTCGCCATCGTCTTCGGCGCTCTCGTGCTGAAAAAGGCACTCAACCTGTAGGAGACACACCCATGCAAAACCTGAAAGTCCTGCGCCGCTCGCTCGGTGCTTCCGCCGCTGTTGGCCTGCTGGCCATGCAGCAAGCCCACGCCGCCCTCCCGGCCGGCGTGACCACTGCCCTCACTGATGCGCAGGTCGATGGCGTCGAGGTCGCGGGCATCGTCCTCGGCGTGATCATCGCGATCGCCGCCTTCAAGTTCATCCGCCGCGCGCTGTAAGGCCGGCTGCAACCAACCAGCCCGGTAACTCGTTATCGGGCTTTTTCACATAAGGGCTTTTCATGGACGCCAACATGCTGACCACCATCATCATCGTCATGGCGTTCTGGGCTCTGTTCTTTGGGCGGGTTTGAGATGCGCCGGACACGCTTTTATATCGCGCTGGCTCTGCTAATTGTTTCGGCAGGGTCTTACTCGGGGCTAACTCAGGCTGAAGATTATTATTGGGTAATTTCATATCCCCCAGGGCAGATTCATTACCCTAGCTTTGCCGCTGCTTGCTCTGCTAACAAGGATCACTATCTTTCCACTACTAATCATTCTTTAGTTTCCACTGATTACAGATATACGGCTGATGGCCGTGGTTACTACTGTTATATCCAGCTTCGTCGCCCTGATTCCTCCCTGTATTGGACAGGCAACGTTGCTGATCGGCGTGGTACTGGCTGTACAGATCCAGATATCTACAATCAGCAAACTGGTGCCTGTGAGCCGCCTCCTGTTAATTGCGAACCCAAGGCAGGCCAAAGCACCACCTGGTCCATGCTTCGCCCCGACCTCAACGGCCTTGGCCCTATCGAACATGGTTGCGAGGCCGGTTGCCGTATCGCCCTCGGCACCTCGCAATGCGCGCCTGTTTCCGAAGGCGCTACCACTGGCGTTTGCTGGGGCGTAGGCACCTTCACCGGGGCTGAATGCCAGCCCGGCGACAACCCCACCGGCGGCACCCCGCCGACCGATCCCACCGACCCAACTGACCCAACCGATCCACCACCGGAGTGCGGCCCTGGCCACTCATGGTCCGGTACTACCTGCGTGCCTAATGAACCTGAGGAGTGCGACCCCAGCATCGGCGAAGTCTGCCCGCCCGACGATGGTGACGGCGAAGACGGCGATGGTGAGGACGGCGACGGGGATGGGGATGGCGAAGGTGACGGTGATGGCGAGGGCGACGGTGAAGGGGATGGCGAGGGTGATGGGGACGGCGAAGGCGACGGGGATGGCACCGGCGATGGTGATGGCGAAGGTGACGGGGACAGCGAGTGCGACCCCAAAACCGATCCGAACAAGTGCGTAAAACCCAGCGTCGAGGGCGAGGCTTGTGATGCCGAGCTGAAGTGCGAAGGCGACGTCATCCAGTGCGCCATTCTGCGCGCCAACAAAAACCAGATCTGCCAATGGAAGTACGACGAACAGGTCCGTAGCGATATCGCCTCCGAACTGGCCGGCGAGGACTACCAGCTTGAAGAGAAATCCATTGCCGTCAGCAGTCTGTTCACCGAAGCCGTGAACAAAGGCCGTTGGCTGCCGCAGTCCTGCCCATCACCACAGAGCCTTACCGTCATGGGTCGCAGCTACTCGTTTAGCTGGGAACCTGCCTGCCGCTTCGCCCAAGCCATCGGCCCGCTGATTGTCGCCCTGGCTTCGATCTTCTTTGCAGTCTCCATCGGACGCGGAATCAAGGGGTCTTGATATGCCACTACTACCACTGCTTGCCACCTTCCTCGGCTCCATCGTTTCCGGGCTGGTCTTCCGGGCGCTGGCTTCCCTGGGCTTTGCCTACGTCGCCTATGTCGGTATCGGTCAGCTGATCGACACCGTAGACGGCTATATCAAGGGCCTGTTCGGCGCCATCCCGCCACCCGTCGCGGCCATCCTCGGCATGGCCAAGGTCGACGTGGCCATCAACATCATCATCGCCGCCGTCATCGCTCGCCTGATGCTGGCCGGGATGGACCGTATCACCGGCACCATCACCGGCCTTGCCCTGCTCAACAAGGCAGGTGGCTGATGTTCGTCCTGCGCACAGGTCTGCAGGGCAACGGCAAGACCTTGAACACCATCAAGGAAGTAGACGCCAAAGCCGCGAAAGAAGGCCGCCCGGTCTACTACCACAACATCCGCGGCTTCGATCCCAACGCCGAAGTCCTCGAGGCCGTTTGGCAAGAATTCGACGAGCCGCAGAAATGGCACGAGCTGCCACAGAACGCGATGATCGTCATCGACGAAGCGCAGACCTTCTTCCGTGTGCGCCCTGCTGGCTCGGCCGTCCCCGCCTATGCCAGCGCCCTGGAAACCATGCGCCACCGGGGCCATGAACTGCACTGCATCACCCAAAACCCCGGCCTGATCGACACCCACTTCCGCAAGCTCTGCAACTCGCATATCCACTACGTGCGAGGCCACAAGGGCAAGGTCATCAAGCGCTGGGAATTCGAGCGCGTAAACATGGACGTCGAGAAGAAGAACGACTTCAGCGACGGCCAGGCCACCCGCGTCCTGCTCGATAAGAAGTACTTCGGCGTGTACCAGTCCGTCGCCGAAGGCTCCGAACATCACATGAAGTTCAAGCCGCCCCGGGCGCTGTTCGTCTTTATCGCCTGCATCATCGGTATCGGCTATTTCGGCTACGGCATCTATGAACGGCGCATAGCCCCGCCCAAGCCCCAGGCCGACCCCGTCGAACAGGCGCGCGCCACGTCACCGACCGGCGACCCCGTGGCACAACAGCCAGCCCCCAGCAATGCCGCGCCGCTGTCGCCTGAAGAGTACGTCGCCCTGCGAGTGCCACGCCTTCCCGATGTGCCCAGCTCGGCGCCGATCTACGACGAAATCACCCGGCCGGTGACCTATCCGCGTCTGTCCTGCATGTACTCGACCGATCAGCAGATGGTGGCCAGGAATCACAAGCGCCTTGTCCTGGGCTACCGCGACGGCAAGGTGTATGGCTGTCGCTGCAACACCCAGCAAGGCACCCGAGCGGTGGTGTCCTTTGAAGCCTGCATGGCCTACGTCGAAGAAGGTGCGTTCGATCCTGCGAAGCCTGATCGGCTGCCGGACCAGATCGCCGACCAGTACCAAGTCCAGCCAGGGCAACCACCGGCCCAAGCGACCGCCACCCGTCCCGTACAACCGGCCTCTCCCACCGCCCCCGTTGGCTCCTCCTGGCCGTCGCTGAGCGGCTATCAGGGTGCCCTGTGAGCGAACACCAACGGAACGCCATGCGCGGCGGCGTGGTTGCGTGCGAGGCACGAGCGCGCGTGTGCGCCGCCGCGCGGGCGCTGACGTCCCTGTAGCACGTCAGATAAACCAAGGTTAAACGTGTCGATTCGGCACTATTTGGAGCATTAGAAAATGGCAGTTAAAGACCAACTCCGCGTTGATCGTGAGTTCAAGAAAACCCCAACCGGTAGGCTGTTTTTCGACAGCATGACCGCTCGGATAACTGACCTTTCCAACGTCCGAATCCTGGCCTGCAGCGTCGATACCGTCCGCCAGTTGTATCGCGGCCTGATCCGCCCGGAAATCATGTGCCTGTTCGAGAAGCCCGGCACCATCGTCGATTTCGCTGGCCAGCGTTGGCACTCGGGTCGCGTCAGCAAGGATTCTGGCTACCAGTACAAGCTGCAGAATGCTGACCTGGGCATCATCCTGCTGGTGAAGAACTTCAACGCCAAAATCGAGAACATCGGGCCACACCTGAAAATCGAGGTGTCTCCGCATGCTATCGACCAGTTCTGCCCCGAGCGCCTGCAGGAACGCCTGGATTACTACGCCAGCCACGTCCTGACCAACGTCGAGCGCAACCAATGCGCTGTCCACCTCGCGCTAGACCTGCAGGGCTGGCAACCGCCCGCCGATCTGGTCGCCCGCATGCACTGCCGCGCACGCGCCGCCCGTGATATCTCCGGCATCAAGGAAATTCAGTGGACGCTGGAGTCCGCCACCTACGGCAAAGGCCAGTCCTACCTGTTCGGCTCTGCTGGTGGCGTCCAGCTCGGGATATACAACAAGACCGAACAGGCCAGAGCCATCGACAAGCTCGACTACTGGGAAAACGTCTGGAAGCGTCGCGACAGCTTCGACGAAGCCGATCCGGACAACTACAACCCCGAGCAAGACGTGTGGCGCGTAGAGCTGCGTTACCACCACTCAGTGATCCAGCAATTCGCCTCCGGCTCGTTCGACCTGCACAGCGGCGAAACCATCGAAACCAACAGTTACGCCGCCTTTGCCCCGCACCTAGACGGCCTGTGGCGCTATGGCCTGCGCCAGTTCAAGTTGCTGGCTCGCCCTGGCTACTTTGAGCCGATCTGGACGCTGATCCGTGATGACGTGCGCGTGGATCTGCCGGTTGATTCCCTGGTGGATGACACCGAGTACAAGCGCCAATACAAGACCTCGCGGGGCTTCTCCGGCAAGAACGTCGAGCTATTCCTGGGAAACTTCGTCAGCCTGCTGGCACGGGAGCGAGTGGGCGCTAGAAAGGCTTTCTATCGGCTCAAGGATTGGGAGTGCTGGCCGGTGATCCGCGACCACTATGCCGCCAAAGGCATGGACGAAGACGGGCTGTACAAGCACATCAAAGGCATCCTTGAGGAACGCCATGTTCGTTGGGGGCGTGCTGTCTGATGTTTGTTTGCCAAATACACAAACAAGACAAACACGCTGACGTTCACGCGCTTGGCCAGGGCCAACACCATGGCAATTGAGCAACTGAGTGATGGTCGCTGGAAGGTCGACGTTGAACCCATCAAGGGCCGGCGCTTCCGCAAAACCTTCAAGACCAAAGGTGAAGCCCAGCGCTTTGAAGCGACCTGCAGGGCCAATTGCATCGACTCGCCAGCCTGGACGCCCAAGCCGAAAGACCGTCGCCGCCTCTCCGAACTCTGCACCCGGTACCATGAACTGCACGGCCATGCTTTGGCTGATGGTGCCGCGATCCTCCGCACCCTGCAGAACCTGGCTAAAGACCTGGGCGACCCCATCGCGGTCAAGCTCACCGGCAACGCCTTCTGCGAAACACGCAGCGAACTGCTCAAGGCTGGCATTCAAGGCAAGACCATGAACAACCGGCTCGGCTACCTGAAAGCCCTCTTCAACGAGCTGCACCGCCTGGGCGATATCGACTATCCGAACCCATTAGCCAAGGTCCGCCCGCTACGCCTGCAGGAGCGCCCTATTTCGTTCCTCTCGACTTGCCAGATAGCTGAGCTGCTCGATGCCCTGGATGACCGCACCACCAGCCCAGGTATCGGCCTGATCGCTCGCGTCTGCCTGAGTACGGGTGCCCGATGGGGAGAAGCCCAAGCGCTGACACCTGAGCGAGTGCGAAACGGCATGGTGACCTTTGCCAATACCAAGTCGAAGCGAACCCGGTCGATTCCTATCGATAGCGCACTGGAGAAGGCACTACACGTCTACTTCAAGCGGCATGGTCTGTTCACCAACTGCATGCTGACCTTTAGCCGTGTGCTGGAGAAGACCTCGATCAAGCTCCCGGCCGGCCAGGCCACGCACGTGCTACGGCACACCTTCGCCAGTCACTTCGTCATGCGGGGCGGGAATATCCTGACGCTGCAGAAAATCCTGGGGCATACATCGCTGGCAATGACCATGCGCTATGCACACCTGTCACCGGACCATCTGCAGGATGCTTTGACCTTGAATCCGCTTTTCGACACTTCTTCGACACCTGCCGAAAGCTGAAAAGCAAAAAGCCCCGAAAACTTCTCAGCTTTCAGGGCTTTAGGTATTGCGAAAGTGGCGGTGAAGAAGAGATTCGAACTCTTGATACGGTTTCCCGTATACACACTTTCCAGGCGTGCTCCTTCAACCACTCGGACACTTCACCGGATCTCGACGTTTTGGCGTTTACCCCGTCGAGGCGCGCTAATGTAGTCGAATGTTTTCTCGATGGCAAATTTTTTTTAAAGGATTCATGCGCTTAAGAGCGCAGCGGGTTTTCCTCGTGCTTCTCACAGGGCTGCTCGTCGAAGCGAATGTGGCCGAACAGCAGAAAACCCAGGGACATGAACAGGCCCAAGCCGAATAGCAGCAGCACGCCGGATGGGCTGCGCAGGTAGAAGGTTTCGCTGAGCACGACCGATGCCAGCAACAGGCCGATCACGGCAAGCATATAAAGGATGGAGTAGAGGGTGTTCATGGGGCAGCTCCTTCGGTTCGCTGCTCACCATAAAGGCCTGGCTTTGCGTTCGACCAATTGCCATCCGGCATAGCCGCGATAGGCAAAAACACTGACCAGCCAGTCAGCCGCGGCGCTTTACCAGAGCGCTGCGGCTGAGTACCTTCTGCCCACATTCGCCCCCAAGGCTCTAACAAGGAAAACCGCCATGAGCGACCTGATCAGCTATCAACTCGAAGATGGCATCGCCACCCTCACCCTGAGCAATGGCAAGGTCAATGCCATCTCGCCTGACGTGATCGCTGCGTTCAATGCCGCCCTCGACCGCGCCGAGCAGGATCGCGCCATCGTCGTCATCACTGGCCAGCCGGGGATTCTTTCTGGCGGCTATGACCTGAAGGTGATGACCTCGGGCCCGCAGAATGCAATCAACCTGGTGGCTGCTGGCTCCACGCTGGCGCGACGCATGCTCGCTCACCCCTACCCGATCATCGTCGCCTGCCCGGGTCATGCCGTGGCCAAGGGTGCGTTCATCCTGTTGTCGGCCGACTACCGTATCGGCGTGGAAGGTCCGTTCAATATCGGCCTGAATGAAGTGCAGATCGGCATGACCATGCACCACGTCGGTATCGAGCTGGCTCGTGATCGTCTGCGCAAGTCTGCGTTCCACCGTTCGGTGATCAATGGCGAGATGTTCGACCCGGCTGGCGCGGTAGATGCCGGCTTCCTGGACAAGGTGGTACCGGCCGAGCAATTGCAGGCTACCGCTCAGGCGGTGGCGCAGCAGATGAAGAAGATCAACATGACCGCGCACAAGAACACCAAGCTGAAGGTGCGCAAGGCGCTGCTGGAAACCCTCGATGCCGCCATCGAGATGGACAAGCAACACCTGCTGTAAGCATTCGGTAACCCATAAATGAAAAGCGCCGCTTCCGTTGAGGTCGCGGCGCTTTTTTCTTTGCGCGTCTAGCCAATTAACCCGCCGGCGAATGTCGGTGCGCGCGGCGCACCCAACGGGTCAGCCGGAATAATCCAGGGCCGTCCAGGCTCGGCTCAGGCCTTGCGCGAGCACGCAGCCGGGCTTGCTCAGTTGCTCGTTGAAGGC
>Ga0209699_100636_pt1 | contig 14606 bp, 13 predicted proteins | sample SynthPrep_1_END__FD_187204 | JGI IMG/M metagenome (GOLD analysis project Ga0209699, IMG submission 187204) | Synthetic microbial communities from Ohio, USA - SynthPrep_1_END_DS7_MetaG (SPAdes) (version 2) | ecosystem: Engineered > Bioreactor > Aerobic > Activated sludge | place: USA: Ohio...
CAGGTGCTTGCGCAGGAACCTCACCAGCACGTTGCTTTCCAGGTCGGGGGTCGAATCCAGCTTGGAGAACAGCATCTTCACGCCGGTGAAGAACAGGAACGCACCGAACACGTAGAGAATCCAGGCGAACTCGTGGATCAGCGCCGCACCCAGGCCGATCATGATCGCCCGCAGTACCAGCACGCCCATGATTCCCCAGAACAGCACCTTGTGCTGGTACTGCCGTGGAATCGCCAGGAAGCTGAAGATCATGGCCATGAGAAACACGTTGTCCATCGACAACGATTTCTCGATCAGAAAGCCGGTGACGTAATCCATGCTGGCGTCGCCGCCTTTCTGGAAGAACACCCAGACGCCAAACAGCAGGCCTGCGCTGATGTAGCCGGCGGACAGCAGCAGACTCTCGCGCACACCGATTTCACGGTTATCGCGATGCAGTACGCCAAGGTCGAAGGCCAGCAGGGAGATGACGACAGCGATGAAGACCAGCCACAACCAGGTGGCCGTGCCGAGGAAGTCGGCGAAGAGAAACGGTTCGAGGGCAGTCATGAGCCCCTCCTACAGTCAGATTGAACAGACTGTGATTCCGACATCGCGGTGTTAACCGCCAGAGGGGCCCGGCATCACGGGCGCAAAGATACTCAGGCCGCGAACGCCGCTCAACGGGGCGAATTTTGCAAAGTATTTCGTATCGGCAGGCCGTATCGCTGGCCCTGAGGGCCTGTCCAGAGCCGCCGCCAGGCGCTTTCAGAACAGCCCGAGCTGCCCGTCCAGCAACCGCTCGAAGTCGCCGCCGACGAACGGCAGGATGGCATCGGCCACCGGCTTCAACTGGCGACTGATGTAGTGCTCGTAATCGAGGGGAGACAGCAGACGTTCCAGCGGTTGCGGCCCGGCGGTGGTGATCAGATAGCTGATCCAGCCGCCCCGCTGGTATTGCAGCGGCCGGCCTAGACGCTGATTGTGCTCGTCGGCCAGACGCGCTGCGCGAACGTGGGGCGGCACATTGCGCTGGTAGTCGTCGAGACGTCGGCGCAGGCGTTTGCGATAGACCAGCAACTCGTCCAGCTCGCCGGCCAGGGTACGCTTCACGTAGTCGCGCACGTAGTCCTCATGGGGTTGCCCGGCGAACACCAGACGGTACAGCTCCTGCTGAAAACGCTGGGCCAGCGGCGACCAGTCGGTGCGCACCGTCTCCAGCCCCTTGAACACCATGCGTTCGCTGCCATCGGCAGCGCGTACCAGGCCGGCGTAGCGTTTCTTGCTGCCCTCCTCGGTGCCACGGATGGTCGGCATGAGAAAGCGTCGGTAGTGGGTTTCGTACTGCAACTCCAGCGCGCTGCTCAGGCCGTATTCACGCTGCAGATGTTCGCACCACCAGGCGTTGACCTTGCTCACCAACCCACGACCGATCCGCGCGGCGTCTTCCTCGCCATGCGCACGCCCGAGCCAGACGAAGGTGGAGTCGGTGTCGCCATAGATCACCGCATGCCCCTCGGCCTCGATCAGCTCGCGCGTGCGCTTCATGATCTGGTGCCCGCGCAGGGTGATCGACGAGGCCAGGCGCGGGTCGAAGAAGCGGCAGCCGCTGGAGCCGAGTACCCCGTAGAAGGCGTTCATGATGATCTTCAGCGCCTGCGACAGCGCCGCATTGCCCTCGCGCTTGGCCGCCTCGCGCCCCTGCCAGACGCGCTCGACGATAGCAGGCAGGCAGTGCCGGGTACGTGAGAAGCGCGCGCCGCGAAAACCCTCCACCGAGTGCTCGTCGTCCGGCTGGTGCAGGCCTTCGACCAGGCCCAGCGGGTCGATCAGAAAACTGCGGATGATCGACGGATACAGGCTCTTGTAATCGAGCACCAGCACCGAATCGTAGAGGCCGGGGCGCGAATCCATGACGAAGCCGCCGGGACTGTTCTCGCCGCGGATATCGCCGAGGTTCGGCGCGACGAAGCCCAGGCGATGCATCGGCGGCAGGTACAGGTGGGTGAAGGCCGCCACCGAGCCGCCACTGCGATCGGCCGCCAGGCCCGTGACGCTGGAGCGCTCCAGGAGGAAGGCGAGCAGGTCGGTGTGGGCGAAGATGCGCGTGACCAGCTCGCAGTCCTTGAGGTTGTAGAGGGCCAGCGCCGGCTTGTCCTCGTCGAACATGCGCTGGATCTCGTCCATCCGCGCATAGGGCGTGTCGATCGCCTTGCCTTCACCCAGCAGCGTCTGCGCCACCGACTCCAGGCTGAACGAGGGAAAGCTCCAGGTGGCCGAGCGCAGCGCCTCGATGCCATCGATGATCAATCGCCCCGCCGCCTCGGCGAAGTAGTGCTGGCTGCTGTTGTGCTGGCGCCAACCCATCACGTCGCCACCGCGCCCCAGCAGCAGCGGCACCTTGAGTTGCTCGGCGTGATCGCGCAGCACGCGCAGATCGAACTGCACCAGGTTCCAACCGATGATGGCGTCCGGATCATGCCGCTGAAGCCAGGCATTCAGGCGCTCGAGCAGCGCCTTGCGGCTGTCGCAGTACTCCAGGTCGAAATCCACGCCGCTGGCGTCACCATTGCCTGGCCCGAGCATGTACACCTGGCGCTGGCCACAGCCCTCCAGAGCGATGGAATACAGCTCGCCGCGAGCGCTGGTCTCGATATCCAGCGACACCAGGCGCAAGCTCGGGCGGTAATCGGGAGCCGGCTTGAGCGACTTGCACAGCAGGCTGGCGTCTTCCTGCACGGCCCCCTCGAAGCTGACGGAGGCGGTGATGAAGCGCTCCATCAGGTAGCGATCCGGCGGGCGAATATCGGCCTCGTACACATCGACACCGACCTGACGCAGCTTCTTCTCCATCTGCAGCAACTGGCGGTACTGACGGCAATACAGGCCCAGCACCGGGCGACGCCTGAAGTCGCGCAAGGCCAGCTCACGCAACTCGACACCCTTTTCATTACGCAACAACGGCTCGGCCCAGGCACGCTGCTCGACCGGGATAAAGGCCACCGACTCCTGGCACGGCAGGCGTATCTGGCGCGAGCCGGCATCGGTCGCCAGCCAGAAGGCCACCTCGGTGCCCTCCGGCGTATCGCGCCAATGGCGGCTGAGCACGAAGCCTTGCTGGGGTTGCGTCATCGGGATTGGGTCACGGGTTGCACGAAAGGCCATGGGCACCTGTAGGAGCGGCTTCAGCCGCGATAGTCGCCGCCAAAGCCCCCTCCCACAGGAGCATGTGCTTCAAACTGGCCGGCCATTCTACGCCAGCGGTTACAATGGCGCCTTTTTCGGACAGTGGGCGATGAGCACTACACCTCCCTACGGCACCGGCGATGCCTCCTACCAGGCCGCCGGTGGCATCGACGACCTGCACCGCCTCGTCGACGATTTCTACCGGCTGATGGACGAGCGCCCCGAGGCCGCCGCCCTGCGCGCGCTGCACCCGGCCGACCTGAGCGCCTCACGCGACAAGCTGGCGTGCTTTCTCAGCGGCTGGCTGGGCGGGCCGCGCCTGTTCGCCGAAAAATACGGCAGCATCAGCATCCCGGCCTTTCATGCACAGTGGCCGATCGACCAGGCGCTGGCCGAAAGCTGGCTGAGCTGCATGGCCGGCGCCATCGCCCTGCAGAGTTATGCGCCGACCTTCGCCGACTACCTGCTGACCCAGCTACGCGTACCCGCCGAACGATCCGTGCAGGCCAGCCAAAACCGTCACCGCAAGGAAACCCCGACATGAGCGACGAACTGATCATCGAAGACCTGCAACCTGGTGACGGCAAGACCGTGGTCAAGGGCGCCCTGATCACCACCCAGTACCGTGGCTGGCTGGAGGACGGCAGCGAGTTCGACTCGTCCTGGTCGCGCGGCAAGCCGTTCCAGTGCGTGATAGGCACAGGCCGGGTAATCAAGGGCTGGGATCAGGGCCTGATGGGCATGCAGGTCGGAGGCAAGCGCAAGCTGAAGGTTCCGGCACACCTGGGCTATGGCGAGCGCAGCATGGGCGCGATTCCGTCCAACTCCAACCTGATCTTCGAGATCGAGCTGCTGGAAGTGCTGACCCGCGATGACTGATACCGCCCTCGCCACCCTGCACGAACATCTGTTGCAGGCGCTGGAAAAACACCCCGGTAACGAGACGCGTCGCCTGTTCCATGGCCGCGGGCGCTGCTGGCCGGGGCTGGAGCAGATCACCGTCGACTGGCTTTCCGGCATCGTGCTGGTGATGCTGTTCCGCGAGCCCCCGGCGGCACTGCGAGCGCTGCTCATGGCGTTGCTGGAAACGCCGCAATGGCAGGCCAGCGGCGCGCGCGGCCTGCTCCTGCAGCATCGCTACGTGCAGGGTAGCGAGAGCGAATGGCTGACAGGTGAAGCCCGGGCGCAATGGCCGATCATCGAAGACGGCCTGCATTACCTGCTCGACCTGGGCAGCAAGCAGAACAGCGGCCTGTTCCTCGACATGCGCCTGGGCCGCCAGTGGGTGCGCGAACAGGCCGCCGGCAAGCGCGTGCTCAATCTGTTCGCCTACACCTGCGGTTTCTCCGTCGCAGCCATCGCCGGCGGCGCCGAGCATGTGGTCAACCTGGACATGGCACGCGCCGCACTGTCGCGTGGGCGCGAGAACCATCGCCTGAACGGCCATGACCTGAGCCGCGTGGAGTTTCTCGGCCACGAGTTGTTCAAGTCCTGGGGCAAGGTGCGCAAGAGCGGGCCATACGATCTGGTGATCATCGACCCGCCGAGCTTTCAGAAAGGCAGCTTCGCCCTCACCCAGGACTACCGCAAGATCCTCCGCCGCCTGCCCGAGCTGCTCGACGAACGCGGCACGGTGCTGGCGTGCGTCAACGACCCGGATATCGGCCCGGACTTCATCATCGACGGCATGGCCGAAGAGGCGCCGCAGTTGCGCTTCGAACGACGCCTGGACAACCCGCCGGAGTTTCCCGACATCTCGCCAGAGAGCGGTCTGAAAGCACTGGTGTTCCAACTGTAGCCTGGGTGAAATCCGGGAATTGCTGGCCCCGAATTGCATCAGGGCGACGGGCAGATGCCTTGCTCGTCGTGGGGTGCGCCGTGCGCACCGCCTGCCAACGTCATCAAACCCGGTGCGCGCAGCGCCCCCTACTTGATGCCCAGGCGCCTGGCCAAACGGCTGAGGTTGGCGCGATCCACGCCCAGTTCACGCGCTGCATCGGCCCACTTGCCACGATGGCGCGCCAGGCACTGCTCGATCAGCTGACGCTGGAAGACGTCCACAGCCGTGCGCAGTTCCACACCTTCCGGCAGCGCCTCGCCGGATGCCTGCACCGCCTCGACGGCAGCATTCGTCTCGCCAGCCGGCAAGTCCAGATCCTGCGCGTCGAGGCTGAGGATGCGCGGACGCTCGCCATGACGAGCCAACGCCTTGATCGCCGCACGGCCGATCAGGTGTTCCAGCTCGCGCACGTTGCCCGGCCAGTCGTGTCCGAGCAGAGTCTTCTGCGCCTCGGGACTCAGACGCAGGCTGCGCAGCCCGAGCCGCGCACGGTTCTCTTCGAGGAAATAGCCGGCCAGCAACAGCACGTCGCGTCCGCGCTCGCGCAGCGGCGGCACCGGTAACGGGTACACGCTCAGACGGTGATACAGATCGGCGCGAAAACGCCCGGCGCGCACCTCCGCAGCCAGATCGCGGTTGGTGGCGGCAATCACCCGCACGTCGACGCGATGCTCACGATCCGAGCCGACCCGTTGCAACTGCCCACTCTGCAATACACGCAGCAGCTTGGCCTGGATCGCCAGCGGCAGCTCACCCACCTCGTCGAGGAACAGGCTACCGCCATCGGCCAGCTCGAACTTGCCGCTGCGCTCGCTCATCGCCCCGGAGAAAGCGCCGCGCACATGACCGAACAGCTCACTCTCCACCAGCGCATCGGGCAATGCCGCACAGTTGATGCTGACCAGCGGGCGCTGTGCGCGTGGCGAAGCCGCATGGATGGCCTCGGCGACCAACTCCTTGCCGACCCCGGTTTCGCCGGTGATCAGCACGGTCAGCGGGCTGTCGCCGACCAGGCGGATCTCTTCCTGCAACTTGCGCAGTGCGGCGCTCTGCCCCACCAGCTCGCGCGGCTGCTGGCGGGCCTGCCTGTACAGTTCGGTGAGCTGACGCTCGGCCTCCACCCGCTGCGCCAGCCCGCTGATGCGCTCGCTCACCTTGACCGTGGCAGCCGCCAGGCTGGCGAACGCGTCCAGGCTGTCCAGGTCGACCCGACCAAAGCTGGCCGGATCGAGCGAATCCAGGGTCAGCAGCCCCCAGAGCTGCTCGTCCAGATACAGCGGGCAACCCAGGCAATCATGCACTTCCAGGTGGCCATGCAGGCCCTCGACGAGGCCATCGTAGGGGTCGGGCAGCCCGCAGTCGGCGGCAAAACGGGTCGGCCCGGCATGCTCCAGCAACGCCGCCAGACGCGGGTGCTCGCTGACCCTGAAGCGGCGCCCCAGGGTGTCGTCGCTCAAGCCCTCCACCGCCAGCGGCACCAGCACCTCGCCATCGAGCCGCAGCAGCGCCACGGCATCGCAGGGAAACAACCGGCGCAAAGCGGCGAGCAGGCGACGGTAACGTTCGCCGTCGTCCAGCTCGCGGGACAGATCGGCCACCAGGGGAATCAGGCTTTCCAACAGGGGATTAGCGGTCATTTCGACTACTCAGTGTCCTTATGACTCGCACACAAAGCGAGTCATAAACACAACAAACAAAATAAGTTATTGATATTGAAGGAATATTTATTTGGCACGCTTACTGATAGGTATCTCGCGCTAACGCTAACACGCCACAACTGGCCAGACGAGCCATACCGGCGCTTTCAGAGTGCCTCTAAAAACCTGGGTGAGACAGTCAGCACAAGGCAAAAACAAGCGGAAAGCGGTCGGAGTCGTGCTCGACTTTACGAGCTGTAAATGAGCATTTGATCGGACTCGCGCACGAGCTTGTTTTTAACGCAGTGATGACAACGCAGATCGTTTTTAGAGGTGCTCCTCATTTGCCTTGCGGAGATACCTTCATGCTGAGCAACGCTCAACGCGACCTGATCAAAGCCACCGTGCCCCTGCTGGAAAGCGGCGGCGAAGCGCTCACCACGCATTTCTATCGGATGATGCTCAGCGAGTACCCCGAAGTGCGCCCACTGTTCAACCAGGCGCACCAGGCCAGCGGAGACCAGCCACGCGCCCTGGCCAACGGCGTACTGATGTATGCCCGCCATATCGACCGCCTCGAAGCCCTGGGCCCGCTGGTGCGCCAGGTGGTGAACAAACACGTCGCCCTGCAGATTCTCCCCGAACATTACCCCATCGTCGGCAGTTGCCTGCTGCGCGCGATCCGCGAGGTACTGGGCAGCGAGATCGCCACCGACGCGGTGATCGAGGCCTGGGCCGTGGCCTACCAGCAGCTGGCCGATATCCTCATCGGTGCCGAGGAGCGGCTGTATCGGGAGAACGCCACGGCACCTGGAGGCTGGCGCGGCGCACGGGCCTTCCGCGTGGTGCGCAAGGTCATCGAGAGCGCCGAGATCACCTCCTTCCACCTGACGCCAGTCGATGGCGGCCCCCTGCTCGACTACCAACCCGGCCAGTACATCGGCATGCGCCTGCTGCTGGACGGCGAAGAGGTGCGCCGCAATTACTCGCTGTCGGCCCAGGCCAACGGTCGCGAGTACCGCATCAGCGTCAAGCGCGAGCCCGGCGGCCGCGTATCCAGCCACCTGCACGACGTGGTTCAGGTTGGCGACGAACTGCAACTGTTTCCGCCGGCTGGCGAATTCACCTTGAGCGAGTCGGACAAACCGCTGGCCCTGATCAGCGCCGGCGTCGGCATCACGCCGGCGCTGGCCATGCTCGACGCAGCGCGGCATTCGGGCCGACCGATCCACTTCATCCACTGTGCGCGCAATGCCGAGGTGCACGCCTTCCGTGACTGGGTCGATGCCCATGCCGCCGAGCACCCGCAGATTCGTCACTACGTCTGCTACAGCGAACCGCGCGCGGGCGACGTGGCCGACGCTACCGGCTTGCTGAGCCGCGACCTGCTGGCGCAATGGCTACCGGCCGAACGTGACCTGGACGCCTACTTCCTCGGACCGAAACCCTTCATGGCTCAGGTCAGGCGCCATCTGCAAGCGCTGGGCGTCCCCGAAGAACAGAGCCGTTACGAATTCTTCGGGCCGGCGTCGGCCCTGGATAACTGATCGATGAGGAGGTGAACCATGTACCCGCTCAATCTTCCACCCGCGCACATTCTGCATCTGTCCAGCCAGTTGCTCTGGGCCGGCCTTGCCCTGCTGCTCGTGGGGCTGATGGCCGCCTATGGCCTGGAGAAGCAGTTGAACGTGCCGACGCTGGTGCTGGCACACAGCCTGACGCTGCTCGGCCCGAGCGTGCTGAAGATCGGCTACGTGCTGCGCCTGGTGGCGCAGGCACGACTGAACGAACGAGCCTGCACTCATGCAATTGCTTGATCGCAAACAGGCACTGAGCATCCCGCCAGTGTGGCGCCTGGGCTTTCGCCCGTTCTTCCTCGCCGGAGCTCTGTTCGCCCTGCTCGCCGTCGCCCTCTGGGCGGCGGTGCTGATGGGGTGGGCAAGCCTTGCGGCGGTGCCCGGCGGCATGCTGGCCTGGCATCGCCACGAGATGCTCTTCGGCTTCGGCCTGGCGATCATCGCCGGTTTCCTGCTCACCGCCGTGCAGAACTGGACGGGCCGCCCCGGCCTGAGCGGTTGGCCGCTGATCACCCTGTTCGGCGTGTGGCTGGCGGCACGCCTGGCCTGGTTCGCGCCGGTACCGCTGGTAGCGCTGATCGCTCTGCAACTGGCCTTCATCGGGCTGTTCATCGCGCAGATGGCGCATCAGTTGATCGCCGCCCGCCAGCGCAACAACTACCCGATCCTGCTGGTGCTGAGCCTGCTCGCCCTGTGCCAGTCACTTACCCTCACCGGCCTGGCGCAGGGCGACGACGAGCTGCAACGTCGAGGCACGCTCGCCGCCCTGTGGCTGATCGCCGTGCTGCTGAGCCTGATCGGCGGGCGCGTGATCCCCTTCTTCACCCAGCGCGGTCTGGGACGGCCCGAGGCGTTCGCCGCGCATCCCTGGCTGGATCGCCTGTTGCTGGTCAGCGGCCTGCTGGTGGCGGCGCTGCATGCCAGCGGTCACAGCCTGCAGGCCAGCCCATGGCAGGCGATGCCCTTCATCGTCTTGGCGGTGCTGCACGGCCTGCGCCTGTGGCGCTGGTACCTGCCCGGTATCTGGGGCGTACCGCTGCTGTGGTCACTGCACCTGGCCTACGCCTGGCTGCTGGTCGCCAGCCTCGGCATGACGGTCTGGCACCTGGGCTGGCCGGGACGCCCCAGCCTGGCCAGCCACGCGCTGGCGGTGGGGGCGATGGGCGGGTTGATCCTGGCAATGATGGCGCGGGTCAGCCTCGGCCATACCGGGCGAGCCTTGCAGCCACCCAGGGCGATGGCCTGGGCCTTCGCCTTGCTCAACCTGGGCGCACTGATTCGGATCACGGCAAGTGGCGAGTGGCTAGGGCTGGCAGCGGCATGCTGGGGCGCGGCCTTCGCCCTGTTCGCCTGGCATTACGCACCGATGCTGTGCCAGCCGCGAGTCGACGGACATCCGGGGTGAGTGACGGAAATTTCGATGCGCACGGCGCACCCGACGGATACGCGCATCAAGCGCGATCAATCGACCAGGGTGCAGGCCATCACCAGCGCATCCTCGCGCCCGCCCACCGCCGGGTAGTAATCACGGCGGCGTCCCACCTCGTTGAAACCGAAACGCTCATACAGGCGGTAAGCGCTCTGGTTGCTGGCGCGCACCTCCAGAAAGCACTCGCGCCCGCCCAGCTCATGGGCTTCTTTCATCAGGTGCTCGAGCAGGCGCAGGCCGAGGCCGCGCCCCTGGCTTTCCGGCTTGATGGTGATATTGAGCAGGTGCGCTTCGTCGAGAATCAGGTTGATCACGCCGTGGCCGACCTGCTGCCCCCCTTCGAACATCAGCCAGCAGTTATAGGACTTGAGGCTGTCGGTGAAGATGCCGCGTGTCCAGGGGTGGCTGAAGGCAGCGTATTCGATCTTCAGCACGGCATCGAGATCCGCCTCGGTCATCGGGCGGAAGGAAATCGCATCGCTCATTGGAATACTCAAAAATATCTACGATCTTGCGAGCTGGAGCCATGCGATACCGATGGCTGTCCCGCGAAAGCAAGTGAGAAACGGTCGGAGTCGCGGGCGACTGTACTGTTGTACATGAGCATTTCGACCGGGCTGACGTTCCAGATTGTTTTCAACGCAGCAGGGCCGACGCGCAGCTGATCGTTTCACGGAGCTAGCCAGCGCTGACGGGTACGCCGCATGGCCTGCCACAGCTCGCGCTTGCGCGCCGGCTCTTCCATCAGCATCTCCAGACCCGGCAGGGCCCAGCAGGCGCCGAGACCTTCGACCTGCAGTTCGCGGTTGTAGCTGTTCTCGTCGCCCTCGCCCGCGAAGCGGATGGCCGGCAGGCCGACCAGCCACAGGCAGGCGCTGGGCTGCTCTTCCAGGCGTGCGGCGACGAAACTTTGCACGTACTCCAGCGCGGCTTCCGGCCCCTGATCCATGTTGCCGCGCACCAGCAGTGGCCAGCGCACCGGCTCGCCGAGCAGTTGCGGGCTGTCCGGCAGGCCGGCGGCACGCAGCAGATCCTTGAGCAGGATGTAGGCCGGGTCGCGGCTCTGGAAGGGCTCGCCGGTGGGTAGCTCCACCAGCAGCGCGCAATCGCCGGCACGCAACAGCTGCAAGGCGAAACGCGGTGGCGGCACGCTGACGCGCGCTGGTTTTTCCTCGACCACCGTTTCGGCCACTGGCTCGACCGGCGGACGCGACGGCGTCCCCGGACGTGGAATCTCGATCTTCGGCCGCTCGGCAACCGGTGCCGCAGGCGCCTCGCGCACGACGAGCGCCGCCGGCGCCGCCTGCTCGGCCGGCCTCTGCGTTTCGGCCTGCACAGGTTCGATCGACTCAGGCCGCGACGGGGCCGCGAACGGCAACACGGTGCGCGGCAGCCAGCTGGCGACCTGCATGGCATCGAGGTAGGCACGTCGGCGTAGCTCGGGAATCACACGCCCTCCAACTTGCAAATGCATGCCGTCCCGACGGTATCGGGTACGGCAACGTGATCGGAACCGCGACCTCTGCCCCGAGGGGCGTCGCATGATGGCGGCAATTGTCGCGTGAAATACCCGGCGCGGGAAGCACGAACGGACGACCTCTAACGTCCTTCGCGCCCCGACACCTGACCGACAGCCTGGCGGAACTGGCTCGGCGTGCCACGCGCCAGCTTGCGCATCAGCCGGCGCAACGCCGAGGTGTCGGCATAACCGACCTGCTCCGCCACCTGTTCGACCGACAGCCGGGAGCTCTCCAGCAACAACCGCGCCCGGTTGATCCGCACGCCCTGCAGCAACGCGGAAACGCTACCCCCGGTGGCCTTGCGTACATGCCGCGCCAGCGTACGGGTGGACATCGCCCGCTCTGCTGCAAGCTCCGCGACGCTCGGCGGATTGGGTAGAGCCGCCTCGAAACGCGCCACCAGGCCCGCCACCAGTTCGTTGCCCCCGGCCAGCAATGCCGGGTCGATGTAGCGCGCCTGCGATTGCCGGCCATCGATCAGCAGCATGCGCGAGACAGCCTCGGCCAGCGCCGGACTGAAGCGGCTGCGCAGCAGGTGCATGACCAGATCCACATAAGCGAAGGCCGCACCGGCAGTCAGCAGGTCACCATCGGCCACCAGTACCCGGGCAACCTCCACCTGGCAATCAGGCTCTCGGCTCTGCAAGAGGCCGCCCAGCCACCAGGTGGTGGTCACTCGGCGCCCGGCCAGCAATCCGGCCTCCTGCAGCAGGAACACCGACGAGCAGGCAGCTGCGATGCTGCCACCGCCCGCGACATGGGCACGCAGGCTTTGGCCGAGCGCCACGGCGTCCGCCTGCGCCAGACGCGCGTTGATGCTCCGGGCGTCGGTCATGCCGAGGCCCGGCAGCAACCAGACCGAAGCGTCGGCCTGCCCGGCGTCGGGCAAGGCCTGCGCCTCGATGCGCAAACCGCTGCTCAGGGTGACGCAGGCTACGCTGGAACACACGCGCCAGCGCGGAGCGGCGCAACCGACCTGGCGCGCCAGGCGGGCGGCGCAGGCCAGAATGTCCAGAGTGCCGCTGACCGCCGAGGCGAAGGCGCCCGGCAGGACGATGAGGGTGAAATCGTACATTGACCGATAAAGCTCGAAAGATGTCTAACCAGACACTTCAAGCAAGCGCCTTTTCACTGCCAAATGCAAGTGAACCGCCCACTACAGGAATCCTCCATGTCCTCCAGAAAGCTCGATGAGTTCGACCCGCTCGAAGACTTCACGCCGCACACCATCACCCTCGATGGCATCACCAAGGTGGTGCAGGTCAGTGGCAGCGGCCCGGCAGTGATCGTGATGCCGGAGCTGCCCGGTATCAGCCCGCATGTGGCGCGTTTCGCGCGCTGGGTTCGCGAAGCCGGCTTCACGGTGTACATGCCTTCGCTGTATGGACGCGATGGTGAACCTTCCAGCCTGGAGGGCACCCAGGCCACCTTCCGCATGATCTGCGTCAGCGCCGAGTTCCACGCCTTCGCCGGCGCCGGCTCGAGCCCCGTGACGCAGTGGTTGCGCGCGCTGGCACGACTGGCCCATGCGCAATGCGGCGGGCCGGGCGTAGGCGCAATCGGCATGTGCTTCTCCGGCAACTTCGCCCTGAGCATGATGCTCGAACCGGTCATGCTGGCTCCGGTTCTGGCCCAGCCGTCGCTGCCGATCGATGATCCGGCCAGTCTGGAGAGCAGCGACGAGGAGCTCGCCAGGATCAAGACCCGTCTCGACCGCGAGGGGCTGGACGTGCTGGCCTATCGTTTCGCCGGCGACCGCATCTGCCAGGCGCAGCGTTTCGCCGCTTACCAACGCGCGCTGGGCGAGCGCTTCATCGCCCGCGAGTTGCCCGACGACGCGGCCAATCAGGAGGTACCGGAGTTCTTCGAGAAGGTGGTGCAGACGCCGCACAGCGTGGTGACCGTGCACCTGATCGACGAGGCCGGACAACCGACCCGTATCGCACGCGACGAGATTCTCGCCTTCTTCAGGCGGAAACTGATGCCCGGCGCCTAGCACAAAAGACAAGGCCCGCCGATTGGCGGGCCTCGTTCGGGGTCAGAGTGCCTGATCCCAGGGACGATCACCGTGCTCGTCCTTGATGCGGGTGGGCAGGCCCATCCCATCCAGGAGCTTGAGGAACGGTTCGGCCGGCAGTTCCTCGACGTTGACCATGCGCTGCGCGTCCCACTCGCCGCGTGCAACCAGCAGGGCAGCGGCGACCGGCGGCACGCCGGCGGTGTAGGAGATGCCCTGGCTGTCGGTCTCGGCGAAGGCTTCTTCGTGGTCGGCCACGTTGTAGATGAACAGCTCACGCGGCTGACCATCCCGGGTGCCCTTGACCAGGTCGCCGATGCAGGTCTTGCCGGTGTAGCCCGGTGCCAGCGAGGCGGGATCGGGCAACACGGCCTTGACCACCTTGAGCGGCACCACTTCCACCCCCTCCGCGGTCTTGACCGGCTGCTCGGAGAGCAGGCCGAGGTTCTTCAGCACGGTGAACACGTTGATGTAGTGATCGCCGAAGCTCATCCAGAAGCGAACGTTCGGCACATCGAGGTGCCTGGACAGCGAGTGCACCTCGTCATGGCCGGTCAGGTACAGGTTCTGCACGCCCACCACCGGCAGATCGTCGGTGCGCTTGACCTCGAACATGGTATTGCTGGTCCACTGGCTGTTCTGCCAGCTGTAGACCGTCCCGGTGAATTCACGGAAATTGATTTCCGGGTCGAAATTGGTGGCGAAGTACTTGCCGTGCGAGCCGGCGTTGACGTCGAGGATGTCGATCGACTCGATCTTGTCGAAGTACTGTTGTTGCGCCAGAGCGGCATAGGCGTTGACCACGCCCGGGTCGAAGCCGACACCGAGGATGGCAGTCACGCCCTTCTCCTGGCATTCGGCCAGGTGCTTCCACTCGTAGTTGCCGTACCACGGCGGGGTTTCACAGATCTTGCTCGGATCTTCGTGGATGGCGGTGTCCAGATAGGCGACGCCGGTGTCGATGCAGGCGCGCAGCACGGACATGTTGAGGAACGCCGAACCGACGTTGATGACGATCTGCGATTCGGTTTCGCGGATCAGTGCCTTGGTCGCTTCCACGTCCAGGGCGTTCAGCGCATAGGCCTTGATCTCGCCGGGCTGCTTGAGACCGCCCTTTGCCTGCACGCTGTCGATGATGGCCTGGCATTTGGAGATGTTCCGTGACGCAATCGCAATACGACCCAGCTCGTCGTTATGCTGCGCACACTTGTGGGCCACCACCTTGGCAACACCTCCTGCACCAATGATCAGAACATTCTTCTTCAATTGTTTCACCTCCAGGGTACTGCGTTGTTGAAAGCACTTGATGAGCCGTAGGGTGGACGATGCTTCCCCCGTCCACCGAAGACCTTCGCCGTGGTGGATGAAAGACGCACCATCCCCCCTGCGCCGGCGAGAATCACGACAGGCTGGACAGGTAG
>Ga0209699_100637_pt1 | contig 14558 bp, 8 predicted proteins | sample SynthPrep_1_END__FD_187204 | JGI IMG/M metagenome (GOLD analysis project Ga0209699, IMG submission 187204) | Synthetic microbial communities from Ohio, USA - SynthPrep_1_END_DS7_MetaG (SPAdes) (version 2) | ecosystem: Engineered > Bioreactor > Aerobic > Activated sludge | place: USA: Ohio...
CGTGACGGTGTTCAAGATCAGCGTCAATGCCGCCGACGGCAGCGTGACCCTGGAGCAGTACAAGGCCATCGCCCATGGCGATACCGGCAGCCATGACGAACTGGCGCTGATCCGCGACGGCGTGCTGAACCTGGGCGTGACCGTCTACGACAACGATGGCGACTCCCACAGTGCCAGCCTGGATCTGGGCAAGGCGGTCGGCTTCGAGGACGACGGCCCGAAAATCACCGCCTTCCAGTTGCAGCAGGGCGCCAGGCTGTATGTCGACGAGTCGGTGGGTACCACGGGCTCCAGCCAGAACGAGAACGGCCATGTGGCACCGAACGATGAGCAGGGCCACGGCGATGTGCTGGGTTATGCGCGAATCGCCGCTGGCAGCCTGTTCAGCCTCACGGTGGATGCCGGCTCGGATGGCCAGAACGCGTCGCGTACCCGTTACGACCTGAGCCTGAATGAGCAGGGTGTGGACTCGGGGCTGGATGCCACGGCGGGCGGCAATATCCTGCTGTACAAGGAGGCCGATGGCAGCATCCTGGGCAAGGCCAATGGCGTGACGGTGTTCAAGATCAGCGTCAATGCCGCCGACGGCAGCGTGACCCTGGAGCAGTACAAGGCCATCGCCCATGGCGATACCGGCAGCCATGACGAACTGGCGCTGATCCGGGACGGTGTGCTGAACCTGGGCGTGACCGTCTACGACAACGATGGCGACTCCCACAGTGCCAGCCTGGATCTGGGCAAGGTGGTCGGCTTCGAAGACGACGGGCCCAGTGTGATCCAGCCCGATTGCGCAGAAGTCGAAGAGAGCAATGGCTTCACTACTCAAGGCGTGATTCAGGCCGACTACGGCAGTGATGGCGGCGGCTTCGATCTGTCCGCCAATGCCGGGCTGACCGACGATGGGCTGTTCTACACGGTGGTCAAGGAGAATGGGGTATCGACCCTGACCGCCACGGTAGGTGACGCCCAGGGCGAGGTGTTCTTCATCCTCAAGGTATACGATGACCCCAATGCCCTCGGCGGCGGCGACAATTACGAGTTGACCATCGTCAATGCACGTCCGGTGATCACTGCCGACTTCGACTTGCAGGCGATCGATGCGGGTCAGCCGCAGCCTTCGTTCCTCGTGCACAGTGGTGAAGGTCTCTCCATGACCCTGACTGGCAGCGGTCTGGTCAACCCGTCGGAACAGGGCGTCGGCGTAGGCGGCAACAACCTGATCAACGACGATGAATCCTTGACCATGACGTTCAGTGCCACGGTCTATTCGGCCGAGGTGAGCGTGCAGAAACTGTCTGCCGGCGACCAGTTGTCCTGGACGGCGCTGGACGTTGACGGCCAGGTGGTCGCCGCAGGCAAGTACAACGGTCAGGGCAGCGAGAGTTCGCAGTTCAGCTTCGACCTGTCCAGCTCGACCTTCACCAGTGGCTCGGCCGTATCCCTGGCAGGGGGATTCACCACCCTGGTCTTCGCTTCCAACGATGGCGACTACCGTATCCAGAACATCGCCCTGGAGCAGCAGTTCCTGCCGCCCAGCCTGGATCTCTCGTTCCAGGTCAATGTGGTGGATGGCGACAACGACACCGTAGGTACCCAACTGGACGTCTGCTTCGTCAACGATCAGCCAACCGGTGGCTTCGTGTTGGATCGGGTCGACGAGGATGGCTTGCCAGGCGGAATCATCGGTGGGGTGCAGGACGACGAAGGAGAGGCAACCGTCGTTACCGGCACATTGGGCTACGACTACGGAAACGACGGCTTCGGCAGTTTTGCCTGGCAACCCTCGGGGCTGCCGAGCGTGACTTCCGGCGGTCAGAGCGTGGAGTATCAGGTCAGTGGCAATGGCACTGTGCTGACGGCCCAGACCATCGGGACTCATCAGCCGGTGTTCACCGTGACGCTGACCAACCCGGCAACCGGCGCGTTCAAGTTCGAGCTGCATGCACCGCTGGATCATCCGGCGCCGGCCGCGGGCAGTGTGGAGAACAATCTGGACTTCCAGTTCGGCTATCAGATGGTCGATGGCAATGGCTCCACGGCTCAGGGCACGCTGCATATCTCCGTGGACGACGACTCGCCGGCCCAGCCGAACGATATCGCCAAGTCCGCCAGCGAGCCGCAAGGCATCCATACCAACCTCATGGTGGTGCTGGATCTGTCCGGCAGCATGGACGATGCACCGTCCGGCGTCAGTGGCTTCAGCACCAAGCTGGCATTGGCCAAGGATGCCGTGCAGCGCCTGATCGACAGCTACGACAACCTCGGCGACGTGATGGTACGTATCGTCACCTTCTCCAATACGGCCAGTGCCGTGGGCAATGTCTGGATGACGGCCAGCGACGCCAAGACCTGGTTGACCGCGCTGGCCAACAACGCCGGCAACGGTTCGACCAACTATGACGATGCCCTGATCAAGGCGATGAACGCCTACGACTCGGCCGGCAAGCTCAGCGGTACCGGTGTGCAGAACGTCTCGTACTTCCTCTCCGACGGGCAGCCGACGCTGTCCAACGCCAACCCGGGCAGCAACAACAACGGTAGCCAGTACAACCCGGAACTGGGCGATGGCATCGGTGCCGGTGAAGAGGCGGACTGGGTCGCCTTCCTCACGGCCAAGGGCATCAAGTCCTATGCCCTGGGCATGGGGCTGGGCAGTGACCTGGACAAGACCCTGCTCAACCCCATTGCCTATGACGGCAAGGCGGGCAGCAACACCGATGCCATCCTGGTCTCCAACCTCAACCAGCTCAACGACACCCTGCAGGGAACGGTCACCGGTACCGTGATCTCGGGCAACCTGATCAGCGAAGGCAGCAACGGCTTCGGTGCCGACGGTGCTGCGCTGCAACCGATTGCCGCGATCACCCACAACAACGTGACCTACACCAGCGCGTCTGCGGGCTACGATGCGGCGAGCCATACCCTGACCTTCACCACCGCAGGTGGCGGCTCGTTCAGCGTCAACCTGGTGACGGGAGCCTACACCTACAAATTCAATGGCGATGTGGCCGAGGATCGGACGGACACCATCCGCTACACCCTGATCGATCGCGATGGCGATGCAGTATCGGCCGAGCTGAAACTGACCATCACCGACAGCAGCGAGGTCTATGCCTACGACAACTACAATCAGGCCATCGTCGGGCAGACATGGGTGACCCCCGACCCGGAAAGCACGGTACTGGCGGACTTCTCCAGCACCACCAATACGGCGTCTTCAGGGCCCAACTACAACCCCTGGATATTCGATACCACCGACAACGGCAACGTGAGTGGCAATGAAACCACCGTGATCACGCAAGCCAGTGTCCTGGATGTATCGGGTAGCAAATGGGGCGTCACCGCGATCGGTTCGTCCAACGGCGTCAGTGTGCAGAGTGGTGCCCTGCAGCTCGTCGACAGTGACCGCAGCGCCGGTGTCAGCACCAAGGCCGCAACGCCGACCTTCGACGTCGCCAGTGGCAGCACTGCCCAGATCTCCTTCGACCTGGGCAGCATCAGCAACTTCAGCAGCAGTGGCTCGGGCGATCAGTTCACCTGGACGTTGTACAAGCAGGACGGCAGCGGCTGGACGCAGGTGCAGAGCGGCACCCATGCGTCCAGCAACTCGACCAGCATCGTCAGCAACAGCGTGGGTGAGGGTACCTACCGTCTGTACTTCGAAGTCAATGACCGCACCAACAACAGCAGCAGCTACCGTGTGCGGGTGGACAACATCACCCTGATCACCGTGGCGGCCGCGATGCTGGTCGATACCGCCACGGCAGTGGCGGGCAACGTGCTGACCGATCCCAACAACTACTTCTACAGCAATCACCCCTGGGGCGCGGTGGACAGCAAGGGGAGCGAAGGGGCCGTGCTCAGCGTGCTGGACAACGGCAGCTACGTCACCGTCGGTACATCGAAAACCATCGTCGGGCAGTGGGGCAGCCTGGTGCTGCACGGCGACGGGGCCTATACCTACACGCCGGATCCCGACTACGCCAACCTGGGCAAGGAAGACGTCTTCACCTACCAGCTGACCCAGCCGGATGGCGACGTCAGCACGGCCCGCCTGGTGGTCGGCATCGGTTCCAGCGCGGCGGTACAGCCGAACGTGGTGATGGGGCACGAGGCACTCAATGACTCGTTGCTGGGCAGTGAAGGCAATGACGTGCTGCTCGGACTGGGAGGCAACGATACCCTGAGTGGCCTGGGCGGCAATGATCGCCTGGAGGGCGGTGATGGCAACGACATCCTGATAGGCGGGAAAGGCAACGACATCCTCATCGGGGGGGCCGGCAACGACACCTTCGTGTGGACTGCCGATGACCGGGGTGGCAACTACCACGATATCGTCAAGGACTTCGGTAACGGTCAGGACAAGCTGGATCTGTCGCAACTGCTGCAGGGGGTCAGCGATCCGGCCAGTGCCGATGTGCTGACCCACTACCTCAGTTTCGACTTCGCCAGCGAGCCGGGCAGTACGGTGATCAACATCGCCAGTGCAGGCAATGGAAACGTGGATCAGACCATCACGCTGGAGAATACCGTCCTGTCCGGTGGCAATGCAGCGGAGGTCATCCAGGGGATGCTGGATCACAACCAACTGGTCGCCTGAGTGCCGAACAGGAGCTGTCAGCGTTGCGTTGACGGCTCCTCAGGCAAAGGGAAATGCGTATCAGAGTTTCCTTAGGCGGAGCACTCAACTAGAGTAAGCCCGCTACCCGTTTCCGGGTGGCGGGCTTTTTTATGGCGTTTGCTGGAGGCACCGATGGTTTACGTACAGCGCGACGCTGCCGGGCGTTTGTTGCGGGTTGAACACGAGCCCTTCGACGGGATGACGGAAAACCTGGCAGTCGAGAGCGAGGAGTTGCACACCTGGCTGGCCGCGAAGGAAGAGGTCAAGGCGCGCCTGGACAGCCTGAAACAATCCGACCTGGAGCTGGTGCGCGTACTGGAGGATGTGGTCAGTGTCCTGGTCGAGCGGGGTGTCATTCGTTACACCGACCTGCCTGAAGCCGCTCGCCAGAAACTCGACCAGCGTGCCATTGCCCGTGCCGAGATCGAGGGCCTTAGCGGCCTGCTCGGTGAGGACGATCATCATCTGGTGTAGCCGAAGGGGCCAGGGCGCGCCAAGCATTCGTCGTGCAGGCGCGTTCGGCGAAGAACTCGCATGGCAAGGGTCGCAAACGCCCTGATCGTGCAGGCTGACTCACTCCCAGGGGGCCGGCGCACCGATCAGGCGGCCCATGGCTCCGTGTACGCCCAGTTCGCTCAGCACCTCGAATTCTCCCCGGGTTTCCACCATCTCGGCGATCAGCGGCAGATCGATGCTGTTGGTGGCACGGAAGATCGCCTCGATGAACATGCGCTTGTCGCTTTCCTGATCGATGGCACGGATATAGGTGCCATCGATCTTCAGGTAGGCCAGCCCCAGGTGGGTCAGGTTGCCGATCAGGCTGAAGCGCCCGCCGAAGTGCTGCAACCCCAGGCCGTAACCGGCTTCGCGCAGGTTCTGACTGAGGGTTTCCAGCTCTGCCGGTGGTGGCAGGTGGCGCTCGTCCACTTCCAGGGTCAACAGGCTGGCCTGCTCCGGATGGTGCCTGAGCAGGGCGAGAAACTGATCCCGTTTCGCGGGCTCGCGCAAGGTCGCGGCAGACAGACTCAGCGCAAGTGGCTCGGGGTGCCGGGTCAGATGCGCCAGGGCATGTTCGAGCATCGCCAGGTCGAAGCGGGCACTCCAGCCAAGGCGTTCGATCCAGGGTAGAAAACGCCCGGCGGCGATGGCTTCGCCCTGTGGGTCGAGCAGACGGGCCAATACCTTGTGGTGCAGGCGCTTGCCTGACACGCATTCGACCACCGGCTGGAAGTACAGCTGCATTTTGCCCTGACTCAGCGCATCGTCGATCCAGCCACGCCAGTCGTGCAGGCCCTGGCTGCTCTGCGCGGTGAAATCGTCCAGGCGTTCCCAGCAGCGTGCGGCATTGCTCTGTGCCTGGGCCAGGGCCTGGTCGGCACGGCCGATCACGCTTCCAGGCTCTTCGCCCGGGCGAAACGCCGCGATGCCGATATGCGCCACCGGCTTGCAGTCGCTGGCACCGGTCTGATGCAGATTGTTCAGGTGCTCGCTGATGTCTTCGGCGAGTCGATCCGCGTCATCGCGACTCAGGCCAGGGGCGAGCAGGGTGAACTCGCCGCCACGACTGCGCGAGGCCAGCCATTCGCTGCGCCGCGGATCGTCCAGCAGCCGCTTGAACAGATCACCCAGGGCGCCGATCAGGGCATCGGTACGCTGCCCGCCGAGGCGCTGGTTGAGGCCGCCCAGGTCGTTGACGCGCAACAGCAGCAGATAACCTTCGGCGTTCTGTTCGTTGACCGCCAACTGGTTGCCCAGGCGAATGTCGAACTGTCGGCGGTTGGCCAGGCCGGTGAGGCTGTCCTGATAGGCCTCTTCGCGCAGCTTCTCGCTGCGCGCCGCCTCTTCGGCGAACAGCGTCTTGAGCTTGTCGACCATCTGGTTCATGGCCAGCACCACGCGCTTGAGCTCCGGCGTGCGCGGCACGCGGGGCAGAGTGAGGAACTCGCGGCGGGTGATGGCCTGGGCCTGCTGCACCATGTTTTCCAGCGGACGCAGTTGCGTGCGCAGCAGCCAGCCACCCAGCACGGCGCTGATCAGGCCGCAGAGCAACAGCCAGAGCAGGCTGCCGATGGCGCTGTCCCACAGCTTGGCCAGGGCGAACTGCGGATGGCTGAGGACTTCGACCCGTGCCGCCTGTTCCCAGCCCCGCATGATCAGGGCGTCGCCGCCTTCGGGTTGCAGGTTGACCAGATCGACGAACCATTGCGGTACGTTTTCCGGCCTGACTTCGGTGCTGCGTTCGACGATCACGTTGTCATCGGGGATGCCGACCACGCGGATGCTGGCGAAGTAGCCGCTGTCGAAGATCGAGCTGACCATCAGTTCGAGCATGGCGGGGTCGTCGACGTGTGGCGTCATCGACAGGCCCAGTGCGGTGGCTGCGTCCTGAGCATGCGAGCGCAACTGGCTGAGCAATTGCTCGCGCGAGGTCTCGACGCTGGCCACGAAGCTGCCGGTGAAGGCCACGACCAGAAACAGGCAGATGGCGAGGAACAATTGTTTCAACAGGGACATGAGTCTTCTCCTAGCCTTCGCCCACGGCGAAACCTTCGGTATGCATTTTTTTCAGGATGTCCTGCCAGCGCGAGAGCTTCTTCGAGTCGCTCTTGCGCGTGTTGGAGCCTGGCAGATAGAGGCCTTCGGCGTTGAAGGCGTAGACCGGCAGCAAGTCCTTGCGCTGCGAGGCAGGACGGATGTCGTTGATCAGGTTGTCCAGCACCAGCGGCTCGGCGCTCGGGCTGGCGTAATAGGTCAGCACCATGTGGGCCTGGTTGTAGTTCAGCGCCTTGACGTAGGTGATGCGCAGCTTCTCGCTGGGGATACCCAGGCGCCGCAGGGTGAAGTATTTGGCGATGGAGTAGTCCTCGCAGTCGCCGGCCCCCTTGACCAGGGTTTCCACTGGTGTGGCCCAGTAGTCGTTCTGCCGCCACAGCCGGATGTCGTCGACGAAGCGCACGGTGCGGTTGAAGAAACGGTTGACCTCGGTGAGCTGGTCGGCTTCGGTTAGCGTGCCGCTGGTCTTGATCAGCTCTTCCCAGTCGAGGATGCGCTTGCGCGCCGGGCCAAGGTCGCCATAGCGGCTTTCGGCGTTCTTCAGGATCAGCGCGAAGTCCCAGTTGGCCAGAGCCAGGCCGGCCAGCAGCGCGCCACCGATCCACAGGATCGACAGATACCACCGCCATCCCTGAACATGTCGCCGTCGCATGGGATCGTTGCCTCCAGGCCTGATCTGCAGAGTCTAGGCGAGGGGCGGGTTTTCTGCCGGTTGCTTCGCCAGTACGGTGAGACGCGTCGTTCAGGACGGATTTCGGCTCATGCGAAACACCGCTGGCAGTGCGACGCGATCAGCCGGAGGCAGGCCGCTCAAGGGTTCGGCAAGGTCTTCTGGCGCAGGATGTAGACGCTGACCAGCACGGCGCTGGTCAGCATGAACACACGGGCCCAGAGGTGCGGTACCAGGTAGCAGGACAGGGCGATGCTCGACCACATCAGCGTCAGCGCATACACCTTGGCCTTGCGCGGAATGCCCTGGCCGTCGAGATAATCGCGAATCCAGGGGCCGAGCCGAGGGTGCATCACCAGCCAGAGGTAGAAACGCCGCGAGCTTCTGACGAAGCAGGCGGCGGCCAGCAATAGAAAGGGTGTGGTCGGCAGCACCGGCAGGAAGATGCCGATCACGCCCAGTACGACGCTCAGCCAGCCCACCGCCAGCAGCGCGTAACGCACGCTGCGATGACGGCTCTCGCGGATTTCACGGGGCATGGCCAAGCGGCCGGATCAGTGGCGAGGCTTGAGCAGGGCGGGTTTTTCTTCCGGTGCCTGGCACAGCAGGAAGAGGGCGGTGAGCAGTTCGGGAATCTGATCGATCATGCTGTCCACCAGATCGTGGTCACGGGCGATCTCGGCGAACTCCTGCTGTTCGTCGAACAGGCCGGAACCGACCATGATCGGCAGCAGCAGCTCGCTGACTTCGTCTTCGGCATCCTCGAACCAGACCGACTCACGGAGGAACACGCCCTCCATGAAACCGATGCACCAGCCGCGCAGGTCGGAGTCGTCAGGCTCCTCGCCCAGATCGAGGTCGCAGGGCAGCTCCGGCTCTTCCTCGCTGGCCAGCTGGCGGGCGATGTGGGCTTTCAGATGCACCAGCGTGCCTTCGATCTCTTCGCGCTCCGCGTCGCTGCGGTAGTGCGGTGGCTCGGCGAACAGCGCGTCGATCCATTCGCGCTCGGGCACCTGCTCGGGGCAGATGGCCAGGGCGGTCAGGTAGCCGTGGGCGGCCACGTAGTCCAACGCCTCTTCGTGCAGCTCATCGGCATCGAGAAAGGCTTGCAGGCGGGACAGTTGCTCAGCGAAGGACATCGTGGGGTTACCTTGAGGCTTAGGGGATAAACGAGGCTGGATTCTAGTTCACCGCCGTCTCTGCGACCAGCACGGCGCGTTCTGCCCGGCACCTCTGAAAACCTGGAGCCGGCGCAATACCGACGATGGCTGCGCAAGAGCAGGATGAAAACGCAGTTTATACGATGCAAATGAGAATTGTTAATCGTGTGGCGACGTCATTTCTCGTCACTCCCGCTCAGGCAGGAGCCCGGGACGTTCGCAGGATTGCCCGTCGGGACAGCGCTTGCGCTGAACGCACTTCAGTGCGGCCCGAACAGGTCGAACGCAGTGAGTGATGACGGCTTTTTCAGCGTTTCCTCAAGCTGTTGTGGCGCGTCCATGCTCACGCAGATCGTGTTCAGCCGTATCCCTCGGACGGGTAGGTGCCCTGTCGTCGTCCATCCTGCGGCATAATGCGCGGCTCGACTCGGAGGCCTTCATGCTCGACCACGCCATGCGCATTCTCAAAGACGTTTTCGGCTACGACGCCTTTCGCGGCAACCAGGCCGCGATCATCGAGCGCGTGGCGGCCGGCGGCGACGCGCTGGTTCTGATGCCCACCGGTGGCGGAAAATCGCTGTGCTATCAGGTGCCTGGACTGATGCGCGAGGGCCTGGCGGTGGTGGTTTCACCACTGATCGCCCTGATGGACGACCAGGTCGCGACCCTCGATGAACTGGGTGTGGCAGCCGTAGCGCTGAACTCCACCCTGAGCGCGGATGAACAGCGCGAAATTGCCGAGCGTATCCGCCGTGGGCAGATCAAGATGCTCTACCTGGCACCCGAGCGCCTGGTACAGCCGCGCATGTTGAGTTTCCTGCAGGGCCTGGAGATTGCCCTGTTCGCCATCGACGAGGCGCACTGCGTATCCCAGTGGGGCCACGATTTTCGTCCGGAATACCTGCAACTCGGCCAACTGGCCGAGCTGTTCCCCACCGTGCCACGCATTGCCCTGACCGCCACGGCGGACAAGCGCACCCGCGAGGAGATCGTCCAGCGCCTGCACCTGGATAATGCCGAGCGCTTCCTGTCCAGCTTCGACCGGCCGAACATCTTCTACCGCATCCAGCCCAAGGATCAGCCACGCAAGCAGTTGCTCGGCTTTCTCGCGGCGCGCAAGGGCGATGCCGGCATCGTCTACTGCCTGTCGCGCAAGAAGGTCGAGGAGGTCGCCGACTTCCTCGGCAGCCAGGGCTTTGCGGCCCTGCCGTATCACGCCGGTCTGCCCAACGAGTTGCGTGCCTATCACCAGAAGCGCTTTCTCAACGAGGAAGGCCTGATCATGGTGGCCACCATCGCCTTCGGCATGGGCATCGACAAGCCCAACGTGCGCTTCGTCTGTCACCTGGATCTGCCCAAGTCGCTGGAGGCCTATTACCAGGAAACCGGGCGTGCCGGACGCGATGGCCTGCCGGCCGACGCCTGGATGGCCTACGGTCTGCAGGATGTGATCTTCCTCAAGCAGATGCTCAACAACTCCGAGGGCGACGAGCGCCACAAGCGCATCGAACAGCACAAGCTCGACGCCATGCTGGCGTTGTGCGAGGAAACCCGCTGCCGTCGCCAGGCGTTGCTGGCCTATTTCGACGAAGAGCTGGCCCAACCCTGCGGGCATTGCGACAACTGCATCGACGGCGTGCAGACCTGGGATGCCACCGAGCCGGCACGCCAGGCACTGTCGGCCATTTACCGCAGCGGCCAGCGCTATGGCGTTGGCCATCTGATAGACATCCTGCTCGGTCGCGACAACGAGAAGATCCGTGCTTCCGGTCACCAGCACCTGGCGGTGTTCGGCGTCGGCAAGGGGCTTTCCGAAGTCGAATGGCGAACCCTGTTCCGCCAGCTCGTCGCCCGAGGCCTGGCCGATGTCGACCTGGAGGGCTTCGGCGGCCTGCGCCTGGACGAGAGTTGCCGGCCGCTGCTGCGCGGCGAGGTCAGCCTGCAACTGCGCCGCGAGCCCAAGCCGGCGCAGGCGGCCAAGGCCTCCAGCAGCGCTGCCAGCCAACTGGTGCGCGGCCACGAGCGGGAAATGTGGGAAGCACTACGCAGCCTGCGGCGCAAACTGGCCGAGGAGCACAGCGTGCCGCCGTACGTGATCTTCCCCGATGCCACGCTGCTGGAGATGCTGCGCAGCCAGCCCGCTTCGCTGCGGGAAATGGCCGAGGTCAGTGGCGTCGGTGCACGCAAGCTGGAGCGATACGGCCAGGCCTTCCTCGACGTTCTCAACGGCAGTGCGGCGCACGAGGCTCCGGCTCCTGTGGCTGACCTGCGTCATGAGCTGGTCAGCCTGGCCCGTGCGGGGATGACCCCGGCACAGATCGCCAGCCAGCTCGGTTGCAGCGAGAGGAACGTCTACAGCCTGCTGGCCGAGGCCATCGCCCAGCAGCAACTGACGCTGGAACAGGCACTGGATCTGCCGGAGGAACTGCTGGGAGAGATTCAGGAAGCCTTCCTCGACGGGGAGGGCGAGCTGCCGGCGGTGAGCGAAATCGCTCCGCTGTTTGCCGGTCGTGTCGATGAGGCGGTGCTTCATTGCGTACGTACGGCATTGCAGGCCGAGTTCGAGTTGTGAGCCGGATGCAGCGAGATACCGGCAATTGGCCGGTATGATTCTGGCGGCATCTCGTTGGCGCAGCTAAGGTGTGGGGCAGGTCGCCAATGAGCGAGGTAACGGTGTCTACCTATCACGTCTGGCTGGATGATGTTCGCCCCAGCCCCTATGCCGATCAGCTCAGTCTGGGCTTCCGCTGGCTACGCTTTTCCCGTGTGCTGGAGCGCGAATACCGTGCTCACATGCTGGAGGACAGTTTCGAACTCAAGCGCATCGCACTCAGCGTTGCGACGCTCATCTGGCTGACCCTCGCGCTGCTCGATATGGCTCTGGTCGGGCAGCCGCACCTCGGCTGGGTGCTCGCCGTTCGGGGGGCGGTGCTGGTCATCCTGCTGGTCTGCGCAGCGCTGATTCTGCAGCGTCGTCATCCTCAGTTGCTGCTGCCGTTGAGCATGGTCTGCATCCTGGCGCTTGGGATCGGTGCCGCGGTGATCGTCGGTATCGCCCATGATGCCGACCCGAGCTATCCCTATGAAGGCCTGTTGCTGGTGAGCATGGCCGCCTACTTCCTGGTCGGCCTGCGGCTCAGCGAGGCGCTCGCCTGTTCACTGGTCGTGCTGCTGGCCTATGTGCTCGCCGAGTGGCTGGCTGGTCTGCCGGCGTCGAGGCTGATCAACAATGTGCTGTTTCTCGCATTCGGCAACCTGACCGGCGCCGTCGGTTGCTACCTGCTGGAGTACAAGTCCCGCGAGCATTTCCTGGTCAGTCGACTGATGCGCCTGCTGGCTGACCATGACAGCCTCACCGGTCTGCACAACAGACGTAGCTTCAATCGCCAGTTCGAGCGTTTGTGGCGCCAGGCGCAGCGCAACGATCAGGCGATCGCGTTGCTGTTGTGCGATATCGATCACTTCAAGGCCTACAACGACTGCTATGGCCACCAGGCGGGAGACCGGGCGTTGCAACGGGTCGGCGCGATGATCGAACAGGCCGCACGGCGCCCGCTGGACATGGGGGTGCGGCTGGGGGGAGAGGAGTTCGCCGTGCTGTTGTTCGATATCGCCCCCGAGGAAGCCATGCGTCTGGCCGACGCACTGCGGGAAACCCTGGAGCGTGCGGGCATCCCTCATCGCGGTTGTGACGGCGCCGGAGTGTTGACCATGTCCGTGGGGGTCGCCTGCCTTACACCTGGCACGCAGGGCGAGTTGAGCCAGCTGTACGAACAGGCTGACCGGGCGCTTTACGAAGCCAAGGCCTTCGGCCGTAACCGGGTGGCGACCTGAGCGACCGCATGGGGAAGCGGTCGCATGGGGAAGCGGTCGCATTCTGAAATGCTCCGCCACAAACAGTGCTTGCCCTGCGAAACGGGTTATGGCTAGCTAGCTAATAATTAGTTTTTGACCTTTGTATGAGCTCGTTCACCCATGTCTTACCCCGATCAACACCGTTTCGCCATGCAAGTCGCCCAACTGTCTCGAGCCTGGCGCTCCGAGCTCGACCGGCGCCTGGTCGGCCTCGGGCTGTCCCAGGCCCGCTGGCTGGTGCTGCTGCACCTGGCGCGTTTCACCGAGATGCCCACCCAGCGCGAACTGGCCCAGAGCGTAGGGGTAGAGGGGCCAACCCTGGCGCGTCTGCTCGATAGTCTGGAGAGCCAGGGCCTGGTCACGCGTGTGGCGGTTCCCGAGGATCGCCGTGCCAAGAAAATTGCGTTGCAACCCAAGGCGCAGCCGCTGATCGAGAAGATCGAGGCCATTTCCACGCAACTGCGTCGGGAAGTCTTTGTCGGTATCGACGAGGAAGACCTGCGCCGTTGTCAGCTGGTGCATGCGCGAGTACTCGGCAACCTGATGAAGTAGACAGGCGCTCGCCTCGTTGTCAATTTTCCGTGCACGAACTTGATCGAATCCTGTCATGCGATCGGATTTTGACAGATGACGCTTGATGGCAATGTGCTTCGTCGGCAAACTGCGCGCCAGTACGCTACTTTGTGAATTAGTAGCCATAATGCAGTACGAGCCGGCCCCGATATGGAGTTTGTCACCCGCGCTCGGTCTTTTTGTGCAGGGCGCAGCCTCCTGAAGCATGGGATGTTCCCTCGGAACCTGTCCACGATCTCGCAAGCCAGGCCTGCCTTCGATGCAGTAAGGCCGACGCGCAGCAGATGGTGGACAGCTTCTACAGGATGTTGAGGAGGCGGCGTTCGAGCCTGGATAACCCTGGAGGTCACATGGCTCGGGTGCGTCAGTTGATGTTGGGTTTGGCGTCGGGTTCCGCTCTCTATTCGGGAATGGTACCGGCGCTCGGGTTGGGTGAGATCACCCTGCATTCCGCCTTGAATCAGCCTTTCGAGGCCGAGATCGAGTTGCTCGAGGTTGGCAATATCGGTGCGCAGGATCTGCACATCGGGTTGGCGTCGGCCGAGGTCTTCAATCGTTCGGGTGTCGAGCGTCTCTATTTTCTCAACGACCTGCGTTTCACACCGCTGTTGCGTGGTTCGCGCAGCGTGATTCGGGTTGTGTCGAGCCGTCCGGTGCGTGAGCCTTACCTGAATTTCATCGTCGAGGTGGCGCGGCCGAGCGGCCAGCTATTGCGCGAGTACACCGTACTGCTCGATCCGCCGGGTTCGTCCGCCTATACCGCAGTGGCTGCTGCTCCTGCCGCCCTGGCCGATTCACGTCCGGCCAGTCCGGCAGTTGCGCCTGCCTCATCCGTCCGCACTGTGGTGCCACCCAGTGCGACAGCAGGGCATCGCCATCAGGTAGTGCGTGGCGACAGTCTGTGGTCGATTGCCGCCGGTCTGCGCGAGCAGGGCAGCAGCCTGTCGCAACAGGCATTGATGGAGGGCATTCTCGCCCTCAACCCGGGTGCTTTCGCCGGCGGCGATCCTGCCCGCCTGCAGGCCGGTGCCGACCTGCTGCTGCCTGATGCCGCCCGCGCACCGGTTGTCGCCGAGGCGCCGGTCGCTGCGCCTGCGGCCGAGCACGAGGCCGAAACCCCATTGAG